>Ga0315904_10002238_pt1 | contig 30132 bp, 41 predicted proteins | sample LakEriMetagenome_6_FD_203529 | JGI IMG/M metagenome (GOLD analysis project Ga0315904, IMG submission 203529) | Freshwater fungal communities from buoy surface, Lake Erie, Ohio, United States - Buoy 12 MA120 | ecosystem: Environmental > Aquatic > Freshwater > Lake | place: USA: Lake Erie, Ohio...
TCCCCGCCTCTCGCGTTTTGCGCGCGCTACGACCATCGTTTGCAGACCCTCAGCCCGGCAACCAACCATGCAAGCATGCAAAGGAGGACGAATGATCAACCGCCAAGAGAAGGCCGAAGCGTTGGACGTCATGCGCGCCAGCGTGGAGGGCACCGACGCGCAGCCCAACTTCCAACGCCTGTCCCGGCAGCTCGGCGTCCACGCCTCCACCCTGTCGAGGTGGTGGGGCGAAGCGCAGCGCAAGGCGGCGAAGGGCGTTGGGGATCTCGTGATGCTCCCGCCACCGCCCAAGGTGGACGACGCGGAGGGGCGCACCTTCGATCCGCTGACGGCAACAGAGCTGGACTATTGGGTCTTCCGTTGGGGACAGACTCAAGCGGAGCTCCCGAACGCTGCTTCGGACTCCGGCCGGGTGGCCCTGCTCCGCATGCAGGACGAAGTTTGGCGTGACCTTCGCGCGGCCCTTGAGCGCGCACGCGACGAACGCGGCATGACGCCCGAAGAGATCCGGGAACAGCTCGTGACGGCGGCGCACGCCCTCCCGGCGGCTTTGGCGGCGGACGTGGTGGCCGTCCTCCGCAAGCGGGGGATCGTCGCTTGACCATGACGGGGATCGGAGCGTGGGCCAAGGTTGCGGAGCTCGTGGAGCGCGACCCGCTTGCGTGGGCGTCGTGGTCCCCGTGGCAGCGTGGCGTCCTCGAGGACGGGTCAACGTGCCGTCTGATCCGCGCGGCTAACCAAGTCGGGAAGACGACGGTCCTTGTGGCGGACCTTCTTCACGAGATCCGGGGGACCAACCCCTACCGGCCACGGCGTCACGCTGGCCCGATCAACGTCATGCTCGTTTCTGAGTCCTTGGAGCAGATGGCCCAACCGGGCGCGATCCTTGAGAAGCTGTGGGACATTCTGCCCAAGCACGAGATCGACCCAAAGATTTACTTCGTCCAAGGCGAAGGGGTACGCGGCGCGAAGATCCCTGCGATCCGGTTCGTCAAGGGCCCGGGCGCGGGTTCAGTGATCTCGCTCCGCACCTACCGGCAAGACCCGCAGACCTTGGCAGGGGCAACCATTCACGCGGTCTACTGCGACGAACCATCACCGGCCCGGGCATACGGCGAGCTCCAACCGCGCCTGCTCCGCCACAACGGCACCTTCACGATCGCCTTCACCCCTACCCTCAACATGCCGGACCAAGGTTGGCTCCGGGAGCTCGTGGACGGCGGCGTCTTCTCGGAGCATTACGCGGCCATGACTCCGGAGAACGCATGGCCGGAGGGCTACGCGCGGCCGTTCCTCACGGCAGAGCGCATCGAGACGGCGATCAAGGCGTGGCCCGAAGTAGAAGTTCCCATGCGGGTAAAGGCAGCGTGGGAACCCGTCATCAAGGATCGCTACCTTACCGCCTTCACCGACAACGCCACGCAACCGTTCGAGCTTCGCGACCTTCCGGCGGACTGTCAGATCGTGGTGGGGATCGACCACGGGATCGTGATCGGGAAGCAATGGGCGGTCCTGCTTGCCGTGTCCGGCGGGTCTACGGACTCCCCGCGTTACTGGTTCATTGCGGAAGCGGGCGGGCAAGAAGTCAGCTCCCCGGAGATCGACGCCAAGGCGATCCTTGACATGCTCGCCAGCGTGGGCCTCAAGTACGAACACGTGGACGAATGGATCGGGGACCGTGACACGGGCGACGGGCGGCACATGAAGTCCAAGAGCAACGCGATCCTCCGCGCGCAGCTGTGGTATCAAGCGGGGATCAGCTCCAACGACAAGCGGGCCCGGGTGATCCATACCCCCGTCAAGGGCTCGGGCTCGGTGTGGTACGGGCTCGGGCTTCTCAACGCCGCGTTTGCGGAGGGGCGCGCCGTCATCCACCCGCGTTGCAACGCTCTCGTGGAGGCGGTTAGGCGGTTCAAGGGGGACAGTCGAGACCCCCACAAGGACGTCCTTGACGCCGCGCGCTATGCGTTGGAGAAGGGAACGCAGAGACGGATCGGCTTCTCCATCCGCGCCAGCTACGGCGCATCCGGGGGCAGGAAATGAGCGGCGCAAACGTCAACCTCACGCCAGCGATCGAGATGTTCCCGGACTACGAACGGGAGCGCGTGCGCGTTCAAGAGGTCCGCTACTTGATCGCGATGGAGGACGTCGACGCGATTTCTGAGGACTACTTTCAGCAATACGTCAGCCGGGACCGTCTTGCGCGTTGGGGCCCTCCCGACACCGCCCGCAACGCCCTCGCGGCGATCGGCCATGCGGTCAGCACGCCCGGACATTACGGTCGCGCGCCCACCCTCGTTGGCCTGTCGGCGGCCCCGCTTGCGGAGCTGTGCGACGACCTGTGGCCGAAGCAGCAGCACGCCGAATACTTGACCTACACGTGCGGTTCTTGCGCCGTCCTCGTGGAGCCAGGGAGCGGGGAAGGGGAAGAAGCCGACGATCTTGTCTCGTTCTCCGTCGTGCCGTCCCACCGGCTTTGGGCCACGGCCCACCAAGACGATCCTACGGAGCCCGTGGTCATGCGGCGGCTTCGCATCCGGCGGATCAACCAAGAGGCGGTCTACACGTGGGACGTTTGGGACGTGAGCGATCCGGCCTTCCCCTCGTGGGGCGTCTACCTTGCCGAAGGCTCGGGCAAGCTCGGCCGTGACGTAACGTTTGAGGCCACGGGTTCGGACGCCCTCGAGGGGGACGCCTACCCGTGGCGGCGGCTGAACGGTTCGCCGTTCCTTCCGTGGTCTATCCACCGCTCGTGGGACGTTGGGGATCTGTGGAACTGGCAGCGCGGCCGAAGCGTGGCGCGCGGCACCTTGCAGGCAATGATGCTCTTCTCGGCATGCAACCGCGCAGCCCTCAACGCTACCGGCAAGGTTGCGCTTGTGTTCAACGCCAAGCCGATCGGGTCCACCGTGCGTGGGACAGACGACGGCATGCAGACCATGAGCCTTGACGCGGAGCCGGGGGATCTTGTCTACCACGTCCCCTTGGAATCGGGCGTCCAGCCGTCCGTCACGGAGATCGGGGAGGTCGACACCCTTCCGGCCTTGCAGGCCTACGCCATGGCGTACAGCTCGCAGCTCGCGGCCGACATGGGGATCACCCCAACGGACGCCGTTCGGGCCGGGGCCAACCCCATGAGCGGCGTGGCGATCCACCTTACCAACGAGACCAAGCGGGAAGAGCAGCGGCGGCGCGGCCCGCTCTGCCGCAAGGCCGATCTCCGCACCGTGCGCCACGCGGCGTACCTTGCGGGCCTTGACCCGGCGGGCGTTGGCATCGTTTACCATGAGGTCGGCAAATCTCCCGACGAAGAGCGCGCGGAGCGGGAAGATCAAGAGTGGAGCCTCAAGAACGGCTTTGCTTCTTCCTCGGACGTGATGATGGCGCGGAACCCGGGCATGAGCCGGGAAGAGGCCCTGCTTGAGCTGGCCCGCATCCAGCGTGAGGCCGGGCTTGCGGCCCCCTCGGTGGAGGCGGCGGTCTTGCGGCTGGACGCGATCCTTGAGCAAGCCGGGCCGCTGCGCTCGGAGCTGGCCGAAGTCCAAGCTCTGCTTGAGGGCGTACCGTCTGAGGCCTACCATATGGAAGACGACAGCGAAGAAGGCCCGGAGCACGAAGGCATGGAGTCCGCAGCCGTGGAGCTCGCAGAAGGCGAAGAGCCGGAAGAGGCCGCAGCCATGGAAGGTCAAGCGGCCCCACCGCCCGTGGAAGACGTCGCAGCGTCCGCAGCCGTGGAGGTTGCCTTGAACGGCGCGCAAGCGGAGTTCCTTGTGGCTACTGTCTCGGCCGTCGCCAAGGGCGAGCTGCCCAAGTCGGCGGGCTTTGCGGCAGTCCGGATCGCGTTGCCGATGGTTCCGGAGGATCAGATCGCCGCGTTGTTCGCGGACGTCGTGGAGGGCTCTACCGCCCCGCCCGAAACCGGCGGGGTTTGACATGCCGGTGCAGCGCGTCAACGTGGACGGCGAAGACGGCTACCGTTGGGGCCGTGAGGGCAAGGTTTACACGTTTGAGCCCGGCAACCGCGCCAGCGAAGACGAAGCCAGGGAGAAGGCCGAAGCGCAGGGCCGCGCGGCCACGGCGGCGCAGACTGCCAACCTCACCTTCCGTCCCCCGCTGGCGGTCCGTCGCAACGCGCGCCGTGCGCTGGAGATCCGGGGCGAGCTTCCCCCGTCCCAACGCGCCATGACGCCCACCGGGCTTGCTCGGGCGCGTGACCTTGCCAACGGTCGGCCGGTCTCGTTTGACGTCGTGTCCCGCATGGTCGCATACTTCGATCGCCACGAGGTGGACAAGCAGGGCTCCGGGTGGGGCGTGGACTCCAAGGGCTACCAAGCGTGGCTCGGTTGGGGTGGCGACGAAGGACGCGCGTGGGCGCGGGCCATTCTCGACAAGTACAAAATCTGAACCGTTGGGGGTTGAATGAGCGAAGAGGCCAAGGCGTTCTCACAGGACGAAGTCAACCGGATCGTCTCGGAGCGGGTCAAGGAGATCAAGGCGGCGAAGGACGCGGAGATCGCGATCCTCCGTGACGAAGTCAAGACGTGGAAGGGCAAGGCCGTTGACTTCGACGCGGTTAGCTCGGAGCGTGAGACGCTCCGCAAGGAGCTGGAGGCGATCCGCTTGACGAACGAACGCGCGGAGCTCTTCACGTCCAACGGCGTCACGGACGCGGCGGTTCGGCGGCGTCTCGAGGTCCTCTACGCGGCAGAGACCGCAGGCACGGAAGACGCGCCCGCGTTTGGCGATTGGCTGGCCACCGCACGCGAAGACGCCACCCTGTCCCCGTGGTTCGGCGGGTCCGCTCCGCAAACGGCCCCTGTGGCCCCTGTGGCGCGTCCGGCGGCGGCGGTCCCCTCTACGTCACGCGGCCCCGTGGCAGAGCCCGCAGCGGCCCGCAGGCTCTCGCCAAACGAGGTCCTCCGGGAGCACGCCCGGCTATTGTCCTCGGGGCAAGTCAAAGAGGCCGGGGACTTCTTGCGGGCCAACTCGGCGGGCTGACTTGACGCGCGGCGATCGGCGGGTTTAGGCTCGCCCCATGGCGCACACGCGCCAGCCGCGCACACAGCCTACCGGCGGCGCAAGACCGGGACGCGCGACCGCAACCCCCGCACTATCCGGAGGCCACCGTGGCCGTTCTCAACTCCCCGCTTTTGGCCGCTGACGCAGAGTCGTCGATCGGCCGTTCCTTCCAGTACCTCCCCGGCTTGATCCGTCAGCAGCTCGCGGAGCGTTTCGACGTTGCCGCAGGCGGTCTGATCGCCTCCGTTGGCGACGTTGCCGGTTCGGGCTCGGACACGATCCGCACCCGCCGCGCCACCGGCTACGGCTGGTCGAAGGCCATGGCTTCGCTCGCGTCTGAGACGCAGGCGATCGCCGCTTCCCCCGTGACTGTCGGCGTTGACGACATCACGATCGGCCGTCAGGGCCTCGCGTTCTCGGAGTCCTTCCAGCACGCGATCCAAGACGACGCCATGCTCAAGGTTGACGACCTTGCGGGCTACATGGTCGACAGCTACCTCGCCACCCTCCGCTCCCTGCTCTGCACGACGGGCGCGACCTTCGCCACCAACAGCGCGGACCCTGCGGCCACGCTGGACGTGAACGATTGGATCGCTCTGCGCGCCGACTTTGAGGAGACCGCAGGCTTCGACGGTCGCGCCGTCGCCGTCCTCCACCCTGTCCAGGTCGCGCACCTCCGCAGCTCGATCCGCAGCGAGACCGCTCTGCAGTACCCGGAGAGCTTCGAGCTCTACCAGCGCATGCAGGCCGAAGCGGGCTTCCGCTTCACCTTCCTCGGGATCGACATCTACGCCAGCCAAGACGTCAGCCTCTCGGGCGGCGACTACTACGGCTTCGCGTACCAGCCCGGCGCGATCGCCTACGCGGTCGGCAGCACGGCGCAGATGGGCGACCTGTCCGACGCGAACCCGATCCTCGTTCCTGAGTGGGGCATCGTGGTCACGCGCAAGACCGACGGTCAGTCGGCCACCAAGCGCGTTGACGCCAACGCCTTCGTGGGCGTCGGCAAGCTGGACGCCAGCCTGTTCGCTCAGTTCCTCGTGCGTTCCAACGCCACCTGATCCAACCTTGACTTAGGAGCTCCGTATGGGCATCCCTTCCGACTCGCTTATGGACTCTCGACCCGCCGCCATTGGTGGCTTGATCGACCGTCCGAAGCTGCCCCTCCCGGGCAACTCCCCGTTCTTCCTTGTCCATTACGTGGACGTTGGAGGGTCTTGGGAAGTCGTGGAAGAAGGGATGGACGCGCCTACCTTCGTGCCGGTCTTGCAGCCGTTCCCGATCCGTCCCGGTGCCGCCGGGGTTCGGACTGTGTCGGCCGACGAACCGCGCTCGAGGATGTACGCGCGGCCCCTTGCGAAGCTCCAAGAGCAAGGCGCGGTTGTGCTCCCTCTCGACTTCCACGTCGACGGGGCGCACCTCCCGGCGGGCGTGGCGGCTGGCCCCTACCTTCGCGAGACTGACGCGCAGGGCGGGGCCTTCTACCACACCGCTTGGGACACGCCGCGCAAGGCGATCCGTGGCAACGCGGCCACCGTCGACTGCGACCGCGCCAGCTACAACCGCTGGCGTGCTGCCCTCGTGACTTCGGGGATCATTCCGGAGCCACGGCAGGCCGTCTTGGACGACGTGCGAGCGCGCGCCATGCGGCGTCTCGACAACGTCCGCAGCGCAACCGACATCCCAACCGACATGCGCGAAGCCAACACCGCAACCGCCCGGACGCGCCTTGACGCCGTCAAGGCGGCGAAGCTCCCGCAAGTCAACCCAACCCCCTCCGCGCCCAAGACGGCCAAGAAGGTGACGGCATGAGCCGCAGCCGCGAAGCCGTCGAGCGCACCGCAGCGGCGATGCTCCAAGAGCGACGCCGCAACGGAGACTCCAAGGCCACCTATGACAGCGTGAAACGCGAAGTCGTGGCGGCGGTGGAGCGTTCCGACGCAAAGAAGAACAACCCCCCTTCGAAGTAACAGGAGGCCATCATGGCCCTTTCGTCTGTCATCGGCGTTGACGCCGCTTCGGCCCAAGTCAACCTTGCGGGTCCGATCACCCTCACCGGCAACTACGGTCTCGACCTCGACACCGTCAACCAAAACCTTCTCATGCTTGACTGCGGTGGAGCTGGCCGCGAGGTCATTCTCTACCCGGCCGCAGCCACGCACGGCATGGTCCTCACCGTGGTGAACTTCTCGGACGCAGCGGAGACGCTGACGATCAAGAACGAGTCGGCCAGCACGGTTGGCACCGTGGAGCAGAACAAGGCCGCGATCTTCGCCAACGTGGCGGGGACGTGGAACTTCGTCTGCAAGTGGACGATCGCGATCTGATCGTGGCGCGTTAGGTAACTGAAGGAGTGCGAAGCCATGCCGATCCCGTCTGACGTTGGGTTGACTTTCCGGCTTCGCGCTCCCGAAGTCTACGAACGCGGCGTGGCCCATACCACGCGCCTTGAAGCCCGGATCGGCGGTTCCCTTGTGGCACCGTCGTCCGGCACCTTCACCCTCTATGACCCGGGCGGGTCCGTCGTTTACACGGGCTCCGTCACGATCTCTGCGAGCGTGGCAACCATCACGGTTCCCGCGCTCTCGCTCCCGGATACGCTCTCTTTCGGCGACAGCTACCGGGAAGAGTGGGTTCTTGTGGAGTCCGGCCGCACTGTCACCGGACGCCGTGAAGCCTACGTGGCCCGTAAGGCGTTGCATTGTCCCGTCACCCAAGCGGACCTTGAAGCCGTCCACCCGCGTCTTGCAACGACCATGGGCAACGCGGCGTCAAGCCTCCAAGGCTTCATTGACGAAGCGTGGGCGGATACCCTCGTGGCCATGGTCTCCACCGGACAATGGCCAGAGGCGATCGTGGAGCCCACGCAGCTCCGCGTCTTCGTCCGTGAGCTCTCGCTTTACTACGTCTTCCGCAGCCTGCTCACGGGCTCGGGCGTCGGGGCGGACCGTTACCAAGCCCTCTCGGACGAACACAAGGGTCGCGCGGACACCGCATGGGCTGGCGTCCGTTACCGGCAGGACTTCGACCAAGACGGCGTGGCAGACGACGAAGAACGCAAGAGTCCAGGCGGCGGCATCGTGTCCCGCAGCGGCGCACCCAACTGGTATTACGGAGCCCACAACCGGCGGCGGGTTCTCTGATGCCGGGCAAGATCGCCACGATCCGCGCGGCTATCTCGACCGCCATTGAAGCGATCGACCTGTCAGCCTACGCCCAAGGAACCGGGGAGACGCACTTGCGCGAAGCTCTGACGCTTGACGTGGAGGCTCCGGGTTTCATCTCCCCGCATCTCGTCTACTACCTTGAGCCGCAGGACATGACGCCGGGCGACCGCAACCGGGGCCAAGTCTTCACCCTGTCAACCTACCGCCTCTCGTTCCTCTACCGGATCCGGCCCAACCTAGACGACGTGTGGGCGGACTGTGACGGGGCGTTTGACGTGTCGGAGCTCGTGCGTTCTGCCGTGTCGGCAGACCTTGGACCGGCCACGATCCGTTGCGATCGGGTTACCTACCTCGGCACGTCCCAAGACGGGGCCGTCTATGCGGTGGAGCTCGCTCTAACCGCGATCCATTCCTCAGACGCCTAGGGAGGCGACCTTGTCCTTCTTCACCAAGCAACACGCGACCGTCACCTTCTCCGACGGCGCAACCCCTACCCCCGCTTCCATCACGTTTGACGACGTGGGCGACTTCTCGATCGACGGCTTGCAGGAGGCCGGGAAGAGCACCGCGACGATCATCCATCGTGGCGCGTTCAAGTCCTACGTCTACGGCGACGAAGCCCCGGTTACCGGGTCGTTCTCGCTGACCGTCAAGGCCGAAGACTTCTCCAACGCTGGCAGCTCCCGCCCGCTGGACTTCATCATGAAGCTTGGCAGCGTGGCGAGCGGCACGACCACCAACCCGGGCGGCTTCGGCCCGTGGTGCGGGACGATGGTTTACAGCGTCACGGCCAACGGTCAGACCGGCAGCATCCAAGTCACGGAGTGCCGTCTGTCGGCCAGCATCACCGAAAGCGGGGACGCCCTCGTGGCTTCGGTCAGCTTCACCGGCTACATCGGCACGATCAACTGAACCCGCTTTGACGGGTGGGCGGCGTCGTGGGCAACCCCGGCGCCGCTTTGCTTTGAGGGGGACACATGGAGACAATCAACCTTACCGGCTTTGAGCTCAAGGCCCAAGCCCCGCTGTTTGGCCCGATCCGTCGTTTGGCCGCTCTGTGGAGCAAGGCCAGCCCGGAGCAGTTCTTGGCCTTGTGCGGCGCGGCGATCGGGCTCGGCACGGCGGGCCGTCCACCGTGGGGGACGTTGTCTGACGCGGGCCAAGACTTGATCGAATACGGGGACCGTGTCGTGGAGCACCTTGAGCGACACCGCAACGTGAAGCCGATCACCGTCGCAGAGGTCGGGCCGGACGTGGCGCGTTGGCTGTTCTCGCTTCTTCCCGACTACGCGGCGGCAGAGGAGCTGGCGGGAAACTGATCGGGCCGGACGGGCAAGAGGATCTGTGGTTGATCCGTCTGTCCATCCGGCTAGGCCACGGGCCTTCGTGGGCGCACAGCCTGTCTCACGAGGATCGGACGCTCTTGTTCGCTGCGGAGTTCGTGGAGATCGAGACGGCCAACCGCAAGCGAGCCGCAAAGCAGCTCGGCAAGATAAAGGGACTTGGTGGGAAGGTGAAGCATGCTTGACGCCCGGTCCTACTTTTCAAGCCAGGCGGAGCGGATCTCCGCAGCGATCGGCAACCAAAGAGACTTGGGTGGCAAGCAAGGTCTTGTGGCCTTGGACTCACAATGGGAACGCCTCACGGCGGGCTACAAGTTCGGCGCGGGTACGGGAAAGAAGATGCAACGCGGACTGATCCGCGCGTCTGATGCAGAGATGAACGTGGCGGTGATCGAGCTCTTGGACGCCTTGGCACCGTCTATCCGTGGTGCGATTGAGGCCGTATGGCTTCCGTACTTTGAGAGCATCCGTGAAGCATGGCCGGTCAAGACCGGGAGGTCCAAGGATCTCTTGTCCGTCAACGTGTCGATCAGAGATAGCAGCGTTGTTGCGGAGATCGGGAGCGGCGCGCCTTACACCTTCTTCATTCCGTGGGGAAGGGGGAAGCAATGGGTCGGACCAACGACACCAGGCCGCAAGTTCACCTACTCCAAACAGGGCAACGAGAAGGAAGGCAAGCGTCAGCTCTTCTTCTACGTCGAGACCCCAAGAACGGACGGCTTCAAGCCCGGCCGCAAGGTATGGTCCGATCTAGTCCGCAACCGCTTTGACCGGGTCAAGATTGACTTCGTCAACGCGATCGGCTCCAACATCGCCCGGGAGCTCTGACCATGAGCCGCAACGCCACCGCATCCGTCGCCATTACCGCGAACATCCAAGCCTATGCGCAGGAGATCGGGAAGCTCCCCGACGTCACGTCAGAGGCAGCGATCAAGGCGGGCGCGAAGCTTGAGGCGCAGTTTCAGAAGCGGCTAGACGCCGTAGCAAAGGAAGCCAAGCAGGCAGCGGCGCAAGTTACGGAGTCGACCGGCAAAGCGACAGAAGGGGCCATGGACGCGGGCCGCGCGATCAGCGGCATCGAGGGCGTTGGGCGGGTCTTCGGCGGCACCATCGGAGAAGTGACCGGCGCGCTCGGAGACATGGAAGCCGTCTTCTCTGCCCTACCTCTGTCGGCAGGCGCGGCGGGCCTTGCCTTGGCCGGACTCGTGGCGACCCTCGGCTACCTCTACGAGTCGCAGCAGAAGCAGCGCGAAGCGGCCGAAGAGACGGTCAAGGGACTGTATGACATCGAGTTCAACAGCAAGACGCTAGACGACGCCTTGAAGACTGTTCAGTCCTCCATGCAGGGGAGCTACGAAAGCACGCGCGCCCTTGCGGACGCGAAGCAGCTCTTGGCCCTTGCCGAAGCGCAAGAGCTGGCCCCGGCCATTACTGAAACCAACTACGCGCAGGCGGCGGCAATTGAGCTTGACTTGAAGCGGCGTGGCGTAGTCGGCCAGCTCACCGACGCAGAGCGCAAAGAGGTTGATCAGTTCGCGATCATGGCCGCGCAGCAAGCAGAGCACGGCACCTTCATGGAGAACTACAACAAGTACTGGCTCCAGCAGACCGCGAGCATCATTGCAACCAAGCAGGCGGTGGACGAATACGGCAACTCGATTTACGGTCTGACGCAACAACAAGAAGAAGCCAAGCCGGACAACGCCGCAGCGGAAGAAGCGGCCAAGCAGCGCGAAGCAGAGGCAAGGCGCGCGCGCGCAGAAGCGGCGCAACGCCAACGCCAGGCGGAAGCGGAGCGGCGTGCGGCAGAAGCACAGCGTAAGGCAGAGCAGGCCCGCGCGGCGGCGGCGAAGAAGCGCGAAGAGGCAGAGCGCAAGGCAGCGGAGACGGCGCGCAAGGCAGCGGAGGATCTGGCGGCTACGCTGGAGCAGCTCTACGAGATCCAAAACCGGGGACAGCTTGACTTCCTCTCGGAAGAGCAACAGGTTGAGGCCGCGTATTATCGCCAAATTGAGGCGATCAGGGAGCTCGCCAAGGCCCAACAAGGCAACGCGCAAGTGCAGGCCGAAGCCCAAGCGGCAGAGCTGGCGGCCCTCGGTGAGTATCAGATGAAGGTCAAGGAGATCCGAGACGCAGCGGACGCGGAGCGGCTGGAGAAGGAGCGGCAGACGAGCGAGCAGATCAAGGCCCTTCGGGAAGAAGAGGTGAACGCTCTGGCAGAGAACCAAGCCAAGCAGCGCGAAGCCGTGTTCAACACGATCCAAGTCGGGCTTCAAGCGGCGTCCGAAGTCTCCGGGCTGATCCAAGAGATCATGGCCGAATACGCGCAGAGCTACGACACGACAACGGAGATGGGCCGCATGGCTGCGCGCAAGCAGTTCGCGATCAACAAGGCGTTTGCTTTGGGCGACATTGCGATCAAGACCGCGCAGGCCGTGGTGGGCTTCTTGGCCATGGTCCCGCCGAACCCTGTCGGCGCGGTCTTCGCTGGCGTCACGGGCGCAACCCAAGCCGCCATCGTTGCGGCACGTCAGCCCACCTTCCACGTTGGTCGGTTCACGCGGCAAGGCAACCTTGTCACCGACGAACAGCCCGCCATTCTGCGGCGCGGCGAGGTCGTGGTTCCGTCCCCCATGGTCGCAGCGGCGGGCGGCCCGGAGGCCGTGCGGGAGCGGTTGCAGGGCGGGGGATCTTCGCCCAACGTGATGCTCGTGGCAGACTTCCAAGATCGGCGGGTTACGGTCCCGCTGGCAAGAGCGGTCCGTTCCGCAAACCGTCCCGGGGCCGTTGGCTGGAGGCGTTGACATGGCGAGCGAATACAAGACCCCCAACAGCCTTCCCCTCTTGGCCGCTCACGTAGAGCGCGCGGCGGTTTGGTGGGATCAGCTCTCGGGCTCGCCCACGCAGGCCGGAGCGTTCCAAGGCTACTTCCGGCCCAACGGCCAGCAGACCTTCACGCGCGTTGTCTGGACGCCTTCGGGCTCCCTGCTTGACTCCACGATCCGAAACGTGGAAATGATCACCTCCCGCCCGGGCGTCTGTGGGGCGGGCTTTGAGGCCGTGTGGCAAGGCCCAAACGTGACGGACGAGAACGGGGATCGGGTCTCGGTGGGCTACGACGAACCGTCTGTGGTGGCCTCCACGGCCGTCGTCAAGGACGGGAACGGCGTCACGACGAATGACGTTTACTCTCTGTGTTCGGTGGCCCTCCCGGACGGCGGGCTGGCGATCGCCTACATCGTGAACAGCACGGGGATCATCGGCACCTACGGCCATGCCGTGAAGGTTCAGAAGTGGAGCCCGGACACGGGTTGGGCGGCGGCTGACACGATCGGCTACACGACGCAGGACAACCGCTGCGCGCTGGCCCTCGGGGCGGACGGTTACGTTCACCTGTTCTACTCGATCGGCTACGAAGACAGCCTGCTTCAAGTCGCCGTATGGACCGCTCCGGGCGACTCCGCGTTGACGGACGCAGAGTTCCGCCTTGCAAGCCCCGCAGCCCTCGCCACCCCGATCGACTATTCAGCCGTGGCCTTCTCGCTGGCGGGCGGTCTCAAGGTGGCGTTCACCGGCGGTCAATGGCTGCTTCTTGTCGGGACGCTGCAATACTGGAGCATTGACGGCGCGGTCTTCGCGCAAGTCGGAGAGATCGACACAGCCGCCACGATTTACGACACGGCCGTTGCTACCTCGGGCGGCGCGTTCCTCGTGGCCTATGACAAGAGCACGGACGTGGTCGTGAAGCGGATCGGGTCGGCGGGAATGACCCTGTCAGCTCAAGACGCCGTGGCCACGTTTGAGCAATGCGCCGCTTCGGCGAACGGTCGCTTGTTGCAGTCGCTTGCCATGAGCGCAACAGACGACGGACGGTTGTGGCTCTTCATGCCGGACCCGATCGACACGGATCTTTCCTACGCACGCGGAACGCTCGTTGCGATCAGCGTGGACGACGGGCAGAGCTGGACGGACTACGGGCGGCTTCTTGCGGGGCGCACCTACGGTCCCCGGTTCCTCTCGGCGGTCCCGTGGAGGGATCGCGTGGTGGCCTTCGCGGCGCATGCGTCCGAAGGTGGGATCGTGCGCGTCGACGTGGGCGGCTATTCGGCGGTGGCGAGCATGCCCCGGATCAGCTCGGGCAAGGTCTACGATGGGCCCTCGGGCGTGGAGGGGCCGCGCGTCTCGTGGAACCTTGACTTCGTTCCGGACGTTGCGCCGTCTGTCGTCTACACGGAGTTCGTCAGCGGAGCCGGGGCAGTCGGCCGATCCGGCGGCGCGTACCGTGCGAGCAACACGGCAGGCGTTGACGGCGTGGTTCAATGGTCCACCCTCACGACGACGAACAACCGAGAGCGCGCTGCGTGCTTTGACGTGGAGGTCACCACAGGAACGGCGCGGCACGACTCAGAGCACACCGTGGGCGCGAACACCTACATCGCCCAAGCGCGCGTGAGCTCCACCCGCGTCAGCCTCTACGACATGAGCAGCGGCACGGAGATCGCAGGGTACGACTACGGCGGCGGGCGCATCGAGGTCCAGCTTTGGCACAAGGAGAAGTCCGCGCGCGCGTTCTGGCGGTTTGCCGGGGAGGGCAACGACGAACCGCGCGTTTGGGCAGAGCTCGGGAGCACGACGAACCTTGGCACGGCCACGGCCGTTGTGGCCAACCAGCTGCGCTTGTACGGTCGGCGCGCGGCGTCCATTCCGGCTGACTTTGACTTCGTGGTTTACCGTTACTCCACGCTCGGTGTGAAGTCCTCCGGGGCCCCTCCCGTTTGGTTCGGCAACGCAGGGACGGGGCTTGCGACGGCGGACGCCCTTGTCTTTGGCTTCCTCGTGGGCCGCGCCTTCAACGGCCGTCCGGCCTACGTGAACAACGGCTTCCGCGTCTCGGCCGTTGGCGGGCCGGGCTACATGGGCGAGACGTGGACGTCTGACATTGACGCAGATTACCCGATCTCCGCACTTGGCTGGACGGCAGACAGCCCAAGCCCTCGGACCACGTGGCGCACCGTCAACGCGGACGAAGTGGGGATCGCCTACCAGCTGGACGGCACCAACGGCGCGGCCGTCAAGCTCCGCAGCCAGGCGTTCTTGATCGTGCTGGACGGCGACACCTCCGACAACGTAAGCCTACAATGGCACGACGGGAGCGGGTGGGGAAGTTCCGACACGTTGGCCCGCTACGTCTCCAAGTCCATGACGCGCGTTGGGGCTACGCTCTACCCCACCACGGGCACGGGCTCCGGCGGGTTCTTCGTCCAAGAGGACGAACTTGCGGGCGGTTGGGTTGTGGACGCTTCGCAGAACAGTCGCCGGATCTTGTCCAACACGGCGGGCGTTCTCGGCAACGCTTCGGGCGCAACCTACCGCACGACCACGATCGTCTTCGACGGAGACGACACGGAGGACGCTGGCGGCACGTGGCGGATCGCATGGCCGCGCGCCGTCTACCTTGTCCGCGCGCCCACGAGCTTCAACCCGGTTGGCTTCCGGCTGCGTCTCGGCACCAACACGGCAGACCGCAACCCGCCCGAAGGCTTCTACAACTGGAAGCTCTTGGCCGGGGAAGCGTACCTGCTCGGGGAGGCTCACGGGCTGGACACGACAGAGCAGCTCACGGGCTACTCTCGTGGCTTCCGTGGCGAGAACGGCCAGCGGTGGGCAGAGCAGGCGGCACCCTCGGAGCGCGTGGTCACGCTGACGTGGCAGGCGTCCGCAGACATGCTTGATCAAGTCCAAGGGGACGGTATCGGAGCGTGGATCGCCAGCCCGCCAAGCGGCGTGGCCAACCCGGACTTTGTCGCGTTCACGAACGGCGGGACGGCCGCATACAGTCGCGGGGAGGCGGCCAGCACGCTGCGCGCCCTCGTTGACAGGTGGGCGGCAAGCGGGACTCCCGTGGCCTATTGTCCCTTCTACTCCCGTGCGATCCTCGGTTCGGCGGGCGTCTTCGGCATGCTCGCAGGGCGGCAGCTCGGGAGCATCGTGGGCACGCTTGATCCCACTTGGACGATCGACCACGCGGGCAGCGGCGAAGAGCAGCGCAACGAGGTCGTGAGGCTCGGCACGCTGACGATCACGGAGCTCACATGAGCGGCGGGCTTACGGTCTTCGTGGATTGGGACGGCAAGAGCTGGACCGTGGACGGCGAGCTCGTGAGCTTTACCGATGCGTTGGATCTCGCAGATCCGGCCTATTACGAACCCCGGCGCGTGAGCGTCTCCGTACACCTCGGCAACGTCTGTGCCTTCATCGGAGACGGTCACCACCCGTCCACCTGCTACGTCCGCGTCAACGCAGGGGACCGCATCGTTGCGCGTGGCATTGCGCGCGGCATGACGCCCGGACGCGCGGGCGAGCCCACCACGATCACCCTTGAGGACGCCGTTGCGTTTGACTCCACGCCGATCCCTTCGGTGAGCGTTGCGGAGGTCACTCGGATCGACGTTCAGAAGACCGTGGACTACCGCGCGGAGCGGAACGCGCAGATCGAGGCAGACCGCGCCAACGCGAAGAAGATCGAGTCTTCGCTTTGGTTCGTCTTCCTCCGAAGGGACGTTCGACTTCAAGTCTACGAGGCGGCCTATGCCACGTCGGAGGACACGTGGACGGACTACGTCACGACGTCCGAAGGCCGGATCTACCCGATCGTGTTCGGCAACCCGGGCCGCACTCGTGGCGGCGGGAAGTTCCCTTGCGGCTATGCGCTGGCGGTTGACTCAGTTGTTCCGCGCGTCCTCGTGGCGGGCCATGCGTGCAGCCCGGGGACCGTGTGGATCTACGGGCCGAAGAAGAACAACAAGGATGAGAACGTTTGGGAAGAGTTCGCGATCGAGGTCATGGAAGACAGCGCAGGCACGGAGGTCACGACGGTTGACTTGTCGGGCGCGTCCATCGTTGAAGGCGATTGGGTCACACATCCGGACGCTTCACAGAAGGATTGGTTCTTCTCGTTCGCTGGCACCAGCTCCGGCTTTGACGGCAGCGGCCCGGCGGTCTTTGACTGGTTCCTGTCGCGCATGCAGGGGACGCGGGTTGACCCTTCGGGGCTCGGTTCGGTCGAGCACGTCTTGAGCCGCTACACGTTTGACGGCGTCATCGACGACGTTGCGCCAGCGTGGCGGCTGTTCGCGGAGGGGGTTCTTGCGTACCTCCCGGTGTACCTTGTCTCCAACCTTGACGGCATTGGCTTCCGTTACGTGGAGCTGGATCCGGAGCTCGCCCAACCACGGTTCACGCTGACGGACGGAAACCAAGTGGCCGTGACGTCCCGGTTCGTCTTCGCGTCCGGAGACGGCGGTGACGTGGTTACCGAGCTGAACCTTGGGTTCGGTCCTAACCGTTACTCTGACGCCATGGCCTACAACGCAACTTACCAAGCGGACGGGTGGGCGTGGGGCCAACTCTCGGCCCAACGGTTCGGGCGCATCACAGAGCGACAGGAAGCCGCGCTGATCGGAGACCCGGACGTGGCCCGGTTGGTGGCGCGCGATTGGCTCCGGCGGCGGGCCGTCGACAGGCGGCGCGGGGAGCTGGCCGTGGACGCTACCCTCTACGGGCTCGGGGCTTCGCGTGAGCTCAAGGTCGGGGACTGCATCACCCTAGAGGCTCCGGACGAAGGCGTGAGCGGCCCGGTGATCGTTACCCGGATCACCCGCGACGGTAGCCGGACGGACGTGGTAGAGGTTACCGTTCTCGCGTAGGGGGGTTCGCATGCTTCCGCTCTTGAATGGCGTCTTGCGCGCGATCCTCCCGCGTCCGGCAGACTTCCTTGCGGACGTGGTGACGGACCTTGTGGAGCACCTCCCGGACGTGCTCCGCTCCACCAACGATCCGTACCAGCTGGAAGCGGAGATTTACGATCTGTGCCGTGAGGTCTTCGACGATCTGCCCTACGTCGACGCAGAGGACGCGGCCGATCTTGCAACGGGAGCAACCGCGTTGGCCCTCGTGATCCGGCAGGCGTGCGCGGACATCAAGCCCAAGCCGTGGCGCAAGCGGCCCGTGTTCGCAAACCTCCGCGCAGCCAAGAAGGGGAAGCCCGCATGATCACCGAAAGGCCCGGTCAGTTCTTCACGTGGGCGGAGCTCACGGTCACGTCACGCGCGCCAACCAACGACCCGGGCGAAGACGAACAAGCGGCCCTCGTGGCCCTCTGCGCGGCGGTCCTTGACCCGCTCCGGCGGCACCTCGGCAAGCCCGTCCGCGTCAACAGCGCATACCGTAGCCCGGCCGTCAACGCGGCGGTTGGCGGGTCCAAGACGTCACAGCACATGCGCGGCGAAGCGGCAGACATCAAGGTTGACGGCATGGAGGTTGAGGACGTGGCCCGGGCGATCATCGCTTGCGCCACCGAATACGATCAGCTGATCGTAGAACGCAAGGGCGGCGGGGCTTGGATCCACGTGTCCTACGCGCTCGGCAGGAAGAACCGCCTGCAACTGCTCAAGATCACCGACGCAGGCGCGTCCCCGTGGAGTCCAAAATGATCGCCGTCGCCACCCTGTGCTGCGTGCTTCTTGTCCTGTCCGCTGTGGCCCCTCGGGCCGGTCGCATCCTTGTCGTCCTGGCGGGCGGCTTCTTCCTTGCGGCTTGTGGCGGCGCGCTCGCCCAAGAGGCCACCGGCGAGCCGGTCTTGCCGGGCGTGTCGCTGGAGCTCGGGGAAGGCCCGGTCTCTGCGGCCCTGCTTGCCTTGGGCTACTTCCTCCGCGACGGGTTGATCCGCACCGTGGCCGTCCTCGAGCGCGCGCTCGAGCTTGCCAAGTCGGCCCTCCCCGTGGTGGAGCGTGGCGTCGACGCGGCGGAGGCCTACGTCAAGAAGAGCGGGACCACAAGCCAAGACGGGTGAGGATCCGGATCACGATCCCCGGGTTCCACCTAGCCCCGCGCGGTTGGTGACCTTCCCGCTCCAACGCCACGCAGATCGCGTAAGCCGTCGCGCCGTCTACGTAGAGCTGGCCGATCCGCGCAATGGTCCGCTGTTCAGCCTCCACCGCCACGAGGTCACCAGCCTCAAGCCGGTAACCGAATGGCGGGCGTCCCCCTTGGTAGTCGCCACGTTCCTTGGCGCGTTGCCGTCCGGCCGACGACAAGGCCACCAAGGATGCATCGTGCGCCAGCGCGTGGCACCGCTCGCAGAGGGGCACGGTATGACGTCCTCCGCGTGACCGTGGCACGACGTGGTGATCTGTCGACGCAGGCCCGCCGCACTCAAAGCACGGCGTCCGGCGCATCAGTCACGCTCAAGGGCGACTTGGATCGCCATGCGGGCCACCGACTGCAACGGCAGGCCAACCCCCTTTGCAACGTCCAAGAGCTCCGCATGGCGGGCGTCCGTCACGATCAGCGGTAGGGAGGTTCGGGCCACCCCTCCGTCGAAGTCCAAATGCAGCAAGCGCACGCGCAGCGTGGCGAGGTCGGCAGACGCTAGAGCGTCCGCAACCCAAGCACGCACGGAGAGGCCTCCAGCGGCCCGCAGGACGCGCGCAAGGTCCAGCGGGTGCAAGTAGAGGTCGGCGCGCGGGCGGGCTCCCGTGGGCACCTTACAGACGCGCGCAGAGGGCATCACCGCGCGGGCCGTCCGGAGGACTTGCCCAACCGTGGCACGCTCGCCCGGGGCAAGCTCACGCACCACGCGGCCCGCTTCGACAAGGTAGCGTCTCACGTTGACAGCCCTCCGTCTTCGTTGCGCCACAGTAACCACGTGTGGGTGACGGGGCCGGGTTCGTCCTCGGGCAAGCGGGCCAGCTCCGACGGGGAGACGAACGGGCGCGCGGAGCACTCAAGGATCCCCGGGCCGACGCGCGGGACGTCCATGCGCACGCGCAGCACGCCACCACAGCCCCTCTTGGGGCAACGGTCCCCGGGCTTCACCGCTTCACCAAGGCGCGGTGATACGCTTGGAGGGCGCGAAGGTGGCGCGTCCACGCTTCGACTTGGATCTGCGCGTCTAGGATCTCGCCCTCCACGGCCACGTTCACCGGCGCATCACGAAGCCCCTTCGCGATGGCGGGCTTCGGACGGATCGGCGTGTCGCAGGCATACCAAACGCCCTCCCGTTCAACGACCCGGCCCGCCTTCTCGTGGCGCGCAAGGTCGTCTGACACGGTCCTCGCGTCGAGGTCCAGCATCAGGCAGAGGTCTTCGAGCCCGTAGCCGTCCCCGTCCGGCGCACCCTTGAGGGCGTCTAGGACCTGTCGCTTCACGAGTCACGCAGCATGCGCGCTTCCAGCTCGGGATCGTGAGCCCCGGACAAGATCGCGCTGGCCAGCTCCATCAGTTCCACGGAGGCTTCCCCCGTGGCTTCGGCGGCGGCTTGGTAAATGTAGGCGACCACGCAAAGACGCTCACGCGCGGCCATTTTGTCGATCAGGAACACGTCTTCACTTTCCATTCTTCCCCCTCTTGGCCCTCAACAGGCTCTTGGTTGTGCCTTCTCCAAAGACTTCGTCAAGCTCCGGCCCCATGACTTGAAGCAGACGGACTTGGGCAGAGGCGTCCAACACGTCCACCCAAGCGCGGGTCTCACCAGCCCGGAAGAGGGCGAGCGTCATAGCCGCCACCTCCACAGGTACGTCCACCTCGGCAAGCACAGCGGCCAAGGCGTTCCGTCCGTAGACGGCGCACAGCCCGTCGACGGCTTCCGACTCCACACACGCCGCGCCCACCAACCCGCGCGCGACTTCGTCCGGGAGACGTTCCGTGCGGGTCTTCCACATCACTTGAGCCATACCGCCACCCTCCATGATCCGAAGGACCGGACCGTGATCCCTTGGTATTGCGACCGTTCAAACCTGTCGGCGTCTAGGCAGACGACGTCAACGGCGAACCAAACGGCGGGCGCGGTCCAGCCGGTTGACTTGAGCAGTTCGGAGGCCAGCGCAGCAGCAAACGCCCCGGCCGGGGCTACCACGCAGTTCCAGTTCTCCGAACCTTCATAGTGTGCGGCGAAGTTCCGCGCGGCTTGTTCCTCAAGCACGCCACCCTCCGACAACGTCCGCAAGAAAGTCACACGTCATGCAGGCGGCGCGTTCGACTTCTTCGCGGAGGTCACGGCAGACGGGCCCCGGCGCGCGGTCCGCAACGGCCTTGCGGTGATGCTCCCGGAGGGCCGCGTAGGTGGCCACGAGGACGCGCAGTTCTTCGTCTTGGGCGCGGTTCATGTGGCCACCTCCGCGAGCATGGCGCGCAGGGCTTCGGCCTTCTTTTTCCATCCTCCGTGGCTGTATGGCTCGATAGCAAAGACAAGCTTCGACACGACCATATCGTCAAAGTCGATGTCTTCTCTCGTCGCAGTCTCATGCGCGTAATCGAGCACCCCTGCGACAGCAGCGACGACACCGGAAATCCGCTGCATCGACGCCCGAAGCCTCGCCACCTCGGCGTGCAGCGCCTCGACCGTGGCGGCGAGGTCGGGAGCGGCGGCGATGAGGGCGGCGTCGGAAAGAGGCAGCGGCGCAACTGGCTCGGAATCGTCGGCATCCCACGGTCTCCCGTCGTCGTCGCCGTGGACGACGGCAATATCCCAGCCGCCGCATCCGATAGACGGAGCCACGGTATCGTAGTCCGTCACTCTCCACGGCCCCGGCGTAGCAGCCTCGCGCAGCACGCGGGCCTCGTCGGCGGTGATGATGCGGGGGGTCATGGGGCCACCTCCAGCGCAGCACGCGCAGCCGACGCAAGCCATCGTGTCTCGCTGGCAGAGTCGTCGCTATGCCATCCCATTTCGTCGCTGGTCGCGAAGCCTTCGCGGTACGCCTCCCGAACGAGCGACCGAAGCCGCTGCACCTCCGCGCGCAGCTCCACGATCTCGTCCACGGCGGCGTCAAAGTCGGCGTCCGTGTCGTCGGGATGACGCCACCCGATCCCAAGGATGCGGCTCATGCGTCCACCCCGACTTCCCGCAGGGCGCGGCAAAGGTCGGCAAGCACGCCACCCAAGGTCATGGAGGCGACGGGCGGACGGACTTGCGGCAGGCCAAAGATCGTGATGACGTGGTGGCCGTCCGACAGGTACGCCCAATTGATCTCCACGCGGTCGTCGATCTGAACGTCAACGTCCACGGTTCCGCCGCAGAGGTCAACGTCTGTGACCTTCCATCGGGCGTCTTGGCAGTGAGCCAAGAAGGCTTGCAGGTGGGTGACGGCGGCGGTCATGGGGCCACCTCCGCAAGCAACGCCAGCAGATCGGCCCGTTGCGCGGCGCGTTCGGCGGCGTAGGCGGCGTTGGCGGCGGCTTCGGCGGCTACGGCGGCACGGGCGGCGCGTTCGGCGGCGTAGGCGGCGGAGGCGGCGGCGGAGGCGGCGTTGGCGGCGTAGGCGGCGGAGGCGGCGGCGTTGGCGTTGGCGGCGTTGGCGGCGTAGGCGGCGGCATAGTCGGCGGCGGCGTAGGCGGCGTAGGCGGCGGAGGCGGCGGCGTCGGCGTAGGCGGCGGCGGCGGCGTTGGCGTTGGCGGCGTAGGCGGCGGCGTAGGCGGCGGCATAGTCGGCGGCGGCGTAGGCGGCGGAGGCGGCGGAGGCGGCGTCTCGGCAGACCTCTACCGTCACGGTCCCGGCCACGCATCCACGGGCAGCATCCACGGCGGCGCGCAGGACGGGCACGTCCTCCGGTCGCGCATGGACCATCGCCCGATCGACAGCGCGGCATGCGACCTCCACGGCGACGGATCGCCCACCGCGATCCCAGCAGCAGCGAAGCGCCCACAGCAGTTCGGGTACGTGCGGCGTCACCTCGGCCCACTTGGCGAGGGAGACGGGTTCGTCGTCGTCGGGCGTCCGGCCAAGGTGGGCGGACAGGGCGGCGATGCGGTCGTCGAGGTCGCAGGCGCGGTGGGCGCGGAGCTCGGAGATCGTGACGATCAGCATGGCCGCACCCGATCCCAGGCGGCGCGCGCCTTGGCAGCGAGCACGGCGCCGGCGGCGATCCCCGTGCGACGGAGCGCGAGGATCTCCCGCTCGGACCACGGCAGGAGCGTCACGGTAACGCCGATCCACGCGACAATGAAGCCGCCAACCAAGGTCTTGTAAAGCATCGTGAGATCAAGCATTGATCACCCCAAGCGACAGAGCGACAAGGTAGCCCTCGCCCAACGTGCGGACAGTCACGAGCCCCCGACGGTGGGCCCCCATCACATCGATCACCCGGATGGGCGGCAGGCCAAGGGCGGCGCGTTGGTAGGCGGCGACGGGTTGTTCTGACCCGTCGGCAAGAGCGGCAAGCAAAGCGGCGAAGCGGTCCATTGTGTTTCCCCTTGTGTGTGCCGCCTGTTTACCACAGCGACAGAGGGACGCAAGAGGAAACACACAGCCGGTTCAACTTTTCTGCACGCCCCACCGCTTGGAGGGCTTCGTCGTGAGCAGCTCCGCAAGGTGGGCCTCACGTTCTGCCGCTCCCGTGCGCCCTGCAAAGACGGTCTTCAACCCCGCCTCCACGTTGGCGGTTCCAAGGCGTAGCCGCTCAAGCAGGCCCGCAGCGTCCGGCCAGCCCATCAGTTCGGCAAGGCGCGCGGCGGCACCCTCCACGGGCGTCCGCGTCTCCGTGGCCCACCAACCAACCCCGGCGATCGGTCCTTCCGTCGTGGCGTCACGGGCGGCTCTTTCCAAGGCGTCCGCGCGGGCGGCGGCGGCGATCCACTCCCCGACGACTTCCCCGGGCGCGTTGTCAGCGTGGGCGCATGCCAGCACGTAGGGGCAAGACAGGCAGACCGGCCCCGGAGACGCGCGGCGTTCCCCTTGCAGGGCCTTCGCGGCGGCATGAAGCAGGGCGCGCCAGCCCTCGATCCGGACGTCGTCACGCTTGACCGTCTCCCCGAAGACCGCACCAAGGCGGAGGTTGGCGATCTCCACCCGGACGGCGGCGGCTTCGGGCCACGTGGCGAGGGCCGCAAGGATCTGCACCTTGGCTTGCGTCCGCAGCACCCGGCCTTCGTCGTCCCGCCACGAGGTCTTCCAGTCGCGGATCACGACGACGGGCCCGGCTTCACCTTCTTCCAGCCACCCTACGTCAATGCGGGTCGTCAGCACCCCGTCCGACAAGGGCACCTCGATCAGAGCCCCGGCGGGGGGCGGGCCGTGCTTCGAGAGCCACCGACGGGCGAGCTCCACCCCCTCCGCAATGGCGTCCAACGGCAAGGGCCCCTCCGCGTCCACCCCGTCACGCCCCTTGGCGAACAGGTCAGCGGCGGCGGCGTCCGGGTCTTGTCCTTGCGCCACGGCTTCAAGGTACGTGTGTGCCGCTTGACCGGCGGCAAAGTGGCGGCGGTCTCGGGGAGCACCCTGCTCGGCCAGCGTCACGGCGTGTGGGCAGGCGTCCGAAGCCAAGGCAAGGTAGGTGGGGCGCACGAGGTTCACGCGGCACCCCCGTCCGTGGCGGCGGCGCGGGTGGTGGCCCAAGCGCGCACCTCCGCAAGCGTGTCGTCCGTCCACCCGGCCACCGGCCCGAAGGCCTCCACGGCGGGCTCAAGCAGGCCCTTGGCCTCAAGCCAGGCGGACGCCTTGGAGACGGCCGCATTAGCCTCTGTGGGCGCGCGGGCGGGGAGCTCCAACACTTCGGCCACGTCCACCACGGGCGGCGCGGGAAGGGCCAGCACGGCGGGCGCAGAGAGGGTCACGGGCGCGGGCGCGGGGCCGTCGTCCTCAAGGAGCAGCGGAGACGCGCCAAGGACGTGCGCCGCGAAGGTCGACACGACCCGCGAGAGGGCACGGCTAGCAAGCATGTCGGCGGGCTCGGTGTTGTACTTCGGGTTCTTCGTGTACCCGGCCCGCTTGGCGTCCTCAAGCGTGAAGCGGCTGCAAAAGTCGCCACGTTGCGGGTGGCTGGCGACAACTTCCGCCGCCGCTGCGTCGTGCTGCTTCCACGTGAGCTTGTAGCCGTGCATCCCAAGAAGCATGGCAAGGCCCGACTTGCCGATCCGTGGCGTCCCTTGAATGACGTGGAACACCTCGCAAGCGGTGAAGGGCGGCAAGCCGATCTCGGCCCCGCGCGCCATGACGGCAAAGACCTGCTCTGCGGACTTGAACTTGGCGTACAGGCCGGACTTGTGGGCGGCTTCGGAAATCTTGATCAGCGCAAGATAGTCAACCATTGGGGAACCTCCGCAGCCCGTATACCACAGCGGCGGCGCGGCGCGTGGACGTGCGGACAGGTTCCGTCCGTGTGTGGTTTTCTTGCGGGCTTGCCTTGCGCTGTGTCAGTCTTCGGTGCAAGGGGCGCGCATGGGCACATGGATTGAGGAGCTGGCGGACATGGACGCGGCCACCCTTGCGGGGCGGTTGGGCCTGTCGACGTGTCCGCTGTGCTCGCACGAGACGGCGGGACGGCGCGGCCGGTTGGGCTCGCTCCGATTTGACGGGCCGCTGTGGTTGTGCCACGCCTGCAACGAGGGCGGCAACGGCGTTGGGCTACTGTCGGCCGCTGTGCTCGGGACAAAACGTATACAGGGACGGGCGGGCTGGCGACGGTTGCGCACGGCGGCGGGAGCCCTCGGGGTTGGGGACCGCGTGCAGCTCGTGGCCCCGGTCAAGCTGGAGCGGCTGCACCAAGCCCGCGCAAACGTCGCGGAGGCGTGCGCCTACGAAGCCAGGGAGGCTGGCGTTCCGTGCAAATGGTCGGAGCTCTACGACATGGCGATGGCTTGCATCCGTGACGGCGCGTTGGAAGATCGCGTGGAAGCGGAGCGGCTGCGGTTGGTGGAGCTCCACAGCATGAACGGGCGCAACCCGGTCCTTGCCGCCATGCGTGCGGCCCTTGCCGAAGAAGTCAAACAAGAAAGGGAGGAAGCAAGATGCTCTGTCAAGTCACGCTGATCGGGAACCTCGGGCGGGAGCCGGAGATCCGGCAAAGCCCTAACGGCAACCACTTTGGAAGCATGAACGTAGCGACCACAAGGCGCGCGAAGCGTGGTGAGGTCTACGTCAACGTCACCGAATGGCATACCGTCAAGGTCTTTGGCCGTGAGGCCGAATGGCTTGGCAAGGACGCGCGCAAGGGCTCCAAAGTCCTCGTGGTCGGGCACATCGAGACGGAGACTTGGACCGGCAAGGACGGACAAGAGAAGTCCCGGCAGGTGATCGTGGCGTCACAGACGGCCCGCTTGATCGACCGTGCGGCCACGGAGCACGCCACCCCGGTTGCCGGTTACACGGGCGAGCCGGACGCCAACATTCCGTTCTGAGGGGTTGACCGTGTCCAAGTATTCCGAAGTCCTGCTTGGTCTGCACGCCAAGGCGGGCAAGCTCCCGATCACCTCTAAGGAGCTGGCCGAAGCGTTGGGCGTCCCACAGACCAAGGCAACGGCCATGGCTGCGGCGTTTCGGAAGCTTGGCTACCTTGAGCCCGGGCCGATGAAGGCGACGTACTACGTGGCGGTGGAAATGATCCCACCGCCCAAGCCCGCCAAGGTCACGCCGAAGCCTTCGCGGCCACGTCCGGCGGCGCGTGACGGCAGTTATCAGCCGCCCGATCAAAACCGTCTGATGGGTCAAGATTGGACCGTCCTTGCAGCCCTTGACGACGGCGGGCCTTGCACCGTGCGGGAGCTCAGGCGGCGCGCGGCCACGTCGTTCAACGTGGGGCCGTCGCTGGAGCGGCTTGCGCTGGCGGGCCTTGTGGCGGCTGACGGGTTGGTTTGGCGGGCCACGTGACGACCTTGCGCCGCTGGCAGGCCGAAGCCCTCCCGCTCTGCGTCGACTCCGTCCGCGCGGGCGAGCGGCGCGTCGTGCAGGCTTGCACAGGCTCCGGGAAGTCGATCCTCCAAGCGGAGGTCTTGCGGGCGGTCCTTGAGCGGGACGGCGCGTGGGCGGTCGTGACGGTCCCCACGGCGGCCCTTGTGGTGCAGCTCGGGGCCACGCTGGCGGCACGGCTTGGGGAGGACGCCGTTGGGCTGTTCTACGCGGCCCACAAGCAGCCAGGGCGACGGGTCGTGGTGTGCTGCGTGGCGTCGTTCCCCCGGTTCGTCTCAGAGGCCATGGAGGCGGGGCGCGGGGCTCCGGACGTGTGGATCGCTGACGAATGCCACCGTGGCCTAGCCTCTGACGTGGTGCGGGCGGCGGCGGACTTGTTGGCCCCTCGGGCGCGCCTTGGCTTCACCGCCACCCCTTGGCGGACGGACGGGGCGATCCCGGGTTGGGATCCTCCGCTTCTCTACCGCTACGGGCTGGCCGACGCCCTCGGGGACGGCGTCGTGGTCCCGGCGGACGTCGTGACGTGGCACCGTGAGGACGAGGGCGTGGACGCGGCGTTGTTGGAAATGCTCCGGCGGGAGCGGCCGGAGGGGCCGGGGATCGTGTCCGCAGAGCGGATCGAAGACGCCCTAGACTACGCGGCCCGCATGACGGCCGAAGGTTGGCCCGCTGCGGCGGTCTCCGGGCTGACAAGCAAGCGGGACTTGGCTGATTATCTGTCGTGGCTCAAGAGCGGACGGCTTCGCGCCCTTGTCCACGTCAACCTCTTGACGGAGGGCGTGGACTTGCCGTGGCTCCGCTGGATCGCTTTGCGGCGTCCACGGTCGGCCCTCGGACTAGTCCAAGAGGCGGGGCGCGTGCTTCGGACGTACCCGGGGAAGGCGCGGGCCACGATCTTCGATCCCCTCTCTCTGTGTCCCTTGCAGGCGTTCTCGACTCCGGAGCGGCTTGCGGAGCTGGAGGGGCAAGCGGCGGACGAAGCGATGCGGGCGATGGCTTCGGAAGAGGCCGTGGAGGCGTTGCGGCTGGAGGGGATCGCCACGGCGGCGGGCAAAGCGGACGCCTTCGCGGCGCAGCTCGTGGCGGACGCCTTCGCGCTCGGGCTTGACGTCCAAGCGCAGCGCGTGGTCGGTGAGGCTCGCCAGCTCCCCGCCACCACGAAGCAGCGCGCAGAGCTGGAGCGGCTAGGGGCGCGGCTACAGGGGCCGATCTCCCGGCTTCCGGAGGCCACCCGGAAGGCCGTGCGTGAGCTCGCCAAGGCTCCGGAGCACTTGCCGCGCGGGGCGGCGGCTGACCTTATCGGAGTGCTATGGGCGGTCGGGCGGCGTGTGCGGCAAGACCTTCCGGCTTTTCCGGAGAGTTGGCATTACGCCAGGGCGTGGCGTTGGCCCGCTGACGGTTCGGCCCCTGTCATGGAGGCCAAGGCCGTGCGAGCGTTGACGGGAACCTAAATGGATGCGCCCACCGGCGGGGAACCGATGGGCGCGGGCTATGGACACACACAAGGAGCGAGGAATGCGACAGGAAGCCGCGTTGGACACTTACCACAGCCCTCTGACGAGGGCAATAGACGACGTTTTGGACGCTGCGGACCGTGGGGCCGCTTGGGCTACGTTCCGTGCGGAGCGTTGGCCGGAGCTCGTTGCAGACGCGGCGGCTGACGTTGGCGGGTCGCTTACGCAGCTTGGGCGGCTAGAGCTGGACAAGGAATGGACGGCCCGCGCGCGGTCGCTCAAGCAGGAGCTCCGCGCGGCGGCGAAGGGCTTGCGCGTGGTGGAGCGTGATCCCTTCGACGCAGACGGCCCCGCCGTGCTGGCGTGGATGGGCTCGCTGGACATGGACGAGTTCGGCAAGCCCAAGCGCACAGCGGCCAACCTTGCCGTGGTCCTTGAGCACCACCCCAAGTTCGCGGGTCGGGCACGCTACAACGGCTTCACCGGCGCGATCGAGTACGACGGGCGCGGCGTGCGCGACGAAGATTACACGGACATCCAGATCGCCTTGACCAACGAGCTCGGGGCCGAATGGACGGTCGACCAGATCCAGCGGACCATGGCCACGGCGGCGCGGCGGCTGGCCTTCGATCCGGTGATGGACTTCTTCTTGGGCCTGCCGGAGTGGGACGGCGTGGAGCGGACGCCGCATTGGCTGGCGGACTTCCTTGGCGTGGAAGATCGGCCCCTTGCGCGGGAGTACGCCAAGCGGTTCCTCGTGGCCGTCGTGGCGCGGGCCATGAGTCCCGCATGCCAGGTGGATACCGTGCTCGTGCTCCAAGGCAGGCAGGGAGACGGCAAGTCCTCCGCGATCCGGGCCTTGGCACCGTGCGGGTTCTACACGGACACCGAAGCCGATCCGGGCTCCAAGGACTTCTATCAGTCCTTGGACGGCGCGCTCTTGATCGAGCTGGCCGAAGTCGAGAAGTGGAACAACCGGCGGGACAGCGCAACGATTAAGAGCGTCATCACCTCCCGGGTCGACCGTTACCGCCCACCCTACGGGCGCAACGTCATCGAGCGGCCCCGCCGCTGCGTCTTCGTCGGCACCACGAACGAGGTGGAGCTGCTCAACGACCCTACAGGCTCCCGGAGGTGGTGGCCGGTCAAGACGGGGACCACGGGCCCGTTCCGGCTGGATGCGCTTAAGACGGCGGTCCCGCAGCTGTGGGCCGAAGCCTTCAAGCTCTACTTGGCGGGCGAGCCGTGGCACTTGTCGGCGGAATGGCGCGAAGAGCAAGAGGCCGAGGCCGCAGAGTGGCAAGTGGACGACCCGTGGAGCGGGCCGGTCAAGGAGTGGCTTGCGGGCAGGGCGTATGAGTTCACGCTCTTGGACGTCATGCAGGGGATCGGCATCGAGGTCAAGGACGCCAACACCCGGGACGGTAAGCGGGTGGGCGCGCTGCTTCGGCGGTTCGGTTGCCAACCTCGCAAGGTTCGCGGCCATTCTGCGCGGGTTTGGTCCCGCAAGGTGACGCCATGAGGGCGGCGGGGCGTTCCACGTGTGGCACGTGTTCCACCGACGCGGAACAGGCCGATCTGCTAGGCGGCTACAGGGCGTTCCACGTGTTCCACGTCTCGGGGCTAAAAACACCCCCCAGACCCCATGTGCGCGTGTGTGCGTGTGTGTGTGTGTGTCCTGTGGATGATGATCTTCTAGAAGGACGTGGAACACGTGGAACAGCCTGTAACGGGCAGGGAGATCGACGTGGAACAGACGTGGAACAGACGTGGAACACGTGGAACAGCGGTGGGCGTGGACCCGGGCTCACGGGCTGGCGGGCTGGCCGTCGTGGACCTCGTGGCAGGTACGGTACGGCTGGCGTGGTGGAGGGCCCTGTCGGCCTGTGTGGAGCTTCACGAAGCGGATGGGGAGGCTTACCGGGTGACGCGCCACGGAACGCTCGCATTGGCCCTTGTGGCGTCGCTGCGTGGGGTGGAGGCTACCGTGGCAGCCTGTGAAGCCGTGCGGCCTTACAGGGGCCGTCCCGCGCCTGTGGCGTTGGCAACGGCGGCTGGCGTGGCGGTGGGCGTGCTGGAGGCTCAAGGCGTGGCGGTACAGCGGCCGGACGTGTCGACGTGGCGGGCGGTCTACTTCGGGCGGCCCGTGGCCCTTGAGCGGGAGCGGGCGAAGCGGGTTGCGTTGGACTGGTTGCGCGGGGACCGTTCACCGGGCGTCCCGCTGGAGGCATGGCAACCGCACGGGCTGACGGTTCCGGCGGCGGTTCGCAACGCGCCCGATCATGCGGCCGAAGCCCTTGGGCTGGCGGTGTGGGCTGCGTCCAACGAGAAGTCCAACGAGGGCGGCAAGGATGCAACCCGAAACGCAACGAGGCGCAACGCGAAGGGGCCGAAAGTGGCCGAAATGGCCGAAATAGGCGTCCAAAGGGGTGTATCCGAGGGCGCAGGGGGGGCGGGGGTCCCCGCCT
>Ga0315904_10002239_pt1 | contig 30130 bp, 55 predicted proteins | sample LakEriMetagenome_6_FD_203529 | JGI IMG/M metagenome (GOLD analysis project Ga0315904, IMG submission 203529) | Freshwater fungal communities from buoy surface, Lake Erie, Ohio, United States - Buoy 12 MA120 | ecosystem: Environmental > Aquatic > Freshwater > Lake | place: USA: Lake Erie, Ohio...
GTCGTAGAACGCAGCAGTCACGTTCAAATCTTGCGACAGCTCCATGTACTTGTTCGCCACGTCCGACATCGTGTAGATCTTGTCGTCCCCACGCCAATGCCGAAACACCCGACCATAGCGGTAGTCTGGCCTCACCGCCACGAACGTTATCGCGCTCGGGTGGTTCTCATCTCCACCAGCCCCGATGTCCACCCCAACGTACACAGGCCAATGCGCCGGAACATTCATCGGAGCCTGGATGTTGCGCCCCCGATCAAACGACGGGTACTTCAAGCCCTCGTCCTTCACAAACCGCCCGTAAACCCGACGCTGTACCTCGGCCTCTGACTTACACATTGCGATGGTCCGGTGGATCTTCTCAAGCGTCCAGTGAGATGCTGTACCGTCCAAGAAGTACTGGCAGTCAAACAGACTAGCCCGTAGCTTCTTCGCGAACGGCATCGCCTCCGTCTCTCCAGCCTTCGGCTCCATGCAAAGCCTCCAGAACTCCTGCCCCAAGGTAGCCGTGAACACCATACTAAAGTAGCCATCTACGGCGTTTCGCCTGAAGTTGATCTCGTCCCACAACTCTAGCGGCAACTCCTCATCGCAAGCCACATAATCTACCGTACCAGACTGCAAGTGCTGCGCATCCTGAGCGTACGTCTTAAAGTAGAGCGCAACTCCGCTATTAAAGTAAATAGCACTGATGTCCCCTCGGTTCTTGAACTCCGCCCTCCACCCATACTGCGGGTCATCCTTGAAATCGTCCTTCGGCAAGATGTCAGGCTTCCACTTCGTATGAAACTCCGCAGTCGCTATCTGCGCCGTAGGATACAAATACCAAAACTGCCTAGGCTGCCGCCTAAACCGCTTAGGCCACGCCTGCACATTGGTAGCATACTCCACTACCTTCCTAATCTGTGACGTGGACTTACCTAACTGGTTCGCCGCCGTAAGTAGCACTGTTCTATCGTCCGAGTCCAAGAACTCCCGACTCCACGTATAGTCCTTAAACCCATAAATGTGAGGAAGCCCCCGAACCAACTTGGCCTTCTCTTGGAGGAGCTTGTACTTCTCAAGCTTTATCTGCTCAAGTTGATCACTCAAACAAGTTCATCCTTATGGTTGGCCGTCACTTCTATGACATCTTGGATCGGTGGACCGGAGGACTGATGCGAAATCCCAGGCACCGCAGCCATCTCCTTCTCAAGTGCTGCAATCTTCTCATCAATGTTCGCCGCAATAGATGCAAGGTCAGTAGTCTTAGTACTAGACGCTGCATTAAACACAGTAGTGTAGCTTGTAGTCTCCTGCTTCATCATCGTAAGGTTCTTCGTCTCCGACCGCTGCACGTAGCCGCCCTTCGCACGAAGATCAACCATCGCAGCCGCTTTCAATACAAGCTCGATGATCTTAGCGTCCTGAATCGACCCATCCGCCTTCTGAAGCGGAATGTTGAGCACGTCCCGAATCCTCCGAGTCGAAAGGTTAAGCAACCCCTTCATTACCGCCTCATACTCAGGCGGCCTACACAAAATATACGCAAGCACATGCGTCCCACTGTTGCAAAGGTTGTGAAAGTGCTCTCTCGATATGACTCCCAAATACACATTGCTCTGGTTCATAACCTCATTCCGAGTAGTAGCCACTCGGTCATGCTCCATCCAGAAGTTAGTGCGCAGTGCCTCCACCGATGCGGTGGGTTTATAGCTGTAGCGCTCCTCAAGCGTTCTAAGAAGCGTGTCCTCATCCTGGTTAATCATGTCCTCCGGGATCGACACTACAGACTTCTTCATCGACTCAGGAAGCAGATTGATAAAGGACCGAGGCTCTTCTAACTGCTGAATATATGTGTTGAAGGTGAGCTCTTTCTTTACCGTCGTGTCTTCTGCGAGCTTGCGTCTCCCAGTCTTTAAGCCGATCGGGTCTTGGTCAAGCGCTCGCTTTGCGTGGCTGATCTCAGCGTAGTGGGCTCGGGGGGATTCAAGGATGCCAGATTTCTTTGCCTCAAGTTCCTGCCTTGTTCTTTCGCAGTTCTCGTCGATGCGCTTGCGCTTCTCTGCCTCACGTAGTTGCCGTTTTTCCTCAGGTGTCATTAAGCACAGCATAGCCACAAATCAAGTCTTGTAAATCAAAAAAGTAAAAGTTGGATGGCGCACGTTATTTAGACCAGGGCGATTCGATTACGACCACGGGGCCACCGCGCACCCCCACCCCCCCGTATCCCTTTGTTTTTATTGGGCTTTTCAGTGTCGTTATTTTACCAGGGCTATCCTGTTGTTATCATTGCACAATCCACCGAGTCGATCGGCTGGAGATTTTACGGGGTTTGGGCTCGGGGGGTTCGGTTCCGACTTTGGTTCGGAGGGCACCGAGGCACCGAGGCACCGAGACACCGAGGCACGGAGGACCTATTTGCGAGGGTTCGGGGGTTCGGGGGTTCGGGGGTTCGGGGGTTCGGGGGTTCTATGCAAGGACTAAGCCAAGGACCAGGTCATTATTTTTTCTACTTGAAGTATCTTTTCTAAGTACTTGTAATCATTCAGGGTTTACATAATTACCCTTATCAGAAGTAGAAGTCTTACTTATGACCCTTGTTTTTATTAGGTTTTTCCTGGTCGGTTGGTTCGGGTGTCTACTATATAGAGAGGACCGAGAGCTCTGCGATTTTGGTTGAGAGTGTAAAATTTATATACATGTCTAAAAATAATACAAAAAAGTGATGGTGTGTCTTTTGAGATGTGTTTGATTTTATTAGGTTTTGACTTTGGCATGGTCTCTGCATTATATCCTTATGAAAGCGAGGACTACAGAATGAAAGTAATAACTACAGTTAGAACAAACGAGTATCAGTTAGTCGGCAAGCGTGTCGAGTTAGCATGCTCAAGCATTGAAAATGCTTCAAAGGTTTTCAGAGACTTCATTGAGTCGAACGATTTCGGGGCATCTCTATGCGCTGAGGCATTTATCAAGGAAGGACGCAAAATCATTGCAAGGATTAGCTATAACGGCAAGGTTTGGGAATTTGACGGAACAATCCACAACTATGATTCTGCTAAACTATTGTTCAACCCATTCAAAACAAAAGGAGAAAAACTGTGAATACTCAAACAAAAATCGCAAAAGAGTTTTCACGAATTGTCACCGAATGGCTAGGAAAAGAAACGATGCTCAAAGTCATTCGGGAGAATCAAGACAATGTCGGCACAATGTATGAGGATTGTTGTGCGACGGGAAATTATTGTGATTCCAATATGGCAATGCTTGAAGCTTTCGAAAACACTTTGGAAAGAGAGTTTCAAGTTTCTTACGGAATCAATGGAGAGGAAACTCCGGAAACTTTGAAGGCTCATGATGCGGATTGCGATTTGTGGAATGCAGCGTGGGACATGGCAAAAAAGAATCTGTATTGGATTGGAAAGGAATAAATATGAAAACATTGGGGGGTTTTGATTTCGGGGGTGTTTTGATTTTTGGATTAGGAATTGCGTCGATCATTTGCACGGTGCAAGTGTTCGGGAACGCAATTCAATTTTTGAACAAATGAGGACTATATGACACAAGCACAGATTGAAAGAATCGAAGAGAGACTGAACAAAATCGACACCGAGCAAGCGTATTTGGAAATGCTGAATGAGTGTTACGAAACTGTAGAAATTTGCGGGCACACTTATGATGCCGGATACGCTTTGAAGGAAATTGATCCCGTGGCTTTCCGTTGTGGCCACGCTGATTACATTTCCTCGATGCTTGACGACGAATGGATTGAGGTTTCCGGAGAGTTCTATCTCCAAACCGAAGTCCAAGAGCTCTTGGAAGAGTTCGAAATGAACCTAGAAAACAACTAACTAAAAAGAAAGAGGACTATATGAACAAGAACGAGCTGGAGAAATTTTTAAAAGGCAAATGGTGTGACTTACAACTCCTGGTCTTGGATTACAAAACCGAGAAAGAGCGAACAGAAAGACTCGATGAGTTGGATTCGGTAAACTATCGGGGTGCAACCCTTGGCAGAGAAGTCCGATACTTCGACTTGAAAACCAAATCACTGAACGATTCAAGAAAAGGAATTCCCGTAGTTCTTTCATCTTGGGAAATGAAAAAGGAGGTTGTATGAGTCAACTTTATTCTGCCCCCTACCACGTACTCTCAAGACATTCGAAAAAAATGGATTCGATCTTTAAGAAACATTCTCTCGAATGGGAAGTTGAGGAAGTCCTAACCACTGATGACAATGGCAACCCGAAAGAGGTTGCCGGAACCCTTACAGGTGAATTGCATAACCTCAAAAGCTTCTTCAAAGGAGCGGGGTTCAGTGTGTCTGAAGTAACGGCTATGGTAACCAAATATGACAACACTTAAGCAACTCAGGAAGGGGCGGGGCATCTCTCAGGGTGCCCTTGCCCAACTCCTTCAGGAGAAGAGGGGCGGGAAGGGTTTGCAAGGTCCGATTTCGGTCATCGAAGCCGGAAAGATCTCACCCACCGTCAAGAGACTAGCGGACATATTAGATGCCCTTGGATACCGTCTAGAATTGACAGCCAAGACTCGGGGTGCTGCCCCGATACCCCTAGACCTAGCGTCTTTGCTAGGAAACGGACCGGGAAAAACTCCAGCCGAAGGTCCCCCGCGCGGAAAGGATGCCCCCGAAAAGGAAGCCAACGCCCTGGAAGCTACTCCAAACCAGAGCTCCGAAGTTCCCTTGGAAAACCCCATAGAGACTTCCCCGGTTCAAAATGTTGAAGGACTAGAATCGTTACTTTTGACGATTCTAAACAAATAGGGTTCGAACCCTAAAGAGAGGACTAACTATGAAAACCAAACCATTTAAATATCTAAAGCATAAGGGACTAACCATTTACATTGATTGGAGCATACCCGGTGAGCTCACTGTAGACACTTGGGGCAAGGACTCCGAGGGCAAGACCTGGACTCTGAAAACTCCAGTCAAGAAAACCCCTCCCAAGAAGACTACCCGTGCGCAAAGGATGCGCTGAAGAATGGCAAGGGGAGAGGGACTCGAACCCTCCACTGACCAACCCGTTTCGGTGGCTGCTCTCGACCCCTGAGCTATCCCCCTTTGGGTAGACTATCTCGCCGAGCGTTCGCGCGCAAAGGATGCACGGGTCTAGTTCGGTACATTTTAAAAAGATCCTTCATGGCTTGAATAACAAAAGGGTCAGAAGTTTGACTCAATACATGACTTTTTATGTACGACCTGGTGTATTTTACATGGGGGTAGGACTTGTCATTTAGTAGGTCAAAAGCGAGGTCACCGACGGGTGATGGGTCATTTTTCAGGGCAGATAGAAATTTTTTCATGTCTTCATCTCCAATATAACTATAGCAGGGCAGATAGGGCAGATAGGGCAGATATTTGCCTGAAAGTAATACAGCGTTTGTAGCTCGCTGTACACCCCTCTAGCTATATTCTTATAACTAAAGTTATATATATTATCTGTCCTATGTGCCCTATATAGGTAAGTACTATGTAACTACTAAGAAATTACAGGGCAGATGGGTCAAAATCTATCTGCCCTGATCTGCCCTATCTGCCCTTGAACCCCCGATCCACCGACTCAACTATCCACGCACCCCCCAAACAAAAAACCCCCCGAGCCACCGACTCGGAGGGTCTTCATACACGCAAAGGATGCGCTACATATCTTGAGTTATTCTTTGGTCGGTATCTGAGATGTCTTTAGCGAACACCAAGTACCCTCGAACTCCTCTCTCTTTGGTCCTATCGACTTTGAGATGGGCTAGTGTAGCTCGTAGGCGTGTGAAGTCGCCTCTGGTTGGGTTCTTGATCTGGAAGGATTCGAGGATATTTAGGGAAGATCTAAAGGAGGGCAGCATTTTTTGTTTCTCGCCTTCCTCTTTAGAATAGTAGCGTTCCAGGAACATTTCCTCGAATGGATCGGTGGCTTGGAATTCCATGTTATGGGTATTGAGCTGTTTCATTTCCTCAGTTGTGAGGAAGTGGCTCTCGCCTTTTTTCCATAGGAGGTAGAACTCAGCCCAAACTTGTTGCATGGGCAGGCCGTGGGTATGGTTGATGGAGGTACACTCAATCGTCCAAAACCTCCGGTTCCCCGTAGGGTCGCTTAGGTAGTCCATTTGGTTGACGGATGCGAAGAAGACGGTGCGACGGGCGAACTCGGAGGTTTTACGGCCATAGGCTAGGCGTAGGATGTCGGTGTCTTTGGTCAGGAAGGCTTTGAGCTGGGCGATGTCGGCCTTTCTGAAGGTGGCATCGACTTCTCCGAGTTCGACGAGCCAGTTGGTCACGCATTGGTATACGCTGTCTTTGTCTTTAGGGTCGAGCATCATACCGTCTTTGGTGACTTCGAGTTCTGCTGGGACGAGTTCTTTGAACCATTTGGTTTTGCCGAGGTATTGCTCGCCCTGGAGGACGAGGATGCCGGAGCCGGCCGAGCCGTTAGGGGAGAACGCTGCTGCGATAGCGGAGAGCATCCACTTCTTCATGAGAGTCCGCTTTAGGGCTTCGTCGCCTGGTTTGGTTCGGATGGTTTCGTAGAACTGTTCAAAGCGGCTAACACCGTCCCATTCGGTTCCGGTAATCCACCGAGCCACGGGGTTGACGGGGTTTTGTCCGGCGAGGTAGCTGACAAATTCTTCGATGTCGCCACGGGGGATGCGGTGTTGCTTGGCGAGGGAGACGATGTGGGTGAGTCGGCCTTCTTTGGCGGTGTCCTTTAGGAAGCTAGTGGAGGGGATGCTTATTTGAACGTCCTTTTTGATGACATCGTAGGCGATGGTAATTCCATAAGCTTCGGTGAGGGCTTTGATGTTTGCGACGGTGGACAGGGGGCCTGACTTGGCCATGTCTGGGAAGTTGGGGGTACTTAAATCCCCCGAGCCATTGGTAGAGACCGGGTTAGGTGACTCGGGGGACGCTACGGGCTGTGAGGCTCGCTTGCTTGGGTCTAGTTTAGCGTAGAGTTTGCAGGAGTTGGAGCAGAACTTTTGCTTGATTTTCGAGTAGCATCCATAGGAGTAGGCTGCTTTTCCGGAATACGCATCCGAGATAGCTCGGAGGTAGTCTCGCTCGTAGCGGTCAGAAATGCCTTGGGTTTCGCAGAAGGTGCGGAGCTTCTCTTCGGTAAAGGAGCGTGGTTCGCCTCGGTGGAAGTACTCGGAGATGAGAGCTAGAGCGGTCTCGTGGCGAGCGCCTTCCTTGTGTTTGGTGGTTTCGAGAGCCGAGATGCAGGGCTTTTCCTTAAAGGAGGCGAAGACGTTCGACTCGGGGGTTGAGGTCAGGCCGTAGTCGGAGGGTTTCAAAGCCACCGAGCCGCTCGGTCTAACGGAACCTTTGGCGTACTTGGTGGTAGGGGTGACGTAGGATGCGAGGCTCGTAGGGTGTGGCTGCTTTGCCAGGGTGCGGATGTCGTCGAGAGGTAGGGCTTCCAACTGATCGAGCGTCAGCTCTACTTTGTAGAGTCCTGTTTTGGGGTGGCGGGAGTTGGGGATGCGCATTTTGCGGTTGGCTTGGTAGATCGAGTCGTCGAGCGTCGGGAGGTCGTGGGCTTTGGCGATTTCAAGGGCGATGCGTTCGAAGTCTTTAGCGACGGTTTGGCTCGGGGTGAGTGGGAAGAACTCTTGCCTGACGTAGAGGTGGAAGCCTTTTGAGCCGCTAAAAAAGATTTTATATGTGCCAGATTCAAGCCCGAGCTTTTGAATAGTGGTGAGGCAGTCAAGTCGAGCAAGCTCCACGTCTTCGGAAGAGTCGAAATCAAAGACATAATAGCCGAGTGCGGGTTGGAGGCATCCTTGGTACTGCTTGAAGGTGTCTCTTGGTTCGAGGTCGAAGAGGCAGTAGTAACCCTCCGAGCCGCTGAAGTTTTGGATCTTGTCTTGTAGCTCTTCGGCATTGACGTGTCCTTTGGTGAGTGGCGTGTTTAATGTCGGTACAATGTAGTTGATGAGTTTCATGATTAGTCCCCTTTTCCAGAAAGTTTGGACAGCTTATAAAAAACAGTTGTGCAAAGGCAAATAAAATCTTACTTTGACTTTGCGGCGTTCGCCGCTTCTGAATTAGTCCTCAGAATTTCGGGAGTAGAGAGGGATCTCTGCTCCCGTTTTTATTTTTTGACTTCGAGGGCTGTCGTGTGGTTATGTTTTTTCATGGTTACTTTTAAAGAGGTTACGGTTGGTGGGAAGGTCGGGGCTTACTTCAAGGGTAGTAGCAAATCGGAAGTGGAGCAAGCGGCCATGGACTACATGGCGGAGTATCCGTTCGCTGGATACTTGACCGAAGTGGAGAAGAAGGGGGAGAACATGGACGGTGGATACTATATCCACATCTGGAGGAGGGCGAGCTGTGACTGAGGAACGGATCAAGGCGTACATGGAGAAGTTGCAGAAGTTAGACGCAGAGCAGGATAACCTGAAGGGCGACTACTATTTGCAGTCGAGGATTGAAGCGCACCTGGAGATGCTGTGTTTGCTGGGCTTCATGGAAGTGCTAGAACAGACGAAGAAGAAAAAGTAGTGGGCAAAAACCACCGAGCCTTTAGACTTGTTATAGGGGGAACCTATGGAAGCACAGAAGGTAAAGATTGAGATAGGCAAAGTAGAGCTGATTGTTTGTGGGATGATCTTCGGAGCTGCGATGAAGCTTGGGGAGATCCTGCTGATCAAGCTGCTCATTAGTTAGGGGGAGCGATGGCGGAGAAGAAGTTTAGCAAGACTATTGTGAATCCCGAGACAGGGAGAGAGAAGACTGTGCGCTACGGAGCGAAGGGCTACTCTATTGCTCCTGGTACTGACAAAGGCGACAGATATTGTGCAAGATCCTGGGGACAGATGCTGAAGCACCCGAAAGCGGCGAAGGATCCGAACAGTCCGCTTAGGTTAAGTCGTGCCAAGTGGGACTGTGTGGCGAAGAAGTCGGTGAAGAAGTGAAGATTCTTCCCAAGCAATTTCTGGAATTGCAAGCCCATTGGATGCAGATCAGAGATGAGTACGATCAGATAAAAAATGATCGTGTAAGTTGGCACGAACCGATTCACAACGGCGGATGGTATGTCATCGGGTTTAAGTATCAGGGGAAAGACTTACCAGATAAGAGCAAAGCACCCTTAACCACAAAACTTTGCGAGGCTATTCCAGGGATTTATACATTCGGGTTTTCTATCATGAAGCCTAGTTGTGAGATTATTCCTCACATTGGGTATTCAGGCGATGTGCTGCGAGTTCATCTTGGGCTATACACAAATCCTCAAGCAGCCATCAAGGTAGAGGACGAACAGCACGTTTGGGAAGACGGGAAGCTATTTGTGTTTGACGACACCAAGGTTCACTCTGCATGGAACCGAGGTGGAAAAGACAGAGTTATACTATTGGTTGATTATTTAAAACCATGAAGCTACCTAAGATCCCCCCGCATCTTAAGATCAAAAACAAAACGGTCTACGAGGTTGTGTGGGTGGACGAGTTTACCGCTCCAGACACGCTTGGGGAGTGCCGCTTTGATAGTCGGCAGATTGCGCTGAAGATCGGACAGAGTGACAAGCAGGAGTTTAAGAGCCTCATTCACGAAATGCTCCACGCCATTTGCGAAGAGCGGGAAATCGAAATAAGCCACCGAGCCATTTATCAGTTGGAAGACGCTCTCTTTTATATATTATTCCATAACGACTGGGGGAAAAAATGATTCAGGAATGGCCTTACGACGATAAAGATACGACATACATAGTGAGTTCGCCTCGATGTATTAAGCTGTTGCTAAAGAGCAGGAAGAAGTTTGTCGAGGAGCTGCGTTCGTTTGGCGATGTGCCGATCAAGCGGACAGTAGAGTTTGTCGAAGACGATGCATTGACGGATGAGTTTGTCTACATTGTTGATGACGAGGGCATCCAGTTAGTTGTTGACATGGTGTGGAACGAACCCAAGAAGAAGAAAAAAGTTTCAAAATCAAAAAAAGATTTTGACTTTACGAAGTACGACGCATAAGTTCGGTGCATCGGAGGACTAATGAAAACTTGTGAATGTATCTGGGAAGAAGAAGAGTGTTGTGGTGAGTGTGAAGATGCACTCACGGATCGGTTGTTCTTTGGTAGTGAAGCTGCCAAGCATGACCACAGTTGTCTGATTTATTTGTGTACTTGTGGAGGTGGCAAATGAGCGACTACATGGAGTATGCGGAGTACTACAAGAAAGCCTGGGAGAAGTCGCTGTCTGAACAAACATCGGAACTGCAAGCGGAGATTGCCAGGCTTAAAGAAGAGAACGCAAAACTGCGTGAAGCGTTGGGAGAGAAGTGATGGCTTGCATGGAACACGTTTGCGTAAAGTGCGGACACATGACGTTCAACAACAACTCGCAACTTGCTTGTCCCAAATGTAATTCTACGGAGATCATCTCTCACTGGGACGAGCAGGACAGCTACGACCGTGATGACGAGGGGGACGAAGAATGAGGTGGGGGGAGAAGATGTTTATGCGAGTTGAAAGAGGGATGGTTTTCTTCCACTTGGTTTCTTTCGGGTACTGCTTCTTCGAGGGGATGAGGACATTATGAAATATTTACAGATAGGGCTTTTGACTTACGCAGTAGTTAGTTTGATCCTAATTGCAGTGTGGTTTGTGGATGAGTTCATACTATGAGAAACGTATCTTGGTTTAGCTGTGGAGCAGCTTCTGCTGTAGCCACTAAAAAAGCCCTTGAAAAGTACGGCGCTGAGAACTTTATCATCGCCTCCTGCGTTGTCGAGAACGAACACCCCGACAATGAACGCTTCTTGCAGGATTGTGAGAAGTGGTATGGGATGCCCATTCTTAGACTGCGGTCGGAGAAGTACAAAGACTGCTGGGAAGTATGGGAAAAGACCAAGTATCTAGTCGGCCCTATGGGTGCGCGTTGTACTACCGAGATGAAGAAGCTTGTCAGGCAGCGGTTCCAAAAGGTTAGTGATAAACAGATCTTTGGATTTACAGCAGAGGAAAACCACCGGGCCGACCGCTTCAGAGAACAGAACCCAGAGGTAGATTTGTCCACTCCTCTTATTGATCTTGGGTTGACCAAGAAGGATTGCTTCATTGAACTTCAGAAGGCAGGGATTGAACTTCCTGCTATGTATAAACTCGGATACAAGAACAACAACTGTGTCGGCTGCGTCAAAGGTGGTGCAAAGTATTGGTCGTCGATTCGGAGGGATTTCCCAGATGTATTTAAAAAGATGGGAGAGCTTGAACGAAAGCTTGATGTGAAGATTTTAAAGGTTAAGGGTAAGCGTATATTTTTAGACGAGCTGCCACTTAATTATCGCAGCAACCAGGTAGAGCCTGACATGGAGTGTGGCCTTTGGTGTAAAGGAGATGACAATGGAGCAGAGTGAACTTGAGCGTGAGAACGCAGAGCTTCGGATGCTTTTGAAAGAACAGCTTAAAATCAGCGGTAAATGCTGCTATGCCAAGGCTCCAGCGTATGCGGAGATTAGAAACAGACTTATAAATTTGGGATATGGGCCGGAGATAATCACAGAAATCTTAGGAGAAGATTTATGAACGTAAAAGCAAATAAGCCTCGGTACGTGTTCGTACTGAAGCGAGACGGTAAACCTTACAGATACATGGCGAGAGTGACGGTCAAGTTTAGAAAGATCTACCTTGGTTGCTACAAGACTCAAACCGAAGCAGTCGCTGCGGTCAAAAAGTATTTTGAAAACCCAAAAAGTTATGAGAGAAGGTATCTATGAGATTACTTGCGAATCACAAACTGAGCAAAGAGCAACTTGCTGCGCATCACATGGTTGAGAAGATCCTGAACACCACGGATTTTGAAGCGTGGTTTGTAAGAGCCAGGTTCACCGAGATGAACAAGAACCTCACAACCATTGGCATCCTTGAGCACTGCTTCAGGCAGCAGCAGTATCGCTTCGAGTGGAAGGTGATCCCACGGCCCTGGTACAAGTTCCTATCCAAGGAGATCGGCGAGCGTGAAGGATTCACGATCAAAACCTACAAGCACAAGTTCGAGAAGATGGACACAGCAGAGAGAGCAGCGCACCTTGCTCACGAACTGATGCACATGATGGGGTTCGAGCACAGCGAGAAACCCTCCGTATCACGGAATCGGTCGTTACCCTATCAGGTTGCAGATTACGTATATAAGGCTGTAGCACATTATATTAAAAGTAATGAGTGAGAGAGTTCCATTTCCAAAGGAGGAAAAGATGCCATTTAAAAGCGAAGCACAGCGTAGGAAGTTTGGGTCGATGGTGAAGAAGGGGGAGATCTCCCAGAAGACTTTCGACGAGTGGAACTCGGAGACTCCGAAGAACATTCCGGAGCGAAAGAGCAAGCCTAAGACGCTTAACGATCTGAAGAAGATCGCCAAAGCAAAGATGAAGAAGTAAATTCACTGCGCCTTAGCTCAGCGGTAGAGCAGAGAGCTGTTAACTCTAAGGTCCGTGGTTCGATCCCACGAGGCGCAGCCATTAGATAAGGGAGGACTAATGCAATTTGAGGAATTTCTGTTTTTGTGTGGGTTATGTATTTGTTACGGGCTGTGCATCACCTTCGGGGGACTGCTCGGCATTGGGATTTTTGCAGTGATAAGAGAGGCATTTAAACGTAGTTAAACTGAACTGGGGGGAGCATGAGGTACTTGCTAGTAGCTGTAATGTTGTGCAGTTGTTCAAGTCTTAAGAAGTCGTCCATTCGGACGGAAGATCAGAGGACGCTAAACTATGTGGTATTTACATTCTAAGAGGGGACATATGATTCAGGACTTGATTGATTTGGGGTTTTTGACATTCGCAGTAGTACTTGTGGTTTATTATCTCAACGTGATTTGCATCTAGGAGGACTAATGAAAGTTTTAATCGCTTGCGAATATTCTGGAAGGGTTAGAGACGCTTTTATTAAATTAGGTCACGAAGCCATGTCTTGTGATTTATTGCCCACTGATTCTCCTGGTCCACATTATCAAGGGGATGTTTTTGACATCATTGATGGGAATTGGGATTTAATGGTTGCTCATCCTCCCTGCACATATCTTTGTAATTCTGGCGTTTGTTGGCTTTATAAAGATGAATCTCGCTGGGATAAAATGAGAGAAGGGGCGTTGTTTTTTAAAAAATTACTAGAGGCAAATATCCCTAAAATAGCCATTGAGAACCCGATTATGCACAAATATGCCAAAGAGATTATTGGCATGGACAATACCCAAGTAGTGCAGCCTTGGATGTTCGGACATGGGGAAACAAAGGCGACTTGTTTTTGGCTTAAAAATTTATCCCCATTAAAACCTACTAACATTGTTAGTGGTAGAGAACAGCGTCTTCATAGACTTCCTCCCAGCAAAGACAGGTGGAAACTTAGAAGCACAACATACCAAGGGATTGCCGACGCTATAGCAGCTCAGTGGGGAGTTCAGTAATGGATAACTTACCGCCACTTTGGAAGCACCAACAAGACGGTATTGAACTAGGCAAGAGCAACCCTGATTGTGCGTTGCTGTTTGAGATGGGGACAGGGAAGACGAGGACTGCCCTTGAAATCCTCCGAGCCAGAATAAACGAGAACCGCAAGATCTTACGGACGCTGATTGTCGGTCCGTCTGCGGTCGTCTATAACTGGAGGGACGAGATCAAGAAGTACACGAAGATCCCTCTTGAGAAGGTATTCGTGCTCCAGGGTTCGATTGCCAACCGGATGCAGATGGTTAAGGTTCTGCCGAAGGACAGCATCTTCATCACGAACTATGAAGCGTTTGCGAACTCGAAGTTTGTGGAGGCGTTTTTGTACCATCCTCCGGAGTTCTTGATTCTTGATGAAAGCCACCGGGTCAAGGGACCAGCGGCAATTAGAACGAAAGCCCTCTTTAAACTGTCTGACCAGATGAACAATAACTCGGTGAAGTACCGAATGATCCTGACTGGGACTCCAGTGCTGAACAACGAGATGGACCTGTTTGCACAGTATCGGATTCTCGATGGGGGCAAGCGACTCGGGAAGAACTTCTTTGAGTTCCGAGCTAGGTACTTTGAGGATAAGAACAAGTTCATGCCCAAGCACTCGCACTTTCCCAAATGGATAACTAAGCAGAGTTCTAAAGAGGCATTGAAGAAGTTGATCTCGCAGATCTCGATTCATGCGTCTAAAAGTGAGTGCTTGGATCTCCCACCGCTTGTCAGGACCACCGTGTCCATCGACATGGGAGCCGAGCAGAAGAAGGCGTACATGGACATGAAGAATGACTTCCTTGCTTACTGTAAAACTGGAGTTGCTGTTGCCACTCTTGCGATTACAAAAGCACTCCGGATGCAGCAGATTCTGTCGGGGTTCATGAAGCTTGAGGATGGGACAGTTCACAGGTTCAACACAAATCCGAGGGCTGATGCCTTGGAAGAGTTGCTTGAAGATGTGACACCGACGAACAAGGTAATCGTGTGGGGCATTTATCATGAGGACCACGAAGTAATCCGCAATATCTGCAAGAAGCTCAAGATCGGCTACTCTGAACTCACTGGGGAAATCAAGGATAAACAAGCACAAATCGACTCTTTTCAAACGGACGATTCTATTCGGGTAATGGTTGCCTCACAAGCAGCGGGCGGTACTGGAGTAAATCTCACGGCTGCGAGCTGCATGATTTACTACAGCCGTGGATATAGCTTAGAGCACGATTTGCAGTCAGAGGCGCGCGCGTATCGTGGTGGATCTGAGAGGCACACGAGCATTACTCGGATTGATCTTGTCAACGAAGGCACACTCGATGTTGCAGTGTTGAAAGCGCTGCAGTCAAAAAAAGATTTGTCGCAAGACATTTTGCAGCTTGCAAGTATGCTCTGATGTGATAATCAAAATCTACTGGAGGACTAATGGAAGACATGGATTTTGGCTTTTCTGAAAAGCCGCTCGATCAAACAACAATTCAAGAACTAGATGCAATGGTGAAGAAGTGCTTTGAGCTTCGTGCAGAGTACGAAGAATTAAAGGACAAGGCATCTGAAAAGCATGGTGAGTATGAAACCATGCAAGCAAAGGTACAGAGTATTCTCGAAGCCACCGGGCGCTTGAATCACAGCACTCCCGGTGCTGGGACAATCAGCATGAAGACGCAGTACACTGTGGCGTTCCCAAAAGATTCGGAAAGAGCCGCAGAGTTTCGTCAGTATCTTGTGGACAACGGACTCGATTCAATGCTTACAATGAACCATCAAAGTTTGAACGCATTTTTTAAATCAAAGCTTGAGGAGGCTGGAGAGGGAGCCGATCCGAGTCAGGTGCTACCAGGCATCGGAGCACCTGAACAACGCATTACCCTCTCAATGAGAAAAGGAAAATAAGAACATGGGAAAAAAAGAAGTAGCAGTAAAAGAAACAATGGACATTCAAACAGCAGTAGAAATTCCTAACGGGATGTCGTTCGGCCTCGAAACCGTGACATCTAAGGACATCAAAATCCCCCTGATCTACGTAGCGCAAGCTATGTCGAAGGTATGTGCAGACGGATTGGCAGCGCAGGGGGATATTGTTGAGAACATGGAGAATAAAGTTCTTGGCGGTAAGAAGGGACCAGCGAAGGTCATCCCTTTCTACTTCCAGAAAAGCTACCAAGTCCAGAAGCTCGTGAACGGAAAGAAGGAGTTCCACGCTATTCAGCCGTACGACTCCGAGCGTCCGTATGAAGAAGAAAAGGATGGGACTACGTACTTTAACTACCCATGCTTCAACTTCTTCGTGCTAGTTCACGGCGACGAAACCAAATCAAAGTATATGCTCAGTTTCCGTGGAAGCCGAAACATTAACTCTGCTGGTCGTCCAATGCTGACGCAGTTGATGAATTCAGTGCAGCGTGGAGTCCCCCCTTACGCTTGCACTTATGACATCGGTGTGAAACAGGTGGAGAACGAAAAGGGTAAGTGGTTCGTCTTTACGGCTAACGCTGACCGTGACACCAAAGTACCAACTGATGTCATGAGCAGTGCCGCTCTTGAGGCTAAAAACCTCCAGAGCATGCTTTCTCAAGGAGCCTCGATCCAAACAGGTGAAGAGGCAATCGACGAGGAAGCACCGTTCTAATTAGTGGTTGCCATTAATTAGATAACAAGCCCCCGATCCGGAAGATGGAGCCGGGTCGGGGGAATTAAAAGTCGGGGGACATATGCACGGGTTATTCTTAGATTTTGAAGCAACAGACAAAGACGTAAAGACAGCACGGATTACTCAGATTGCGTTCAGTGTTTGGGACACTGAAGATAAAAAAGAGCTTTTTCACTACAGTTCGTTGATACTTCCAGAGGGGGAGTATGAGATAGATCCGGTTGCGGCTAGAATCACGGGCATCTCAAAAGAACAACTTGAACGATTCGGAATTGCGCTTTCTAAAGCTCTTGATGTTTTGGGGCGGCATCTTAGTGGGGTGGATTTTCTTGCAGCTCATAACCTGCATAATTATGATTATCCCCTATTAACCAATGAGATGTTGCGGATCGGCAGGGATGCGTTTCAGCTTCCGCAGTTAGTAGATACCAGGTTCGATATACCGTGGCCTGAGCATATCGAAACTCGGAAGCTGACGTATCTAGCCGCAGAGTTCGGCATCGTGAACCCTTCGGCCCACAGTGCTAGGCATGACGTGGATCTAATGGCGAAGCTATTCTTCATGTTCCCCATCGAGGTGACTATGGAGCGAGCCAAAAGCCCACAGATCTGGGTGCGGGCCAATGTAAGCTACGACCACCGGGAGAAGGCGAAGGCTCGCAAGTTCCTCTGGGACGGAGGCAACAAGTGGTGGGTCAAGTTATTCAAGCAGTGCGACTTTGAAAAAGAGACGTTTGAATTTCCAACCATAATTCTAAAGGACTATAAGGGGCCATGATTGTTACTACTGAGGACTTTGAAAGCAGCGTTGAAACTATCCGTAATTGTACTTCTCTCAGCCTTGACACAGAGACAAGCGGCCTCCGACCTTATCATGGTGATAGGCTTTTCGCTATTACGGCTGCTGGAGCTTTCGGTGAGCTTTATTTTGGGTTTGGTGCTTCAGGCTTAGACCATGCACTAATCCCCCGAATCTACGATGCAGTGAAGGGTAAGACAGTTGCATTTGCGAACGCCAAGTTCGATATGCACTTTCTATGTAATGAAGGTTGGGGGACCGATTATGAACCGTGGGATATTCTGGTTGTCGATAAGTGTATTTACAATAGGCATCTATCATACAGCCTCAATGCCGTGGCTGAACGGATGGGCTTTGGGTCTAAAGATGGAGGAGTTATGGCCTACATCAGCGAACACGGTCTATACGACAAAGAGGAAATACCGGGGAAAAAGACGGTCAAGAAGAACCCCCGATTCGACCGAGTCCCCTTGGAGATTATCTCAAAGTACGCCCTGCAAGATGCACGGCTTACCTATCAGATTTACGAAGCACAGCTTGTAAAAGTGCAGGAGTTGACGGAGAAGTATTCCAAGATTAAAGGCTACCCGGTGCGGTTTTCAGATCTCGTAGCAGATGAGAGAAAGCTCACTAAGGTGTTGTTTGACATTGAACGCAGAGGAATGGGGTTAGATCGTGGCTACATCGAAAAAGCAAAGAAGAGGGAAGAGTACAGGATCAACAAAGCGAAAGCGAAGTTCACCGAACTTACTGGCGCAGAGCTTGTTGACAGCAATAAACAGTTATCCCAGATCTTCGGAGCAAATGGGATTGTGGGAGGTACTACCGCTAAGGGCAATGCAAGCTATACAGACGCAGTTCTCGAAACCATCGAACACCCCATCGCAGGAGTAATCCGTGAGTACCGAGATGCCACCAAACGACTCAACACCTATTACAATAATTTTACCTATTGCGGAGATAAAGAAGGAGTTGTGCGCCCTTCTATCAGACAAACTGCCGCAGACACCTTTAGATTCTCTATCACCGACCCTGCACTTCAAACTCTTAACAGTGAGGACGATGGAGACTGGAGGGTTCGGGATTCATTTAGGGCTCGACAAGGTTTCGTTTACATTTCCATCGACTACCAAGCCCAAGAGTACCGCCTTACGGCTGATTACGCCGGAGAACGAGGGCTCATCCAACAAATTAACGAAGGAGTAGATGTCCACTCCGCAACGGCTAAGATGATGGGGGTAGATCGCTATTCAGCCAAGGTGCTGAACTTTGCGCTATTGTATGGTGCAGCAGCGCCGAAAATTGCCACAATGCTGAAGGTATCGGTTGATAAAGCCACCGAGCTTAAGAATCTATACTTCTCAAAGCTTGGTAGAGTGAGTAGTTTAATTAATAATATCAAATCAACTATTGATAGCCGTGGGTACATCTTCAACTTCGCAGGGCGGATCTTGCACTTTCCAGTGATCGAGTTCGACCAGGACGGGGTGAAGAAGCGGGGGAACTTTGCGTATAAGGGACCAAACTACATCATCCAATCCTCCGGTTCGGAGATTATGCGGAGAGCATTGATCGCTGTGGATGGGTTTCTTAAGCCCTATCAGTCTAAGATCGTGCTGTCGATTCACGACGAGTTACTGCTCGAAATGACAGAGGATGAGCTGTATCTAATCCCCCGAATCAGAGAGCTTATGGTTGGCGTGTATACCCCTAAAAATGGACTACCGATGAGTACATCAGTTGCCATTGGCGAAAGTTGGGGTAGACTAAACGACATCAATGAAGACGAACTTGCCAAAAGAATCGACGTTCAAAAAGCGTGTGCTGTCGAGACTGCGAAAGCTGCCACGTACAGTGACGTTCACGATTCAGCAAACGTCGATCAGGGGAACCCCAGACTTGTTGCTTTGTGTGAACGGGAGGTTCGTGGGACTGGAGCTGAAGCGGAGTCGGACTGCCCCAGCAACCGAGCTACAGCTATATAACATTGGAAAGATCAACGAGAGCGGAGGCTACGCTACTCTCGTATATCCGGAGAACTTGGACGTAGTCATGCAACACTTGGAGGACATCGTAAATGGTAAAGCTTAAAAATAGTATTTTGGTAAACGAACGGTTGTATAGCGTGTTTCAGGCGATGATGAATGAGAGGATGCCGTATGATGCTTCATACAAGATGAAGCGGTTTGCGGACAAGCTCGATCAGAAGCAGAAGGATCATATCAAGTTCATGTCTGATCTGCTGAAAGAACATGGCGAGATGGATGAGTCTGGGAACCCTATCTTTGAATTTGAAGGCGAGGGCGATGCCAGGAAAGCAGTAGGCTATAAGCTGAAAGACGGGGCTGCGTTCGAAGCTGAGATGAAGAAGTATCTGTCTACTGAGTTTGAAGTAGAGGTTACTCCCCTGTTTGCAGTGGAGCTTAAGAATGTGATGATTAGCCCCAATGACCTTACGGTATTGGAGCCATTCATCGCCGATTCTCAGAATCTTTAATTACTTAGGTAACTTTGGTTTTGGCAGGGATCGTTCGTATCGAATAGCTCTAATCGCTGCTTCAATAGCATCCGATATATTGCCTTCTCTTACGGATTCTCCCTGCCCAATCGAAGTTCCCATTAGTTCTTTTACGGAAGAACCTTTAGATGCGTTTTTAGCTGCGGCCATTTCTTTTTTAATGTTTGGAAGTTGAAGTTCTCTAGCAGGGATAGATTCTCCACCCACTCTAAACATTCCCGGTCCTTGTGGAATAGCCGCCAATTCTTTAGCTCTAGCTAGTCTTGCTAGATCTTCTACCCCTGATCCAACCGCCCCAATCTCATTTCCAATAATTCTAGGAGCTGCGGATATGGCTGCTTTTGCACCTTTAGCTCCCATTTTAGCCATAGCATTCCAAGGAATAAGATCTATAGGACTAATTGTAGATTCAGTTACACCTTCTTCTGGTAAATACCCAGCAGGAATCGCGCTATCAGAGGCGTTTAAAAGCCGTTTGATATAGTTCAATTCATTCTGCCGAAGCATATCTGCGTACATATTTTTAGAAGGCATTGTGGTTATCCTTTCTTCTCCATCATCTTGTCTTTGCGAACAGCCATTAACTCTTCCATAGAGTCGATTGCTTTTTTCTTCTGGCCCAGGATCTCAAGAGCCGCTTTCATGCGCATAGGATCTGCTTTGATCTCAGCAGCACGGAGAAGGTCGTTAGCATCGCACTGAGCTTTGTAGTCGGATTCTTCTTTAGATCCGTACTCTTCGCCTTCGGATTCTTCACCCTCAGACTCTTCCTTTTCCATCTCTTTGCCTTTTACCATATCTTCTTCGCCCATCTTCGCCATGTCTTCTTTGTTCATCTTCATTACTGTTCTCCTTCGGGTTTAGATCGTAACATTTCAAGCCAAACTTGTGGTGGGATCTTTGCTGCGGTGGCTTGGATGCCCCCTCCAGCAGCTTCCATCATAGGTCCAAGACGGGTTTTAGTGCCTGTAAGTCGCAAAATATCTCTGCCTTTTTTAGCAGCCATACCTCCTACAGCTAAAGGTTGCCCAGAAGCAAGAGCAGCGAATGTCCCCATAACATCAACAGCGCTTGGAGCTACCCCAGTTCTAATAGCTTCTTGATTAGCAAGAGTAGCTAATTGCTTTTGCCCATATTTAGTAGTTACTCCGTACTCTTTTTTAGTTTTAAGATAGTCAGCATATTCTTTTGGAGATAACGCTTGTTTAACTGCTGAATCCTCCGCTTCACCGAGACTCTTTCCAAGAGCCCTACGAAGTTCTGACTCAGCCCGATCTGGAGAAGATTTAAGCATATCAAATGCAGTGTCCCCTCCTGCCATATCAAGATTAACCCTTTTTACAGTAGCTAGTTCTGTAGCTGTTTTAGGAGGCATGTTCTTATAGCTATCAAGAACATCTTGAAGATTATCCGCAATCGACATCATTTTAGGATCTGAAGCTGACCTATATTTTTGAATTACTTTTTCAGCAGCATCAAAATTTAAAGGTTTTTCTAAAATCCCAGAAGCATCAGCAGCGGTTCTATAATTACCAATTTTAGTTCCAAAAGACTGATTAAGCTCTGCGGTCTTAGCTAAAGCTTCTTCCGCAGATCCTTTGAACCCTTCAGATTTTAAAATATCTGCAATAGAACCTTTTCCATATCGAGTTGCAAGAGCACGATCTGCTTTTTCAAATGCGGATTTATAAAGAGCTTCTCCACTCTTTTTAAGACCTTTTCCTGCTGCTCCTACGGCTTCCCCAAGAGGATTTATAAGGATCTCACCTAGTTTTAGAGCCTTGCCTGCGGTAGTTCCAGCTTTAGCAAGTTGAGCTGCTTTCAAAGGAGCTGCCAGATAGGTGGTAGGGTCTAATGCAATGTCGGCTACAAGACCCGCTGCCCCCCGAGCCGTAAGGTCAAACATTCCCCCTTTTTCAAGGGCAAGTCCTTCACCTGTCTCGGAGTACATCTGAGGAAGCACTTCTGAAAGAGCCACGTTGGGAACTCCAGCCTTTTCCATGATTTCAGCAGATCCTGGGACTTCTCCCTTAAGAGCTTGTTCCATAGAGACAAGGTCTTTTCCAACAATAGGCTCCATGGCTCCTGCAACAGCCGCTCTTCCAAGTCCCCCAGCATAGTTAAGCCCACGCATAGCGTAGTCCAACATTCCAGGCTCTTGTACTTCTGGAGCTTCGAGTTCTGCAAGCCTTGCTTCTATTTTTGCAATCCGAGCTTGTTTTTCTTCAGGAGTCATCTTGGTCGCCATTTATTCTCCTTTAAGAGCTTTTAGTTCTTCACGAAGTTTTTGCGCTTCTGTTTTTGGAACTTCTAGTTTCTTTTCAAGATCTTTAAAAATAGGATCTGCTACAGCATAAGGAAAAGTAACCATAACATTTTCCAAGTGCCCACGCCCCTCATCCGAAGCTCTTTGTCTTGCGCCTCTAATTTTAGAAAGAAGACCTTCTTTTCCTCCAGAGATACCGTATCTTCCAATACCTCTAATAGAAGTAGGGCTTTCTCCAAGAGCGCCACGAATCATTTCAATGTCTGGACCTTGCAAAGCACCAAGATTTGCGGCTTCTTTCCAAGCAACTTCAGCGTCTTTAAAAGCACTGTCAAGAGCAGCTTTTTCTTTACCTGTAAGTTCTGCCCCTGTCTTTTGAACTAGCTCTTCTAGCCCTGCTAGTTTTTTATTTAAAGACCCGATGTTACGAATTTTTTTAGCTTGTTCTGAAGTATTTACAAGACTTCTAATTCTAAGCTGTTGGTTGCTTTCAGACATAGCTGCTTGAGCATTTCTTTTATCTTCCATCATGGTTCTAAGGAACCCGATCTGATCCTGGGTAAGCCCACGCTGGCCTCTTTGAATCTGCTCTCGTAATTTTTCTACTACAGACATATCTTCAGTCGGAGCAGAAGTTGGAACTACTACAGTTGTAGCTCCGTACTTTTCAAGAGCCTGAGCAAATGGACGAAGATCTAATCTACCGAGAACTCCAAGATTTTTTTGGCGTTCCATTTCTTGATTAAGAAGATTTTGTTGTTGTTTTATTTGCTCTTCTTGTTGAGCTTGCGCCTCCATAAATCTTTGACGAATAGCACTTTGAATATCTTTCTCCGACTTAGGCATTTCAGTCATAGAGAAAGAAGCAGACATAGACGGAGCTTCAATTCCCTGCACTTGAGGCTGCATTGGAATATCCGACTGAGCTGCCATAGCTTGCTGCATTTGCAGCAAGAAGTCTGGATCCTCTAACATCTGAGCATAGTTGATTGGAGTTGCCATGTTATCGCCCCATCAAAGTAGGATTATAAGACATTCTATTCCACATACTTGGACCTTGTCCTTGAAAGTAGGAATAAGAATTATTTGTAGGATAACTTTGATTCATTTGCTCATAATCAAGCTCTGGATCCATAGCCATAGGAGCTGGGAGCGAGCCCTTCTGAAGTGCCGCAGCTTGCGCTTCAGCAAGAGTTTGAGCAGCTTCGGCTCTTTGCAAAGCCTGCGCTTGGCTAAGCCCACTGAGTCCTCCCCCAAGCATTGAAGCCCATATACTTGGAGCTTGAGTAGTTACTTGAGTTTTTTGAACATCTTTTTTCATATACGGTTGATTTTCTATTTCAGCCGCTTTCATTCGCATTTCGTGCGCTCGTTGTTTTCTCTGCTCGTTAGACGAAAGAAGTCCGCCTACGACATTTCCACCGATCAATGCTAATGTTAATGGATCCATTATTCTCTCCTCTTTAAAAAATTAACAAATAACTCGTTTTCATTTAATACTATACAGCCCACTATCTTAAACCCTACATTCAACCCCAATTTAATCATGGGAATATTCGTGTTTCGAGTTTGAAATGTAACTGTTTTATAATGCTTTAGAAGAAGATCTGTTCCTTCTTGAAATACTTTTTTAATCCAGAATCCTCTAGTTTCTTTAAAAGATCCACCCCAAGTAATTTCCACAGTGTCTGATGTAGTTTCTTTTATAAGAATATACGCCAACAAACACTGATCATTCTCTGCAATTAAACATTCATCAAATTTGAAAAAATCTCCTGGAACAACTTCATTAAAAACATTTGTATGAATGTTTTGAATAAAGCTCGGAGTTATTTTTTCTTTTGGTAAATGAGTAATTACCACTATTATTACCTTCTATAAGCAGCCGCAATTTCTTTAGCTGCAAGTTGTTCTTGAATAGACTTGTACTTATCAAGATTGTAGTCTTCAATCCGCTTAACTTCTGCCATCAAATTAGCGAGGTTTTTGGCTTTAATATCTTGAGAAAGAGCTTGCCCTTTAGATTCCAATTCACTTTTCATTGTTTGGAAGTCTTTTGCTTGTTGCTGCTTACCTAACAAGGCATCTCGCATAGAGTATCGTTGAAGAAGCATAGGATTAGCTCCCTTAAGACCACCCCGAGTAGCTAGATTTGATCTTGCCTGCGCTTGTTGCTGGGCCATTTGTTTTTGAAGAGTATCCGCTGCTCCTGCCTGTTCTTCAGCAAGACGAGCGCGTTCTGAAGCTATGTACTGTTCTGGTCCTTCCATTTGAAATTCTTTTCGAAGACCAATGGTTTTCTTACCGTCTGGACCAACAGTTTCTTCAACAGGTTGATAAGTAAGGTTAGGACCATACTTCATTCTCTCAGCCATTTGTTCGGCTTCTTTTTTAATCTTATCTAATTGTCTCTGTTGAATTAGATCCTGCCCCTGTTGATATGTAATTTGCTGCCCTGTTGCCAAATCTTTAGTAGACTCAGTTGTTGATGTACCCATTAGTAATTCCCTCCAAATCTCCAGTCATCGAAGTCTCGATAGAATGAAGTGTCCTTTAAAACGTAGTTGTCTTCATCTGGGATACGAGCAGTGAGAGTATCTACCATCTCCTGCTTCATACGGTCCAAGTCTGACCCAGCCTGGTTTGCATCAGGATGCCCTTCCTTGCTCAAGCACTTCCAACGAACGAACTGAACAAGTACATTAGTAAACTCAGGAATATCACAAACGTCAGTATCTTGAGTAAACCTTTTTGCATTACGAATGTACCAAATCGTAGCGTACGGTTGACTAGCCTGCGGTGTCGGAAATAGGTTAATCTTAAGACCGGCCGTAGCGTCATTTGTAATGATATAAGAATAGAGATCAGGAGCCACAATGAACATGATCTCTTCGAGTTTCTTGACCCTTTTGATCTCGTACTTGTACGCCCCACCGTCATTGTAGAGAATCCTCCGAATCTTCTGCGCATAGATGTCTGAAGGCAGCGAGTAGGCTGCTTGCCCGTTCACGATGTTCAAAGAAGTGTATGTGATGAAGTAATCTTCGTAGATGTTGTGAATGGCACTCTCGATCATGTCCACCGCTTCGTTGAAGTAGGACATCATCTCATTCGGAGTGATGAACGTCTCATCCTGGAGGTCAAGCTCCTGCTCCAAGTAGGTTTTCAGCTCTGAGTAAGTAGGGCTATACATTTACAGTCTCCTCTGTGTACCTGCCAATAAGTGCCCGAACGGTCATCGGAGCGGTAGTTACGGTAGCGTCAAAAACTAGAAAGTTCTTATCAAAACTAGCGTACTTGAATGTAATTGTACCGTTAATCACCGAAGTTACAATCACATCAGCCGGTGTAAAGTTAAAATTATGGGCTAGTTTAATATCGGTCCCAGAAGTCGTTACTTCAAAAGTCAGAAAGCGCCATTGCCCCTTCAGAAAAGGGTTGGTAGAAAACACCTCCCCAATGGTGATCATGTTGGCCTTCATGTAAGGGTCTTCTAGCTGAGAGACGTAGAGCTTCTTCTTCACGTATTACCCCCAGTCGAATCCTGCTCGGCTCGGAAGGTCTTGTAAGACTGGTCGGTAAGAGGTGCGTAATAGACGATATAGGAAAGGATGTTGAAGATCTCGCCCTTTGGATAGCCTTTGATTAGCCACTTCACATTGGACTGAGTAGGCTGAGTAGTCGCAGGGTCGAGGTAGGTAAGCTGCGTGGTGGTGATGGCTGTGACAAGGTACTGCTTTACGTAGTTATCCGAGTCAAAAGAAATGTAGTAATCCACCGAATCAGCGGGCCAGTTATTCACGATAGTCGCCACTTTGGTGACGCTGTCAGTGTTCGCCGTACCGAACGTATCGGAGTTGTAGATGTTGGTATAGCTCTGGGTGATCTGGATCTGCTTGAACGAGCAGCGAAGCCCTCCGGCAGGAAAGCGGCGCATCTGTTCGATTAGGCTGTTGTCGTTCCAGTTCGGAGTTGCGCTGCCCCAGATGGAGTAGATGTCACCCCAAAGAAGGTTCCCTCGAACCCTGATCTCCAGGAGATCGTTCGATTCGGTGGAGTTGTCGTTGATCGAGCTAATCTGTACAGATACATCCGTCTCGTTTTGCATCGAGAGGAGCATCTTTGGAACCCATTTACGAACCATCGGATAGCCGAAGTTAAAGATTGTAGACTGATACAGCGGAGTGATGGTCTGTCTAGGCCAGGTGCTGTACGGTGCAAGGGTGTTGATCTTAGGGTCGGTAACAAAACTTGAGTTGTGCTTGAACACATACCCTCTACGATCGCAGCGGATAAAGTCATTTCCGTAGAAGATGATAGCTGTTGGAGCAAACGAACTGCCCCCTACACGAGTAGTAAACGTGCTTGCATCTCTGATGCCCCAACGAAGGTCTAGGCTGTACAAGCAGTCGTTGTCGATAGCCGCATCGTCCTGAGCGCAAGCCCAGATTACCTTGTTCTCTACGGTGTCGAATGTAGCGTAAATGCGGGACTTCTTAGTGTCGGTGCGAACAAGCTCTTTGTAGCGTTCGTTCAAGCTGTCCGATACTTTTCTAAACTCAAACCCATCGGTCCAATAGAACCCATCGTCTCCGGCCCAGAACACGCCATAACGAGTCTGGACGATGGAGTTATGGCTCATGCAGCCTACCGTCTTGGTGATGTCCTCGAATGTCACTTGGCCTTGGCCTAGTTCATCGTAAGCCCCGTTTAAACGGTAGACTCGCTTCTTAGAGAATACGATTGGGTTGTCGTTGTACGACGAAATCCCCACAATCTCTTCAAGCAGGTCGATAGTTAGAATAGCGGGAGCAGAGTCAGGGTCGCCTGGAATAGACTGGCGGATCTGATTTGTGTAGAAATCTGATCCGTCTTTGATGTTTGCGTAGTACGCAATACCGTTTACCACGTGGACATATTTACACTGTGGAGGAGGGTCATAATCAAGCACATCTCCGTTAGTGTAAAGAAGCAAATTATTGACGATAGATGGATCGTCAAAGTTATCTGTAAACGTAGCTGTTCCGTTCGTTACTTCACCGATCTTGTAAAAAGTAATGCCGTTATTGATAGTGCGATAAATAAATACTTTAATCGTCGCGGTGTCATAGTTAAGCGTCGAGCCGTTAGAGAGTGTGGGAATAACGGTAATAGAGACAGGCTGCCCCGCTGCGATAGCAGCTCCGTTAGTCATAGTCACATAAGTGACGGGACCAAAGTCTTGGAACGTAGTCGTACCAGCTATGTTGTAGGTGTATTCATAATGAAACGCATAAACATAACTATTAGCAGATCCTGCGGTTGTAGGTGTGCAGACAGGTGCACTAGCCAGATCAGGAAGACCAGCAGTACGAACAGCAGGTACTCCAGAAGAGTTTTTAAAGATTTTAATAGGTGTAGCATAGTCAGAGTTTACAGCGTATGTGTGCCCGTTCCACTCGGACGTAGCTACGAACGTGGCTGTAGAGCCTACAGAAAAAGCAGGATTTCCGGTAGGTCCGGTAAGCTCGGTCCAGGCTGAAGTATTTGGCCACCAGATCTTTCGGCTAGAGGTAACGTACAACTGTGGATCGAGGCTCTTAAAAACTCCTGTGATCCTAGCGTTTCCATCTGGGATCTGTGGGTAAAGGGCGTTGTAGATGTCGCTTCCGTAAACCGTCTCAAGTTTCTTGTTCTTATTTACAACAAGATTCTCAAGCGTAGCAGACTGATTGGGATCGGCATCCAGAGTGTAGTCTGTAATCCCTCCCGTGAAGTCGCCTACTACGAGCTGTTGGTTAGCTAATGGCATTAGCGGAATACCGCCGTGTAAGAAATTGTATTAAGGGGAGAGAAGATCTTAAACGAAGTCGAGCTAAGTTGCTGAATAGATGGTACTACGATTTCACCTGTAGAAAGGTAGAACATGATCGAATACTGAGTCATGTTAAACCCAGAAGGAGCGTTCACAGTCTGCTCGTATTTCCCCGCTTCAACTAGCGACCAAGACCCCGAAGGAATGCTTACGGATCCAGAAGTAATTGAAGTAGCGGCGATTGGGGCTGAAGTAACTCCATCGTGGTTATGGTTGTTAAGTTGCGTGATGTTAGAGTTTAACGCCGGAAACCAAGTAGAACCTGGATCCCCGTTCTGTGGATTAATATACCCGTATGAAAGTGTGGTTGCCATCTTATCTCCCTATCCCCTATGGAGGCTATGATCGGCCCCTTGACTGTTATTTATCTTATATTACCCAAAAAACTATGGAATAAAAAACCTTTTTCCCGACATCGGAGGCATTATCTGGAAGTGCATCCAGTTCGAAGTGTAGTCGGGGTGCTCACACCAAAGACCGATAGCCTTGAGCTTTTCCTCATTGGCTAAGCACCACTTGGCAAGCTCCTTCTTAGGATCTGAGATGTCACAAGCTGCTCCTGCTAGGTGCTTTGAGAACTTGGCGTTTGTCTTGCCCTGCGCTATAAGCTCTGCCTGTTTCTCATCGGACCTAAGCCCAGAGGTGACGATCATAGGCTTTCCGTAGGCTTGGCGAAGCTCATTCATGCGGTCGAAGAGAATCTTTAGATTCTTCTCAACAGCTCCAGGCGTAGGCAAGTTGTGCGGGTTCAGTTCCTTCATGCTAATCATTCAGAGTTCTCCTGAGCTGATTTTAAATCTATCTGACATTTTTGATAGGATTCTTTTAGCCGCATGAAAGCGGATGTGAACATGACCAGGCAAGGAGCCTTGTCCTGGTCAGTGGGTCGGCACATCGAAAGGACCGTGTCGTCAGCAGTCGTAGGGCCTTTTAAAGCCCCGTTGTACGAGTCTGCTTCTAGCGCATAGAACTTGTAAGGAAAAGTGGAGGCAACACAGGCCGAAATAGTCACACCGAGTAGAAACCCGACGACTATTTTTCCCATGTTGGCCTCCCCTTGTTCTTAAGCCTTTCTGCTTCATCACTAATTTGCTTTGTGATGAGGGCAGCTTTTTGGGCCGGAGATTCTGAAAGCACCTTTATTAGTTTCCTAATTTCGGGTAAAAACTTCAAAATCCCAGACACCAACGCTAGTAGTTCGCCAACCCCCATTAGTCTTTCTTGCCGAGCAGAGCTTTCAGGATGTTTACTACTAGCTGAAACACTCCGTTAGCTTTTACTGCTGGAATAAGTGATAGTGCCTCAGAAACCCCGCCCAGAACTGCCATAACCAAAAGTACTTTACTGTCCATATTATCTCCCTCTTTCTAAAATTGAATCCACCTTAGACTCAATACGATCAAGTCGCGGTGCGACTTCTCGATACGTTACAAACGTCATGTGAGCATACGCTGTTACTGCCCCAACTGCTCCGATTACCCATAACAAAAGTTCTAATGAGGTCGCCCCTTTTGTTTTCATTCATCCCCCTACGGTTTTGGATACTTGGCTTTAACCGCAAGGCGTTTGGCCTGAAGCTCTGCGAGTGCTTGCTCTCCTCCATCAAAAAATGCGTTAAGAAATTCTTCAGCAGAAGGGTACTCAGACTTACGCTTAGAGATACATTCTTCCAGGGCGTGTTCTGCGGAGATGTCGGTGATCTCTACGGTATATTCTGCTGGGAGAGTGTTACCTGTTGGATTACCTTCAGCATCGAGTTCTGGACGTTCTGGAAGTCCGTGACCCATAAGATGAAGGCGATTAAGAACTTCACCATCATTAATGTATTCGATAAATGCGCCTGATTTTTCAGTTACCTTGATCCTTTTCATTAGTTTCCAGTCCTTGTAATTGAAATATGAGAATTTAGATTGCTAGCAAGAGAAGCATTCCCTTGATATGCCGTAGATACATTCGTGTAGATTCCGATATAATCTCCCGCATTTAATTTTAATGAAGTAGATGCAGTCACAAGACCAACGGTGCTTGGACAGTAAGCAATAGTCTTGTAAGCCGACGATGTACTATTTTTATAAATAAAATAATACGCTGAAGTTCCTGCGTTTTGATTTGAATATAAACTAACGAGATAGGTGCCACTTATGGGGGCAGTAAATTTCCAATTCGCTCCTGATGTGACAGCGCTGTGAGTATCATATTCTTTACTATCAAAATTAATAGCAGTGGTCGTGGTAGATGTTCCATTTGCTGATGCCCAATAACTAGCCGCTACAGTCTCGCTCGCTGCCACGACTGAGGGGCCGGATAGCCTATTGATATACAAACTACTAACATCGCCAAAACCAGCAGAGTCACCAAGAAGGCTCAATGATCCTGTTCCAGTGTTGTTTTGGAAAAAACGAATTTGAATGGTCTGCCCTGCGTTCAGGTATCTTTGAAAACCGTAGGTTAATCCAAGATTGGTAGATCCCCCCACAGATGGTCTGTTGTTTTGAGCTACACCTCCAATCGAACCATCAATTAAAAGGTCGGCTCGCATCTCACCAAAATTTCCGCCAAAAGTTAAAAGTAGCTCTCCATAAATTTCATACACTCCCGAAACGGGAACTCGATAAAGGAAATTTGTAGAGTCCCA
>Ga0315904_10002241_pt1 | contig 30084 bp, 26 predicted proteins | sample LakEriMetagenome_6_FD_203529 | JGI IMG/M metagenome (GOLD analysis project Ga0315904, IMG submission 203529) | Freshwater fungal communities from buoy surface, Lake Erie, Ohio, United States - Buoy 12 MA120 | ecosystem: Environmental > Aquatic > Freshwater > Lake | place: USA: Lake Erie, Ohio...
CGCTCGAGGTCCAGGCCGCCTTCCTTCTTCGCCGTCGCATGACAGCCGAGGCAGTACTTCGCCAGCAGCGGCTTGACGGCCCCGCCGAAGCCGGCGTCGTCGAAAGAAGCCTGCGGTGGCGATTCGGACGCGGCCGCCACGGCTCCGCTCCCGTCTCCGGCGGCAAAGCCGCCGAGCGGAAGCCATCCAAGGCTGACGGAGAGCAGCGCCGCCACGAAAAGCCATCGAAACATCGGCCACCTCTTCGGCGCGGGACTGACGATCGCCACCGCTCCACCAGGACTGTCGACAACATAGCAGGATAGCTGCCGGGGAGCCATATTCCAATGCCGCGGAACGGCCGGACGATCGCCACACCAGGGCATGCCCGATCATGAACGACGTCGAATCGCGACTCGTCTCGTCCGACTTCGTGTACGACCCCTATCCGCTGCTCCACCGGCTGCGGGCCGAGGCGCCGGTCTACTGGAGCGAGGCCATCGGTGGCTGGCTGCTGACCCGTTACGACGACATCCTCGTCTCCTTCAAAGATCCATCGCGGTTTTCCAACGAGCATCGGCTCGGTCGGGCGGTCGCCTATCTGCCTCCCGCGAAGCGGGCCAAGTACGCCGCGTTCGAGGCTCACTACGCCACCAAGGGGCTGCTCCACTCCGACCCGCCCGACCACACGCGGATGCGGCTGCTCGTCAACAAGGAGTTCACGCCCAAGGTCGTCGAGCAGATGCGGCCCCGCATCCAGCAGGTGGTCGACGGCCTGCTCGACGCCGCCGCGTCCCGAGGGACCATGGACGTGGTGCCCGATCTCGCCGAGGCACTGCCGGTCGGCGTCATCGCCGAGATCCTGGGCGTCCCCGCCGACGAGCGGCACCTCTTCCGGACGTGGACCGACGCCATCCTCTCGTTCCAGGGGGTGAACAAGCCCGGCGAGGCGGAGCTGTCGCGGGCCCAAGCGGCCCTGGTCGATCTGCGCGGCTATCTCGAGGGCATGATCGCCGCCCGCCGCCGTCGGCCACATGACGACCTGCTCGGCAAGTTCGTGGCGGTGGAGGCCGACGGCCAGCGGCTGTCCGAGGCCGAACTGATCAACACCTGCGTCACGCTGTTCACCGCGGGGCACGAGACCACGCTGTCGTTCATCGCCAACACGGTGCTCCTCCTGCTGCGGCACCCCGATCAGGCGGCCGCGCTCCGTCAGGAGCCCGCGCTCCTCGGCTCCGCCTTGGAGGAGTCGCTGCGGTATGAGAGCCCCGTGTCGCGGCAATCCCGCCTCATGAAGGCCGACGTCGAACTCGGCGGCCAGACCATCCGGCAGGGCGACATGGTGTTCCAGATGCTCAACGCCGCCAACCGTGATCCGGCCCACTTCGCCGACCCGGATCGGTTCGACATCCGCCGCCACCCGAACCGCCACATCGCCTTCGGGCAGGGGATCCACTTCTGTGTCGGCGCACCCCTGGCCCGCACGGAGGCGACGATCGCCATCGGCACGCTCGTGAGACGCTTTCCCGACCTGCGGCTGCTCGACGACCGCCCGGACTGGGATCTCGAAAAACGCAACTCGCGGGTGCTGCGGTCGCTGCGGGTCGCTCTCTGACCGAAATCCCGTGCTGACGTGCGCCGATGGACGGCTCCGTGGTCAGACAGGCGACGCGATGCCGACGAGGGCCGCGGCGGCAGCGAGTTTTTCCCGCACGTCGGCAGGCAGCGGGATGGCCCCGTCTCCGACGGCGCGGTGCCGGGCCCATTCCCGCTCGCCGGGCAGGAGCACCCGCTCGACGCCGGCGGCGGTCGGGGCCTCGTGGATCTCCCGCACGACCTGCTGCATCGCCGCGGCATACTCCTCCCGATCGCAGATCGCCTCCAGGTCGAATGCGACGAATCCCGCGGCATGCCGCGACGGCTCGTCGAGCGGACCGTGCATCCAGCAGCCGACCTGCGAGGCCACGCAGCCGCCGCTCATCACGCCGGAAAGCAGTTCAGCCAGGATGGCAAGGCCATAGCCCTTGTGTCCTGCCATGGGGGCGAGCGCCGCCTTGGCGGGATACAAACTGCCGTCGGTGGTCGGGAGCCCGTCCGCGCCGATGAGCCAGCCTGATGGAATCGCATCGCCCCTGTTCACGGCGGCGTAGACCTTGCCCCCGGCCACGGCCGCGGTGGCGATGTCGAAGAACAGCGGCTCGCCGTCGGGCAGCGGCGCAGCCCATGCCAGCGGATTGCTCCCGAGCACCGCGGCGCGGGAGCCGGGTGCGGCGACGGAGGGCCTGTCGTTGCCCGTGACGATGCCGAGGCAGCCTTCGCGGGCGGCCAGCAGGGCGTAGAAGCCCGCGGCGCCGATGTGTCCGGTGTTGCGAATCATGACCGCTGCCACGCCGGTCTGCTTCGCCTTCGCGATTGCCAGCCGCATGGCCATCGTGCAGCCGATCTGCCCGAGCGCCGCCTCGCCATCGACGACCGCCCAGGCGGGCCCTTCCCGCACGACCCGCGGCACGGCCTGCGGGCGATAGCCGCCTGCGAGCAGCTTGCGGACGTAGCCGGGCAGAAGTTTCGTCCCGTGCGTGTGCACGCCCATCATGTCGGCAAGCACGAGCGGCTCGGCGAGCATCGCCGCCGCGGCCACAGACAGTCCCGCACGCATCCCCGCGGTACGGACGAAATCCTGGAGGTCGGCCGGAGTGATCGACTCGGCCTGGGAGGTTGACGGCAACTCAGTCACGGACAAACTTCTGTGGTACGACGAGCGACACGTGCAGAAGCTGGTGTTCCCCAGCGGCTCATGAGGCTAGCCTGCCGGCAGGGCGGCGAGCAAGTCGAGGCCAAGCTTCTCATCGGCCGCCCGCGAGGCCCGCTCGAAGACCGCGGCGTTCGCCGGCAGCTTCAGGTCTTCGTCATACGCGGGGATCATCCGCTTCATGCGGGCCCGCCTCTCGGCCGTGGCGAGCAGATGAGGCAGGCACGTCTTGATCGTCTCGAGCGCGATGTTCACCGCCACGGAGGCACCGGGCGAGGCGCCGAGCAAGGCCGCGAGCGACTTGTCCTGCGATGAAAAAACCTCCGTGCCGAAATAGACGGCGCCGCGGTCGGCCTTCTTGATCGTCTGCACGCGGATTCCGGCCTCCACGATCCGCCAATCGGCCGTGCGGGCCGCCGGATAGAACTGCCGCAGCGCCTCCATCCGGCTCTCCATGCTCTGGAGGGCCTGCGCGACGAGATATTGCACGAGCGGCCGGTTGTGAACCGCCGCCCGCAGGAGCGTGGTGAGGTTGCCCGGTCGGAGCGACCGCGGCAGGTCGGTCCAGCGGCCGGTCTGCTTGAGAAACCGGGTGGTCCATGAGCCGAACGGCCCGAAGAGCAACTGCCGCCGACCATCGAGCCGGCGGAGGTCGAGATGCGGGGCGCCGAGGCTCGGCGACGACGGCGGTGTGGCGCCGTAGACCTTCGCGTCGTGCCTTGCCGCGAGGGCCGGATCATCGCACACGAGCCATTGCCCACCGATCGGGAATCCGCCCAGGCCCCGGACCTCCTGCAGGCCGGTCGATTGCAAGAGCGGCAGGCTGCCGCCGCCGGCGGCCACGAACACGAATCGCGCCCGGTGGACGAGACGCTCGCCCGACGCGAGGTGCGTGACGGCGACCCGCCACTCGCCCCCCTCTCGCCGCAGGCCCGTCACCCGGCATCCCGTCGCGACCTCGCAGCCTTCCTGAGCCGCCAGCCAGCCGAGCAGCCGCCGGGCGAGCAGCCCGAAGTTCACTTCCGTGCCACCATGAGCCCGGGTCGCGGCGACGCGGGTCGGCTTCCGGCCCTCCATCACGAGCGGCGCCCAGGCCTGAATCGTGGCCGGCTCGTCGGTGATCTCCATCGAACGGAAGAAGTGATGCTCGCGAAGCGCCGCCTGCCGCGCCCGCAGAAATTGCACGTCGGCGTCGCCCTGCACGAAGCAGACGTGGGGCACGGCATGGATGAATCCCGCGGGTTCCCCCGCCATGCCGCTCGCGACCGCATGGGCCCAGAACTGCTTCGAATGTTCGAACTGCTCGAAGATCGAAAGTGCCCGGCCGATCTTCACGCTGCCATCGGGCTCGAGGGCGGGCGTATAGCTGAGTTCGCAGAGCCCGGCGTGGCCGGTGCCCGCGTTGTTCCAGCCGTCGGAGGCCTCGCGGGCGAGTTCGGGCGTGATTTCGACGACACGGATCGAGATCCCCGGCTCGAGCGATTTGAGCATCGCCGCCAGGCTCGCCGACATGATGCCGCTGCCGACGAGCAGCACGTCGGTCGTGGCCGGTGGGTTGGACGACAAGGAACGACTCATGGGCGGATGGCCGACGGGCCCTGCAGGTTGTCGACAGACTGGCAGCGGAATGATAGCTTCCTGCGGATCGAGAGAGGAAGGATGGCAGGAGCCCCATGGCCACATGCCTGATCACCGGCGGCGCGGGGAACCTCGCCTGTCAGCTCACGTGGCCGCTCGCCGACCGCTTCGACCGCATCGTGCTCCTCGACGTGGCGGCCCAGCCGGTCGGCCCCACGGCACCCAACTCGCGGTTCGAGCGGGGCGACCTGCTCGATGCCGGCGGGCTCGACGCGATCTTCGCGCGGCACACGCCCACCGCGGTGATCCACCTCGCCTCGCTGCTCTCCGGGAGCTGCGAGCAGGATCGCGGCCTCGCCTGGCGGGTGAACATGGACGGCACGTTCGGCCTGTTCGAGGCGGCCCTGCGGCACGGCCGGCCCACCGTGCTCTTCGCGAGCAGCGTGGCGGCGTTCGGCGGCCGCGTGCCCGCCGTGCTCACCGACGACACGCCCCAGTGGCCCGTCACGCTCTACGGCGTGACGAAGATGGCCGCGGAGCGGCTCGGCTGCTACTACCATCAAAAGCACGGCCTCGACTTCCGCTGCGTGCGGCTCCCGATCACGGTCTCCCGCCACGCACCGGCCGGGGCGGCCAGTGCCATCGCCTCGCAGGCGTTCCTCGCGGCCGCCCGCGACGGCCGGTTCACGTTCACGGCCCGCCCCGAGACGCCCCTGGCGTTGATCTACGTCCGCGACGTGCTGCGCGGGTTCGCGAGCCTGCTCGCCGCCCCGGCGGCGGGGCTCTCGCAACGGGTTTACAACATCGCCGGCATGACGGTGACGCCGCGGGAGATCGCGGCGGCGATCCGGCGTCGCCTGCCCGACGCCGTGCTCGATTTCGAGCCCGACGACGCCGTCGACCGCGTGCTCGCCAGTTGGCCGGGCGCGATCGACGACTCGACGGCCCGCCGTGATTGGCACTGGCGGCCGGAATGGGATCTCGAGCGGATGGCCGACGACTTTCTGGCCACCGTCGCCGCCGCCGCGGAGGCGAACCGATGAGCCGCGCCTCCGCGCCGCCGGTGCTGCGGACGCACGCCAACTACGACCGGCTCGTGGCCCGCGCAGCGGAGAGCCACGCCCGCGGCCGCGACCCGTTCGTGGCCACTCCGCGGGACATCGCCCTGGCCCGCCTCTACTGCCATGCCTTTCGCCGCCACGTGATCGGCGCCTTTCACGCGACGCGCCGGGAGCTCGAAGGCAGCGCCGTCACCGGCGCGGCCGCTGCGCACGTCGCCCGGGCCGTCGAGTCGCTCACCGACCTCGCCGACCGTTCGATGGACCCCGTGGAGCGTGACGTCAAGGCGCTGATCTCGTCGTTTCACCACTACGCCACGCATGTCGGCCGCGTGGTCGAGTCGCTTGCGCAGGCCTGCGACCTCGCCCCTGCGGCGTCCCCGCCCCTGGCGGTGATTCGCGATCGCTTCGTAACCCACATGGAGGCGATCACGGCGTGCAACGGCCTCTCGCTCACCCGCGACGACGCCGCGCCGCCGCAGGGCTGTTTCCAGGTGCCGAACCTCGGCATCACGATCGTGCCGCTCGTCTACGGCGACCACCATTCCTGGAACCTGGCCTGGCTCGACGGCGCGAAATCCGACGTGCCCTGCCACCTGCATCGCGAGGGCGTGGAGATCCACCTCGGCTACGGGCCGCTCCACGGCCACACGATCCTCGGCGACGCGAAGGCCGAGGTGACGGAGGGCTATGCGATGCCGATCCCGCCCGGCACCAGGCACGGCTATGCGAACATCGGCAGCCGGACGCACCATGTGCCGTTCATCTTCGGATCGCTGACGCTCGGCGGCTGGGGCGTGTTTCTCGACGTCGACGCCAGACCCACGGAGCCGGTCGCTCTCACCACGGTGCCGGTGACCGCGGCGGAACTCAACGGCACGGTGTTTCTCGAGCGGGAGATCGCGGCTGCCGCTGCCGCCACGGCCACGCTCTGCCGCACGCTCATCCCCGCCGCCCGCACCGACCGCGACGGCACCGGCGGCCTCGAACTCTCCCTGGCCGCGGTGGTTGGCGAACCGCTCGTCCTCGCGGCCGAGCGGTTTCGCGCGGTGTCGGTCGTTCGCGGCCGGGGCCGGCTCTCGATCGCCGGTGAAGAGGCGGCGGTCACGCCGCGTGACCACTTCGGCGTCCCCGCTGGCCTGCCGGCCACGCTCACGGCCGAAGGGGGCGAGCCGCTCGTCCTGCTCGACGCCACGATCAAGCGGTTGTCCACGTGATCGAGGTGACGGCGTCAGCGGGCCGCTCTGCAGTCGACCCGCGTCCCGGAGAGTCATCCGTCTGAGCGGGTGACGCCGACTTGACCACGGGATGGCGTGTCGCCAGGATCGTCGGAGTCAATGGCACACGGTGCAGGTCGAAACCTTCCGGGAACATGGCCATGAGTCGAGTTCGTCGTTTTCCTCTCGCATGCCTCCTCGTTTTCGCGTCGGCCTTCGCACGCGCCGAAGAGAGCGTTCCGCCGGACCTCCTCCCCACGCTCGGATCGATCGAGCGGCTCGACCCGCGGTTCGACGCCCTCGTGCCCCGCGATGCGGTGATCGAGGTGCTCGCGAGCGGCTTCGAGTGGGCCGAGGGGCCGGTGTGGCTCAAGGACCAGCAGGCGATCCTGTTCAGTGACATCCCCCGGAACCGCGTCATGCGGTTCAAGGATGGCGCGGGCCTGAGCGTGTTCCTCGAGCCCGCCGGCTTCACCGGTCCGGGCTCGTATGGCGGCGAGCGCGGCAGCAACGGCCTGACGCTCGACCGGCAGGGAAACCTCATCTCGTGCGAGCACGGCGACCGCCGTGTGAGCCGGCTCACGCCCGGTGGCGGCAAGCGGACGGTCGCCGACAACTATCGTGGCAAGCGGTTCAACAGCCCCAACGACTGCACGGTGCACTCCTCGGGGGCGATCTACTTCACCGATCCTCCCTACGGACTGCCCAAGGGCTGGGAAGACGAGCGGCGTGAACTCGATTTCTGCGGCATTTACCGGGTGACGCCCGATGGTGCCGTGACGCTCCTCTGCGACACCATGACCCGTCCCAACGGCATCTGCCTGTCTCCCGACGAGAAGCGGTTGTACGTCGCCCAGTCCGATCCGCAGGCCCCGATCTGGAAGGTGTTCAACGTGAAGCCCGATGGGACGCTCGACGAGGGCCGCACGTTCTTCGACGGCACGAAGCTGTTCAAGGAGAGGAAGAAGGGGCTACCGGACGGGCTGAAGGTCGACCTTGCCGGCAACGTGTTCGCAACCGGCCCCGGCGGCGTGCTCGTGTTCGCGGCCGACGGAACCCACCTCGGAACCCTCCTCACCGGTCAGGCCACGGCCAACTGTGGCTTCGGCGGCGACGGCCGCACGCTCTACATGACGGCCGACTCGCACCTCTGCCGGGCGCGGCTGACGACCCAGGGGCCGCTCCCCGGACCGTGACGGGCCGTCGCCGCCGTGCGGGATGGAAGGTGGGGTCGCTTTCGTGCCCGGAGTCCCCGGGTTTCCACCCCGGGGCTTCTTGTGCGCCCCCCCAAAAAGCCCCCGGCGGCAGCCGGGGGGCTCCGGGTGGCATGCCTTCCCAGGTGCCATGCGATGTGGGGTTGAACCGGGAAATTGCGTGCCGTCATCCGGCATGGACGGCGGAGTGACTTTCGTGCCCGGAGTCCCCGGGATCCCGCCCGGGGTTAGAATCATCGGCGGCGGGCCGACCGACGGCGGCCAACCTTTGCGGAGCGGCGACCATGAGCGTGCAGATGGAACTCTCGCGGATCATCATCAGCGAGATCAACGACCAGCAGGTGGTGTACCTCAAGGAGGTGGACGGCGACCGCACGTTCCCGATCCTGATCGGGCTCTTCGAGGCCACGAGCATCGACCGCCGCGTGAAGCATCACCAGTCGCCCCGCCCGCTGACCCACGACCTGCTCGTGGCCGCGGTCGAACTGATGGGGGGCGAGTTTCAGGACGTCGTGATCTCGGAGATCAAGGAGCACACGTACTACGCCGTGATCCGCGTGGCCAAGGACGGCGACGTGGTCGAGATCGATGCCCGCCCCTCCGATGCGATCGCGGTGGCGGTGACATGTGAGCCGAACCTGCCGATCTACGTGGCGGAAGAGGTGCTCGAGAACGTGCTGGGGTGATCAGGCCCCGAAGGCCTTCCGCAGCACGGCCAGCGACTTCGGACCGTGTTCGGCAGCCACGACCACGTTGAGCCGCACCTCGCTGGTGCTCACGAGGTCGATGTTGATTCCCTCGTCGGCCAGCGGCTTGAACAACCGGTCGGCGACGCCGGCATGGCTGCGGATGCCGACGCCCGTGATCGACAGCTTCGCGACGTGGGGCACGTCGGCCACGGTCGCCCCGCGAGCCGCGGCGATCGTGCGGGCCACGTCCGTCGCCTGATCCCGGCGGTCGGCCGGCACCGTGAACGACAGCTCCGCCCGGCCGTCCCGCGGGTGGCTCTGCACGATCATGTCGACGAACAGGCCCGCGCGGCCGAGTTCCTCGAAGACATCGGCGGCCACGCCGGGCGTGTCGGGGAGTTCCGTGAAGGTGACGAGCGCCTGCGAGGCGTCGAGGATGCAGTCTTCCACCGCCAGGTCTTCCATGCCCTCCAGCCGCCGCACGACCTCCAGCGGCGACGACTTCTCGGGCTTCACGAGGCCGGCGTCGGCTGCGCCGTCCACCGTCTCGGCCTCCAGGCCGAAGGCCCGGTGCACCGCCTGCACCGCCGCGGGACCGTCCGTACGGTCCACGAGCACCGAGATCTTGATCTCGCTGGTGGTGATCATGCGGACGTTGATGCCCTCCCTGGCCAGCGCCGTGAACATCCGCCCGGCGACGCCCTCGGCGCTTGCCATGCCCACGCCCACCACCGAGACCTTCGCCAACTCTCCGTCGTGCGAGACGCCCGCGGCCTCCAGCGTCGTGGCCACCGCGCGGGACAGGTCGAGCGCCTCGGCGAGGTCGTCGGCCGGCACCGTGAACGAGATGTCGGCGCGGCCCCCCTGCCCCACGTTCTGCACGATCATGTCCACCGCGATGCCCGAGGCCGCCAGCCGCGAGAACAACGCGTGGCTGGAGCCCGGCTGGTCGGGAACGTTCTCCAGCGTGATCCGGGCCTCGTCCTTGGCGAGGGCGACGCCGCTGGCGGGCCGCGGCGTCGCCTGGTCGGCGGACAGGATCAACGTGCCGGCCACGTCCTTGAAGCTCGACCGCACGAGCACCGGAACGCCGAACTTCTTCGCGAACTCGATCGACCGGGAGTGCATCACGCCTGCGCCGAGACTCGCCAGTTCGAGCATCTCGTCGTAGCTGATCGAGGCCAGCCGCCGGGCCTCGGGCAGCATCCGCGGGTCGGTGGTGTAGATGCCGTCCACGTCGGTGTAGATCTCGCAGACGTCGGCCTCGAGCACCGCCGCCAGGGCCACGGCGGTGGTGTCGGAGCCGCCGCGGCCGAGGGTCGTGATGTTGCCGTTCTGGTCGATGCCCTGGAAGCCGGCGGCGATCACGATCGCCCCATCGGCGAGCAGTTTTCGCACGTGGTCGGTGGAGATCGACTTGATGCGGGCCTTGGTGTGCGTGGAGTCGGTGCGGATGCCGATCTGGGCGCCGGTCAGGCTCACCGCCTTGTGGCCGGCCGCCTGGATCGCCATGGCGAACAGCGCCACGCTCACCTGCTCGCCCGTGGAGAGCAGCATGTCCATCTCGCGGGCGCTGGGCCGCTCGGAGATCTGGCGGGCGAGGTCGACGAGGATGTCCGTCTGGTGGCCCATGGCGCTGACCACCACCACCACCTGATCACCGGCCGCGTGTCGGGCGATCGCCTTGGCGGCCGCCGCCTTGATCTTCCCGGCGTCCGCCACGCTCGTGCCGCCGAACTTTTGCACAACGAGGGCCATCGACTGCTCTTCTCCCGCGCGTCACGCGCTGCTGGTACCCAAAAACGCACCCATCAGCTTCCATCCGGGCAGGATCGCGTCGCCCGCGGCCGCCGCCGTCGGCTCGTCGTAGGCCGCCCGGCCGCCCGCCGCGATTCCGGTGCCTGCCATGAGGAAGGGCACGGGGCCCCGCGAATGGGTCTTGGTGGACAGGAACGTGGGGTGGTCGGGGCAGACGAGAATCCGGTGGTCGCCGCAGCCGGCGAGGTGGGCGGCGATGGGAGCGACGATCTGGGCGTCGATTTCCTCGAGCGCCTTCACCTTCTCGGCGGCGTCCCCCTGGTGGCTGGCCTCGTCGGGCGCCTCCACGTGCACGCACACCAGATCGCTCCGTGACAGTTCGTCGATCGCGTACCGGCCCTTGGCCGCGTAGTCGGTGTCGAGATACCCGGTGGCACCCGGCACGTCGACCCGCTTCCAGCCCGCCAGCGCCGCCAGGCCGCGGAGCAGGTCCACGCCCGTGATCATCGCGCCACGGGGGCCGTATTTGCTGGTGAATGGCTCGAAGGCCGGCGCCCGCCCGGCGCCCCACAGCCAGACGTGGGTCGCGGGCCGCTTGCCGGCGGCCACTCGGGCGGCGTTCACCGGATGGTCCTCGAGCCAGGCGGCACTGGCGGCCATGACCTCGGCGAGCATGCGGCTGCCGGTGCCGCGCGGGAAGGCGGCCGCCACCGGCTTGTCCATGAGGTCGTGCGGCGGCGCGGCCTGCAGGTCACCGGCCAGCGGTGCCGGGCCGTCGTTCCCGCGGTAGAGCAGGAGGTTGCGATAGCTGACGCCGGGCACGAACCGCCACGCGGCAGCGAGGCCGGGAAAGTCGCGGGCCAGCCCGGCCTGGGCGGCGGCGAGGAGGTCGGTCGCCTCGGCGGTGGTCACGTGTCCGGCCGTGAAGTCTTCCATCAGGCCCTCGCGCACGGTCACGAGGTTGCAGCGCACGGCCCAGTCACGCGGACCGAGCGTGATCCCCTGCGCGGCGGCCTCGAGCGGCGCCCGGCCGGTGAAGAACGCCAGCGGGTCGTAGCCCAACAGGCTCATGCACGCCACTTCCGATCCCGGTGGCAGCGAGTCGGGCACGTGGTTGGTGAGGCCGACGCGGCCGCGGGCGGCGAGCGCGTCGAGGGCCGGGGTGCGGGCGGCCTGGAAGGGCGTGCGGCCACCGAGCGACGCCTGCGGGGCATCGGCGGCCCCATCGGGAATGATCACGACGAACTTCATGAACGGCTCACTCCTCCAGCACCGACAGGCAGACGCTGGTGCCGGCCACCACGTCGCTGGCGTCGATGTGGGCCACGGCCTTGGCGATCGCCGCCGCGCTGCAGGCGTGGGTCATGATCACCAGCGGCACCGCCGCCCCCGACGAACCGGAAGGCTCGTGCTGGATCATCGAGGCGATCGAGATCCGATGCTCGCCCAGAATCCCGGTGATCCGCGACAGCACGCCCGGCCGATCGCTGGCGGCCACGCGGAGGAAGTGCCGCTCCTGCAGGTCGCCGCCGCCGAGCCGCGCGGCCGGCCCCTCCGCGTCGAGCACGCCGGTGGTGCGGAAGGTGATGGCCGTCCGGCCCACGACGGTGTCGATGATGTCGGCCACCACGGCGGAGGCGGTCGGCATCTGCCCGGCGCCCAGGCCATGAAAAAACATCCGGCCCACGGCGTCGCCCACGATGCTCACCGCGTTGTAGGCGCCCCGGGTCTCGGCCAGGGGTGTGCCCGCCTTGACCAGCGCCGGGGCGACCCGCATCGCCAGCCCGTCGGAGGTCCGCGTGGCCCGGGCCACGAGTCGCACCCGATGGCCGAGTTCGGCCGCCTGGGCGATGAGGCTCTGGTCCACGCCCTCGATGCCGGTGCGGGGAATCTCGGCCCAGGGCACCCACACGCCGAAGGCCAGGTGGGCGAGGATCGCGAGTTTCTGCGTGGCGTCGGTCCCGTCGACGTCCATGGCCGGATCGGCCTCGGCGTAGCCCTTGCGCTGGGCGAGGGCGAGCGTGTCGCCGTAGTCGGCGCCGTCTTCTTCCATCTTCGAGAGGATGAAGTTGCTCGTGCCGTTCAAGATCCCGCGAATGCTCTCGATGCGGTTGGCCGCGAGGCACTCGCCGATGGCGGCCACGATCGGGATCCCGCCGGCCACCGCCGCCTCGAAGGCGATGGACCGGCCCCGGCGGCGGGCCAGCGCGAACAGCTCGGGTCCGTGTTCCGCGAGCAGCGCCTTGTTGGCGGTGACGACGTCCTTCCCGCTCTCGAGCAGCTCGACCATCATCGACCGCGCGGGCTCGAGGCCGCCCACGAGCAGCACCGCCACGCTGATCGCCGGATCCCGCGAGATCGCGCCGATGTCGGTGGAGATGCGGTCGGCGGCGAGCCGCAGGCCCCGGTCGCGGCCCACGTCGCGGCACACCGCCCGCTCGACCACGATCGGTCGTCCGGCGTGTCGCGTGATGTGGTCGGCGGAGTCCACGAGCAGCCGGACGACGCCGGAGCCCACGGTGCCCAGGCCGACGATGCCGACGCGGACGGGTTCGTTCATGGTGGTGCTGAAGTCGCGGGAATCGGGAAGTTCCACGATCCTACTCTGCCTTGCGAGCCACGTGAAGAAAACTCCGTGCACCAACCGCGGCCGTGGCCGGTCGCACCGGCTGGCGCGGTTGCGAGGCACGTCCGGGTGTCGCGGCTGGGCGAGATGCCGTACAACAGCCGATGAAGACCTCACTCTGGAGCCGCCCATGGAACCGTCAGCCCGCGACTTTCTCTTCCGCCTCCTCGAGACGCCGAGCCCGTCGGGCTATGAGCAGCCGATCCAGCGGCTCGTGCGCGAGTATCTCGGCCCGATCGCCGACGCGGTCACGACCGACTCGCACGGCAACGTGATCGGGGCCAAGAACGCCACGGCCCCCACGCGGATGCTCCTCGCCGGCCACTGCGACCAGATCGGCCTGATCGTGCAGTACATCGACGGCGACGGCTTCATCTCCGTGCAGCCGATCGGCGGCTGGGACCCGATCCAGCTCGTCGGTGCCCGGGTCACGATCTGGACCGCCGCCGGCCCGGTGCCGGGGGTGATGTCGCGGAAGCCGATTCACCTGCTCACCGACGAGGAGCGGAAGCAGGTGCCGAAGATGAAGGACTTGTGGATCGACATCGGGGCCGCCGACAAGGCCGACTGCGAGTCGGCGGTGCGGGTCGGCGACTGCGTGACGCTCGAGCTCAAGGCCCAGGAGTTGCGCAACGGCCGGGCCTGCTCGGTCGCGATGGACGACAAGATCGGGCTGTGGGTGGTGCTCGAGGCGTTTCGCCGGGCGGTGGCCGCCGGCCCCCTGCCCTGCGGCCTGTTCGTCGCCTCCACGGTGCAGGAGGAGATCGGCCTGCGGGGCGCCCAGACGAGCAGCCACGGAGTCGATCCGCATGTGGCCATAGCCGTGGACGTGACCCACGCCACCGATTGCCCGACGATCGACAAGAAGTCGGAGGGTGACGTCGCCCTCGGCCGGGGGCCGGTCGTGTTCCGCGGGCCGAACATGAATCCGCACGTCGTGGATCGCCTGCTCGCCGCCGGAAAGGCCCACGACATCCCGCTCCAACTGGCCGCCAGCGGCCGCGCGACCCCAACCGATGCCAACGTGCTCCAGACGACGCGCAGCGGCGTGGCCACGGGGCTGGTGAGCGTGCCCAACCGCTACATGCACTCGGCGGTGGAGACCGTGGCGCTGGCTGATGCCGATCGGGCGGCCGACTTGCTGGCGGCGTTCGTCCGCGGCCTGAATGGACCGATCGACTGGGCCCCGTGACAGCCCCTGCCAAAACGGCACGCGGTCAGCCGTTGGTCGGCACAGGAGGCGGTTCGGCGACCGGTTTCTCTCGGGAAAAACGCCGATCAGGGAGTAGCTCGTGTTCGCGGCACGCGGGTTGCTTCCTCCGGGGGCATCCGCGGAGCGGACTGCCAATCATTTTGACCGTGCCGTCGCCCGGGGGCGGCCTGACACCGACTTGCGAAGGAGTTTCTCGTGGCAAAACAGATGGTGTTCGACGACGAGGCCCGCCAGCCGCTGCTTGCCGGCGTGTCCAAGCTCGCCCGCGCTGTGAAAAGCACCCTCGGCCCCCGCGGCCGCAATGCCGTCCTCGACAAAGGCTGGGGATCGCCGAAGGTCACCAAGGACGGCGTGACCGTCGCCGAGGACATCGACCTCGAGGATCCCTACGAGAATCTGGGCGCCCAGCTCGTCAAGGAGGCCGCCAGCAAGACCAATGACGTCGCGGGTGACGGTACCACGACGGCGACCGTTCTCGCCGAGGCGATTTTCCGCGAGGGAATCAAGATGATCGCGGCCGGGGCCGATCCGATGGCCCTCTCCCGTGGCATCCACAAGGCGGTCGATGCGGTGTCGAAGGCGGTGCTCGCCATGGCGACGCCGATCAACGAGAAGAACAAGAAGGAGCTGATGCAGATCGCCACCATCGCGGGCAACAACGATCCGACGATCGGCAACGTCCTCTCCGACGCCTTCCTGAAGGTGGGTAAGGACGGCGTGATCACCGTCGAGGAGGGCAAGCAGGCCGAGACGACCGTGGATGTGGTCGAGGGCATGCAGTTCGACCGCGGCTTCCTCTCGCCGCATTTCGTGACCGACGCCGACTCGCAGACCTGCGAGCTGGAGAATCCCTACATTCTCGTCTACGAGGAGAAGATTTCGAGCGCCAAGAACCTGGTGCCGTTGCTCGAGGCAATCAGCAAGTCGGGCAAGGCGCTCGTGCTCATCGCCGAGGACGTCGAAGGCGAGGCCCTGGCGACCCTCGTGGTCAACAAGCTTCGCGGCATCGTGCAGACGGTCGCGGTGAAAGCCCCTGGTTACGGCGATCGGCGCAAGGCGATGCTCGGCGACATCGCCACGCTCACCGGCGGCCAGGCGATCTTCAAGGACCTGGGCATCGCCCTCGACGCGGTAAAGCTTTCCGATCTCGGCCGAGCCAAGAAGGTGATCATCGAGGCGGAAAACACGACGATCGTCAGCGGGGCGGGTACGAAGGCCGCGATCGACGGCCGCGTGGCACAGATTCGTGATGAGATCACGAAGACCACCAGTGACTACGATCGGGAAAAGCTCCAGGAGCGGCTCGCGAAGCTCGCCGGCGGCGTTGCCCAGATCAACGTCGGGGCCGCCACCGAGACCGAGATGAAGGAGCGAAAGGCCCTCATCGACGACGCCAAGAGCGCGGTCCAGGCCGCGCTGGCCGAGGGCATCGTGCCAGGCGGTGGCGTGGCCCTGCTGCGGAGCGAGAAGGCGCTGGAGAAGCTTGATCTCGAGGGAGACGAGAAGATGGGCGCCGCGATCGTCAGGCACAGCCTGCGGTACCCGCTCGAGGCGATCGCCAACAATGCCGGCCTCGACGGCTCGGTGGTGGTCAACCGCGTGCGGCATTTGAAGGGCAAGAATGACGGCTTCGATGCCGACAAGGGAGAGTACTGCGACCTCGTCAGCGCGGGCGTCATCGACCCGGCCAAGGTCGTGCGCACGGCCCTGCAGAACGCCGCCAGCGTGGCCGCCCTGCTGCTCACGACCGACTCCCTGATCACGGAGATCCCCAAGGATGAGGAAGAGGCGGGCGGCGACCATCACGACCACCACGGCATGGGCGGTGGCATGGGTGGCATGGGTGGCATGCCCGGCATGATGTGACCCGCGCCTGCCGACCGTTCGATCCGATTTGCATTTCCATTCCCTGTTTCCGGAGACCTGACCATGGCAGCCAAGAACCTGAAGATTCGTCCCCTCGATGATCGTGTGGTGGTCGAGCCCGTCGAGGCCGAGGAGCGGACCGCCGGCGGCATCGTTCTGCCCGATTCCGCCAAGGAAAAGCCGCAGCGCGGCCACGTGGTGGCGGTCGGCGTAGGCAAACTGCTCGAGAACGGCCAGCGGGCCCCGCTGTCGGTGTCGATCGGCGACGAGGTCATCTACGGCAAGTACTCGGGCAGCGACATCGAGGTCGAGGGCCACGAGGTGAAGATCCTTCGTGAGAGCGACATCCTCGCGAAAGTGCTGGGCTAGTATTCGCGCGGAGCGGCCATCCCTGGCCCGCTCCGCTTGGTCGGCCGCGGGGAACGCCGAGGGTTCCCCGAGCCGATCGGCACCGCGTCCAGCGGTGTCACGGTGATGACACGATCCACGAACCCATCCGCAAAAGAACCGCAGTCCACTCAGGAGACCGTCCCGTGCCCAAGCAATTGATGTTCGACGACAACGCCCGTGCCAAGCTGCTCAAGGGCGTGGAGAAGCTCGCCGGTGCCGTGGCCGTGACCATGGGCCCGACCGGGCGGAACGTCATCATTGACAAGTCCTACGGCGGCCCCACCGTCACCAAGGACGGCGTCACGGTGAGCAAGGAAGTGGACCTGGAAGATGCCTTCGAGAACATGGGCGCGAAGCTCGTCAACGAGGTGGCCTCGAAGACGTCGGACCTGGCCGGTGACGGCACGACGACGGCCACGGTCCTCGCCCGGGCGATCTTCCGCGAGGGCACGCGGAACGTGGCGGCCGGCTCGAACCCCACGGCCGTGCGCCGCGGCATCGAGAAGGGCGTGGCGGCCGCGGTGCAGCGGCTCATGGAGATGGCTCGCACGGTGTCGCGGCCCGAGGAGATCGCCCAGGTCGGAGCGATCAGCGCCAATAATGACCGTGCCATCGGCGACCTGCTCGCCGAGGCCCTGCAGAAGGTGGGCAAGGACGGCGTGATCACCGTCGAGGAGGGCAAGACCACCGAGACCACGGTCCGGTTCGTCGATGGCATGCAGTTCGACAAGGGCTTCGTCTCGCCCTATTTCGTCAACCGCCCGGCCGAGATGGAGTGCCAGCTCGACGACGCGCTGATTTTGATCCACGAGAAGAAGATCTCCAACCTCCGCGAACTGGTGCCGCTGCTGGAAAAGGTGGCCCAGGCGGGCAAGCCGCTGCTGATCATCGCCGAGGACGTCGATGGCGACGCCCTCACGGCGTTGGTGGTCAATAAGCTCCGCGGGGTGCTCAATATCTGCGCCTCCAAGGCCCCGGGCTTCGGCGACCGCCGCAAGGCGATGCTTGGCGACATCGCCACGCTCACCGGCGGCACGCTGATCAGCGAGGATCTCGGCCTCAAGCTCGAGAACCTCGACCTCTCGCATCTCGGCAAGGCCAAGAGCGTGACCGTCGACAAGAACGAGACCACGATCGTGCAGGGGGCGGGCAAGCAGGCCGATGTGCAGGCCCGCGTGCAGCAGATCCGCACCCAGATCGAGGGTACCGAGAGCGAGTACGACCGCGAGAAGCTCCAGGAGCGGCTGGCGAAGCTGACCGGCGGCGTGGCGATCGTCTCCGTCGGCGCCGGCACCGAGGCGGAGATGAAGCAGAAGAAGGCTCGCGTCGAGGACGCCCTGCATGCCACGCGGGCGGCCGTCGAGGAAGGAATCGTCCCCGGCGGTGGCGTGGCCCTGCTCCGCTGCCGTGAGGCGGTGGAGAAGGCACGGTCGCAGGTCAAGGGCGACGAGAAGATCGGCGTGGATATCATCCTCCACGCGCTCGAGGCGCCGATCCGGCAGATCGCCGAGAACGGCGGCATCGACGGCGGCGTGGTCGCCGACGAGGTGGCCGGCAAGGAGCTCAACATCGGCTACGACGCCAACAAGGGCGAGTACGTCGACATGCTCAAGGCCGGGATCATCGATCCGGTGAAGGTGGTCCGTGTCGCCCTCACCAATGCGGCCAGCATCTCGGGCCTGTTGCTTACGACCGAGGCGCTCGTCACGAACCTCGACAAGGATGACGCCAAGAAGCGGAAGGCGGAAGGCTCCGTCCGGTGACCTTGCATGGTTGATCAGCGCGACTATTACGAGGTGCTCGGCGTGGAACGCCGGGCCTCCTCGGCGCAGATTACCGACGCCTATCGCAAGCTCGCGATTCGCTATCATCCCGACAAGAATCCGGGCGATCAGGAGGCGGCGAGCCGCTTCAAGGAGGCCGCCCGGGCCTTCGAGGTGCTCTCCGACGAGGGGCTTCGGGCCCGGTACGACCGCTATGGACACGCCGGCGTCCAGGGGGGTGGGCGGCACGAGTTCAACGACATCACCGACGTTTTCGAAGCGTTCGGCGACCTGTTCGGAGGCGGGATCTTCGGCGAGGCCTTTGGAGGCCGGCGACGCGGGAATCGGCCCCGCAAGGGCCGCGACGTCTTCTGCCAGACCACCCTCACGCTCGTCGAGGCGGCCCGCGGTGTGACCAAGACCGTCGAGTTCACGCGGCACGAGACGTGCGCCGAGTGTGACGGGAGCGGCGCCAGGAAAGGCACCAAGCCGCAGGCGTGCGACTACTGCGGCGGCCAGGGACAGGTGATCCAGACGGCCGGCGTGTTCCGGATGCAGACGACCTGTCCTGCCTGCCGCGGGGCGGGGAGCGTGATCCGCGACAAGTGCCCCGCCTGCGGCGGCGACGGTGTGACGGCGGAGCGGGTCGAGCGCCGGGTGACGATCCCCGCCGGCGTCGACAACGACGTGCGCGTCCGGCTGGCGGGGGAAGGAGAGCCGGGGGGCAACGGCGGCCCGCCGGGCGACTGCTACTGCGTCATCGAGATCGAGGACCATCCCTTTCTCACGCGTGAGGGCCGTGACCTCCATTGCGAGGTGCCGATCACGTTCACGCAGGCCGCCCTGGGCGCGACCGTCGAGGTGCCCACGCTCGACGGCCCGAAGCCCCTTCAGGTGGTCCGCGGCACCCAGTCCGCAGACGTCGTCCGCGTGCGCGGCCTGGGCATGCCCGAGGTCCGGGGGCGGGGCATCGGCGACCTGCACGTGCATCTGCATGTCGAGGTGCCGAAGGCCCTGTCGCCGCGGGCCGAGGAACTGCTCCGCGAGCTCGCCGCCGAGGAACACGCGGCCGTGAGTCCGAAGCGGTCGTCTTTCTTCAGCCGCCTGACCGAGTATTTTCAGGGCAAAGAATCCCCCGAGCACCGTGAGGACGAGTCATGACGACCGACATGCCGGACGAGCCCGACGACGCGGCCGCCGCGGCCCCTGCCAGCGGCGACATCGAAGCCTTGCGGGCCGAACTTGCGGAGGCGAACGACCGCGCCCTGCGCACGCAGGCCGAGTTGGAGAACTTCCGCAAGCGGTCGCGCCGCGAATACGAGGACGCCCAACGGTATCGGGAGATCGACGTGCTCCGCGACCTCCTTCCGGTGCTCGACAACGTGCTGCGAGCGATCGAGGCCGCCGACAAGACCACCGACGTGGAGAGCCTGCGGTCCGGCTTCCGCATGACCGCCCAGCAGATCGAGAAGCTGCTCGGCAGCCACGGCTGCCAGACCATCGAGACGGACGGCACGGCGTTCGATCCCACCGTGCACGACGCCATTCTCCAGCAGGACGTTCCCGGCGTCGCGGCCGGAACGGTGGTGGGCACGGCGAGCCGCGGCTACCGGCTCCACGACCGCGTGGTGCGGCCGGCTCAGGTCATCGTGGCGAAGGGAGTTTGAGACGATGCCGACGTACGACTACGTCTGTGACGGATGCGGGCACGCGTTCGAGTTGTTCCAGTCGATGACCGACAGCGTGAAGAAGACCTGCCCGAAGTGCGGCAAGAAGAAGCTCCGGCGGCTGATCGGCGCCGGCGGCGCGATCATGTTCAAGGGCTCGGGCTTCTATAAAACCGACTACCGCAGCGACTCCTACAAGAAGGGGGCGGCCGCCGACAAGGGTTCCTCCTCCGGCAAGTCGGGCGACGGCGGGGCCAAACCGGAGTCCAAGGGCAAGAGCGAGGGCTGACATGCCGCAGTGTCCGGTCTGCGACGCCCCCGTGGACCTGCAGACGACACCCACGGTGCCGTTTTGCAGCGACCGCTGCCGCCTGATCGACCTCGGCCGCTGGCTCGACGAGTCGTACGGCTTGCCCGAGCGTCCGCAGCCCGGGCCGGGCGAGGGCGGTGACGCAGACGAGAACTGACTCGGTGCCCGCGCTGCCGGAATCGGCCGCGGCGCCTATACTCGCCGCCCGTCACCCGGTCCTCCGCGCACGCAAGGGAAGGCAGCATGTCCACGCACAACGAGCCAGGCGGCACCGTCGTCCATGAAATCCGCTGGAGCGACGCCCTGCCCTGGTGGCTTCTCTTTCGAGCCGCCGGCGCCGCCTTCTCGCCGACAGTGATCCTGCTCGCCGCGGCCGGGGCGGTGGCGACCTGGGCCGGCTGGTCGATGGCCGATCGGCTGGGCCTCGCGGGCGTGGATCGCGCCGCCGACGTGATCGCCGCCGCCAAGGCGGCCGACGAGCTGCTGCTTCCCGCGGCGACGCCCGGCGCCACGCTGGCCGCGGCGGGGCCGGCGACCTGGCTGTCCGCGGTCGTGGACAGGCTGCCGCCGGTGGTGGCCGACATGTCCCGCCTGCTGGCCATTCCGTTTCGGCCCTCGGCGACCCTGCGGGAAGTGGCCGGTGCCGCGGCCCGCATCGGCTGGTTCGTGCTCGTGTGGTCGATCTTCGGCACCGCCATCGCCCGGCACGTGGCCCTGAAGCTCGTGGGTGAGGATGCGCCGGGCATCATCGGGGCCACGTGGTTCGGGTCGCGGAAGTGGCTGCCGGCCTTCAACTCGGTGCTCTTCGTGCTCGTCGGTATCCTGGCCTTGAGCGTTCCGGGGGCGATCCTCGGCCTCGCCATGCGCACCGCGTGGGGCCTGGCCTTCGCCGGGGCGGTCTGGCCGCTCGTGCTCCTTGGGGCCGTGGTCCTGGCGATCCTGGCCGTCGGCATGGTCGCCGGCTGGCCGCTCATGGTGGCCTGTGTCGGCGTGGAGCGCGGCGACAGCTTCCAGGCCATCTCCACCGCCTTCTCCTACCTCTACCAGCGGCCGCTGCACTACGCCTTCTACGCCCTCGTCGCCCTCCTGGTATCGATCCCGACGCTCCTCGTGGCCGGACTGTTCGCCCATGCCACGGCCGACCTGGCCATGTGGGCGGCCAGTTTCGGCATGGGTCACGCGCGGACGGCGACCGTCCTCGACGGGCTCGCGGCCGGCGGCCCGGCCGCCGCGGCCTGGGGCGTGAAGGCCATCGGCTTCTGGACCCGCGGCCTGGAGACGCTGCTCTCGTCGTTCGGCTGGGGCTACTTCTGGGCGATCGCCACGGCCGCCTACCTGCTGCTTCGCCAGGACGTGGATGGCACGGAACTCGACGAGGTGGTCCTCGACGAGCCCGCTGGGGACGCGACCTGATCAGCCACCCGCGCGGCGGATGATCGCGGCGAACGCGCCCATCAACTCGCCGCGGCTCACGACCTCGTCGGCTCCGGCGGTCCCGGCCTGCTCGAGCAGTTGCGTGGCGACGTGCGGCCCGAAGGCGACGATCCGCAGCGGCCGCTCCACCGGCGCACACGCCCGCAGCCGCGCGAACGCCGCGGCCGGCTCTTCTCGCAGCCCCTGCACGTCGACGATCGCGAGGTCGAACGGCCCGCCCGTGGCGTCGGCGTCGCGGCGCTGCTCCACCGTGGCGCCGCAGCCGCGTGCCAGCCCCACGATCCGGCTGCCCACCATCAGGTCTGCCGCGACGAGGAGGATGCGCGGCCCGTTCATACCGCCTCCGGACCGCGGACGAAGCGGTAGATCTGGACGGCCTCCTCCATCGGCAGCACGAAGATTCGCGGTGGATCGGCGGGGCCGCCGGGGCCGAGAGTCGCGGCCAGCGTGCTCACGGTGCGGTCGACGAAGTCGTCGTTCACGGCGATTTCCAGCATCACTTGCTGCCGCACCTGGGCGTCTGCTTCCGGCTCGTAGCCGTGCACGTCGCACACGGTCAGCCGGGTGACGTGCACCGCGGCCAGAGCCTGCCGCGCGCTCTCCACCTGGGCCGGTTTCACGACGGCGAGGACAAGCCGCATGGCGGGATCCTGGGGCGGCCGGGGCGGCATGATCCGCGACGGGTCGTCGAGAGCGTAGCATGATGAGACTCCCGGAGCCATCGTGTGAACGCGGCGCCCACGACCACGACGCCTGCCGACGACCGCGCGGCCCGCAGCGTTGTGAAAGCCTGGTTGGGAGAGGAGCCCTGCGACCTCGCCCCCCTCCCCGGCTCGGGCTTCAGTGGCGCCACGCTGTGGCGGGTCCAGGCCCCGACAGGTCGGTTCGTGCTCAAAGGGCTCCCGGCCGGCACGCCGCCCGAGCGGGCCGCCTGGGTGCATCGGCTGATGCTGCATCTGCGTGCCGTCGGCTGCAGTGAGATTCCGGTGCTTGCCCGCACGGCTGCAGGCGCGACGCTGCTCCCCGACCGGAGCGGCCGGGTGTGGGAACTGGTCGCGTTCGTGCCTGGCGGCCCGACCTCCACCCCGACACGGGCCCAGGCGATCGCAGCCATGAAGGCGCTCGCCCGCGTGCATGTCGCGGCTGCTGCGCTGTCCGGGCCGACCCCGGACGCCGGACCCGGTCTGCCGCGGCGGCAGGCCCGCGTCCGGCGGCTGATCGATGATCCCTGGCGGGCGCGACGCGAGCGGCTCGCACCGCTGGCGGCGTCCGCCGATCTGGCGGGCGGCATGCGAGCGCGGCTCGATCAGGCGATCGCGAGTTTCGCCGCAGTGGAAGGCGACCGAGCGCTGGCGGCATTCGCGCGGTGGCGGCCGCCGGCGTTGCCGGTGCAGGCGGTCTTGCGCGACGTCTGGGCAGACCACGTGTTCTTCGCCCCCGAGCGGGTGACGGGCTTCATCGACCTCCATGCCGCGGGCTGCGATACCCCGGCGACCGACATCGCCCGCCTTCTCGGCAGTTGGACGAGCCCATGGCCGGGACTCGGCACCTGGGCGACCCGATGGGGGCCGGCGCTCGACGCCTACCAGGCCGTGGGCGTTTTGTCTGGCGCCGAGCGACGGGCGCTGCCCCTGCTCCACGCCTCGACGATCGTGCTCGGTCTCGACAACTGGTTTCACTGGGTGCTGGAGGAGGGGCGGTCGTTTTCGGCCCCGGCGGCCCTGGCGCGCGTTGATCGGCTTCTGGCGGGGCTGGCGGAAGCCTGCCGGGAACTTGCGCAGGCCGGGTCGGCCATCGATTCCGGGCCGGTTTGACCCGCAGAAATTGCAGTTTGTAGACTCAAGACGTCGAAAAACCCCGAGGGACCGGGGGCCGGTGTGGTGGTACCCGGTGTGGTGGTGATGGAACGCATGCTTCGAAACGGCTTCAGTGCGACGATCTGGCGAGCCGTGCTCGTCACGCTTGGCGTCGTCGTGGCCGGTGGATGGGCCGGGGCCGAGGATCTGGCCACACGGCTCGGTGGTCTGGGAGCTTCCCCCGTCGATCCGCTTGCGGCCGTCAAGGCGGACCTCGGCAGCCCCGTCACGATCAAAGCGAGCGTCGAACCGGGCAACGCCGGCAAGCCCGACGTGCTGGCCGTCACCGCCACGCTCGAGGAAGGGTGGCATCTCTATTCCGTCAGCCAGAAGCCCGGAGGGCCGAAGCCGACGCGGATCGCGCTGGCTGCGGATTCCGCCCGGAAACTAGCCGGGACCTTCGTGCCCGATGCGCCGCCGCAGTCCCACGAGGCCGCAGACATTCCCGCCTGGAAGGGCCTCGTCCTCGAGGAGCATGCCGGCACCGTCACGTGGCGGGCCCCGCTCGCTCCCGGGGTGGACGGCGACGTGCGGGGCACTGTCAGCCTGCAGCTCTGCCGGGACAACTCCTGCCTGCCGCCCGAAACCCTGACCTTCACGACGCGGGCGGCGACGGCCGCAGCGGCCGTGCAGCCGGCCGCGACTGCCGGGGTCTCCCACCGACCGAGCCGAGCGCATGCCAGCGTCGAGGTTACGGCTGAGCCGGGCGCTGCGGTGACGATCCGGCTTGTGCCGGAGGAGGGCTGGCACTTGTACGCGCCCGCGTCGAGCGGCACGAGCGGCGTGGGCCAGGGCAAGCCCACCATCGTGTCGCTCGGCGCGGCGACGACTGCCCGCATCGTCGCCATCGAGGCCCACGACGTGGAGCGGGCCTCGGCCGCTGAACTTGCGGCGGCGGGTGCCGTGGAAGGGCCGCTCACGCTGCGTCTCGATCCGGCGTCCCCGGACGGTGTCGTTGAGGCGGTCCTGGGATTTCAGACCTGCAGCGGCGAGTCGTGCGACCCGCCGTCCGGTCTGCGGGTGACGACGCGGCTCGGCGACGGACCGGCTGCGGTCGCGTTTGCGGAAGCCCGCTATGCGGAGGCGGCCCAGGCCCCCGCGAAGATCTCGGTCCGCATGCGGACGGCTGCGGACGCGAGCCAGGCCGCGGCCGTCACCCCGGACGACACGGCACCGGCGGCGGCGGACCAGCTCTCCCTGCCCCGGGCCCTGCTCTACGGCCTCCTGGGCGGCCTGATCCTCAACCTCATGCCGTGCGTGCTCCCGGTGCTGGGGCTGAAGCTGATGTCGTTCGCCCAGCAGTCGGGCCGGGCCCGCCAGGAAGTGTTCACCATGAACCTCTGGTACTGCGCCGGCGTGTTCGCCGTGTTCTTCGCATTGGCGACGGCGAGCGTGGCGGCCAACATCGGCCTGGCCGGCACCAACCTCGGCTGGGGCCAGCAGTTCCAGTTTGTCGAGTTCCGGATCGCGATGATCGGCATCGTGTTCGCGTTCGCGTTGTCGTTTCTGGGCGTGTGGGAGATTCCCATCCCCGGCTTCATCGGCGAGCAGGCGGGGCACGTGCAGTCGCAGGAGGGCCCGGCCGGATCGTTTCTCAAGGGCGTGCTCGGCACCGTGCTGGCGACGCCGTGCAGCGGCCCGTTCCTCGGCCCGGTGTTCGGGTTCACGCTCACGCAGCCGACGGCCGTCACATATGCGGTATTCGCGGCCATCGCCACCGGCATGGCCCTGCCCTACATCCTCGTCGGCCTGTTCCCGGCGCTCGTGCGGTTCATGCCTCGGCCGGGCGCGTGGATGGCGACGTTCAAGGAACTGCTCGGCTTCGTGATGCTCGGCACGGTTGCGTATCTGTTCTACATGCTCCGGCAGCAGCCGACCTGGTTCGTGCCCACGTTCGTGATGCTGATCGGCATCTGGATGGGCTGCTGGTGGGTGGGCCGCCTCCAGGAGCGGCAGGGGGCGGTCGGCTTCGGCCGCTGGGTGCAGGCCGCCGCGATCGGGGCCGCGATCGGCACGGCCGGCTTCGCCTGGCTCGGCCCCCACGCGGCCGGCCACGGCCGGCTCATCGAATGGCAGGAGCCGTTCTCCGTCCAGGAGTTGGCCACGCATCGCATGGGAGGGGCCACGGTGCTCGTCGACTTCACGGCCGACTGGTGCCCGACCTGCAAGACCAACCTCGCCACGGCGATCGAGCGGCCCCGGGTGGCCGAGACGATCCGCAAGAACCGCGTGGTGCCGATCCTCGCCGACTTCACCGACCGCTCCCCCGAGATCGACCGCTTCCTCGCCAGCATGGGCAGCCGCTCGATCCCATTTCTCGTGATCTTTCCCGGCAGCGAGCCGGGCAAGCCGCTCCGCGACCCGATCGTGCTCCGCGACGCGATCACCGAGTCGCAGCTCCTCGCCGCGCTCGAGCAGGCCGGGCCCTCGTGCTCCCCGCCCCCCATGATCCGCGCCGCCCAGCTGCCGTAGGAACCGGATCGTGCTACCGGAGCACGACGCGTTCGTCGTCGACGCGGGCGGGACGGACGCGGCCGATCGTCCAGGAGTCGTGGCCCAGGTCGGCCAGTTCGCGCTGCACATCCGCGGCGATTTCGGCGGCCACCACCACCACCATGCCCACGCCCATGTTGAACACCCGCTCCATCTCGTCGGCCGCGATGTTCCCCAGACCCTGCACCCAGGGGAAGACGGCCGGCACCCGCCAGGAGCCACGGTCGATCTCCACCTGCACGTCGGCCGGCACGATGCGGCCGAGGTTTTCCGCCAGTCCGCCGCCGGTGATGTGAGCGATGCCGTGCACGGCCTGTGCGTTGCCGTGCCGGGAGAGCACGGCCTTCACCGGGCGGGCGTAGAGCCGCGTCGGCTCGAGCAGCACCTCGCCCACCGGACGGCCCCCGAGGGCGGGCACCGTGTCGCCGCACGTCAGGCCCCCAAGCTCGAAGACGGCCTTCCGCACGAGGCTGTAGCCGTTGGAGTGGAAGCCGCTCGACGCGATCCCGATGGCCACGTCGCCGGGCCGGATCTGCTTGCCGTCGACGAGCCGCTTTCGCTCGACCACGCCCACGCAGAAGCCGGCCAGGTCGTACTCGCCGGGGTGGTACATGTCGGGCAGGATCGCCGTCTCGCCGCCGACGAGGGCACACTGGCACTCCACGCAGGCGTCGGCGATCCCACGCACGATCCGTTCCAACAGGTCCGGATCGTCGTGCGACAGCGCCACGTAGTCGAGGAAGAACAGCGGCTCGGCGCCCGTGCACAGCGCGTCGTTGACGCTCATGGCGACCAGGTCGATGCCTACCGTGTGGTGGATGCCGGCCTGGACGGCGATTTTGAGCTTCGTGCCCACGCCGTCGGTGCAGGAGACGAGCAGCGGATCCTCGTAGCCCCGGGAAAAGAGTCCCTTGAGATCGAGCTGGAACAGGGCCGCGAATCCCCCCTCTGCGCTCATCACCCGCGGGCACTGCGTCCGCCGCATGTGGGCCGGTAGCCGCGCCATGCCCTCGCGGTAGAGCTCCAGGTTGACGCCGGCGCTGGAGTAAGTGGCTCCCGACACGGTGCTGCGACTCTCGCGAGGATGGAACGACGGCCGCGCCCTGCGGCCTCCGGTCAAGGTATCATCGCTGGCGTATGCCACCCCGCAAGACCAGGCCGAAGCCGTCGCGTGCCCACGCGGAAAAGCCGCTGCCGGCGCTGCAATTCAGCCAGCCGCTGCCGTACGGCGCGGTGCTCCACGACAAGGGCGTGCAGTTCGTCGTCTACAGCCGGTCGGCCACCGGCATGCGGGTGCTGTTCTACGACGGGCCGGGCGACGCTGAGCCGGCCGAGGTGATCGCGCTCGATCCCAACAAGGACCGCTGGGGCGACATCTGGAGCATCTTCGTGCCGGGCGTCGGCCCCGGGCAGCTCTACCATTTCCAGGCCGACGGCCCCTTCGACCCCGAGCGCGGCCAGCGGTTCGACGGGCGGGCCAGGCTCATCGACCCGTACGCCCGGGCTCTCGCCGGTGATTTCACGCTCGGCGCCGACGGGCTTCTGCGGCCGCCGAAGTGCGTGGTGGTGGACGACTCCTTCGACTGGCAGGGCGACCGGCACCTGCGCCGCGACCTTGCCGACACGGTGATCTACGAGCTGCACGTCCGCGGCTTCACGGCCAGCCCCACCAGCGGCGTCGCGCATCCGGGCACCTACCGCGGGGTGATCGAGAAGATTCCATACCTGCAAAGCCTGGGGGTCACGGCCGTCGAATTGATGCCGGTGCACGAGTTCGCCGCAGCCATCCCCACGATCGACGGCCCGCCGCGGACCAACTACTGGGGCTACGACCCGCTCGCGTTCTTCGCCCCGCACTCCGGCTACGCGGCCGGCACCGAGCCGGGCTGCCAGGTCCGCGAGTTCAAGGAGATGGTCCGGGCGCTGCACGCCGCCGGGATCGAGGTCATCCTCGACGTCGTCTTCAACCACACCGCCGAAGGCAACCAGCTGGGGCCTACGCTCTCCTTCAAGGGCCTGGAGAACCGCGTCTACTACATGCTCGGCGACGGCGGCTCCACCTATCGCAACTACACCGGCTGCGGCAACACGATCAACGGCAACCACCCGATCGTCCGCGAGCTGATCTTCCTCTGCCTGCGGCACTGGGTCCACAACTACCACATCGACGGCTTTCGCTTCGACCTCGCCAGCATCCTGTCCCGCGACCGCAACGGCGACATCCTGCCCAACCCGCCGGTCGTGGAGGTGATCACCGAGGATCCGATGCTCGCCGACACGAAGATCATCGCCGAGGCCTGGGACGCCGCCGGGGCCTATCAGGTGGGCTCCTTCGCGAGCCTGCGCTGGGCCGAGTGGAACGGCCGCTACCGCGACGACGTGCGTCGCTACTGGCGGGGCGACTTCGCCCAGACCGGCCACCTGGCCACGCGGCTGGCCGGCTCCAGCGACCTGTACGCCAACAACGGCCGCCAGCCCTTCCACAGCATCAATTTCGTCACCTCGCACGACGGTTTCACGCTCCAGGATCTCGTCAGCTACCGCGAGAAGCACAACGAGGCCAACGGCGAGGGCAACCGCGACGGCGACAACAACAACTTCTCCGACAACTACGGCGTCGAGGGACCGACGAAGCGGGCCGACGTGAACGAGGTCCGCGGGCGGCAGGTCCGCAACCTGATGGCGACGCTGCTCCTCAGCCAGGGCGTGCCGATGATCCTCGCCGGCGACGAATGCCGGCGGACGCAGCAGGGCAACAACAACGCCTGGTGCCAGGACAATCCGATCTCCTGGTTCGATTGGCGGCTCGTGGAGCAGGAAGCCGACATGGTGCGGTTCGTCCGCGAGCTCGTGGCCCTGCGGCGGAGCAATCCGACGCTGCGGCGGCGGGATTTCCTCGTGGGCGGAACCAGCGCGGCGGGCAGCCTCCCGGACGTGGAATGGTTTTCACCGGATGGCGTTCACATCGATTGGTACGCGGCCGACGGAAGCCTGGCGTGTTTCTTCGGCGCCCCGACCGCGGAGAGCGGCGATGGCGTGCCGCGGCACGTGATCGTGTTCGCCCACGCCGGGTCGGCACCGAAATCGTTTCATGTTCCGCGGGCGGAGGCGGTGCGCGGGCTTCCCTGGCGGCTGTTCATCGACACCAGCCGCCCGCCCCCCGCCGACATCCACCCGGCCGGAGCCGGGCCGCTGATCGACGTCGAACAGCCGCTGGAACTGTCCGACCGGGCGCTGGTCTGCCTCCTGGCCGATGCCCAGCCGCCGGTCCGGCGCCGGATTGCCGGACCGCGGTCTTGAGCGGTACTCTTTCCGGAAATCGGTCCGCCCCCGCCCGGAGAATTTTCCATGGCCCGCTCGTCCGCATGCCGCCACCTGCCCGTGGTTTCCGTCATGGCCGCCCTCGCCCTCGCGGGCTGCGAGCCGGCAGCACCCCCGGCGGCGAAGACCGCGCAGAAGGCGGCCCACGGCCATGATCACAACCACGACCACGCGGATCACGACCACCCCGAGACGCTGGCCGAGGGGGTTGCCCAGCTTGCCGAGGCCGCTGCCGCCGTCGAAAAGCACCTGGCCTCCGGCGCCACCGATGAGGCCGACGAAGTCGTGCACGGCGTGGGCCATATCATCGAAGACATCCAGGGGCTCCTGCCGAAGGACAACCTGTCGGCCGAAGCCAAGGCGGCGGCCGCCAAGGCGCTCGACGAGGTCTTCGAGTGCTTCGACAAACTCGACACGGCCCTCCACGCCCCCGCCGGCAAGGGCGAGCCGCCGGCGGAGGTGCATGCGGGCCTGAAGAGCCGGATCGATGCCGCGCTCAAGTCGCTCAAGGACGCCTTGTGAGCCGCGGCCGGTCGCCGCAGCAGGAGGATTTCCGATGAAGATGGCACGGATGCTGGTGATCGGGCTGGTGGTGGTGTCGGGCCTCTGCCGCGCCTCGTGGGCCGCCGACCCCGTCGCCCCCTTGGTGCTGGCCGCGGAGCCGGCCGGCGCCCTGTCGCTGGCCGCGGCGAAGGCGAAGCTCACCACCACGCCGCAGCCGGTCGTGATCGCGGGCCGGATCGGGGCCCGGGGCATGGATCCGTTCCTGGAGGGCAAGGCCTCGTTCTCGCTCCTCGAGATCCCGACCGACGACCATGCCGACAAGCCCGGGCACGTCGCCGACGACTGCCCGTTCTGCAAGAAGCGCAACGCGAACTCGCCGATGGCGGCCGTGCAGTTCCT
>Ga0315904_10002245_pt1 | contig 30064 bp, 15 predicted proteins | sample LakEriMetagenome_6_FD_203529 | JGI IMG/M metagenome (GOLD analysis project Ga0315904, IMG submission 203529) | Freshwater fungal communities from buoy surface, Lake Erie, Ohio, United States - Buoy 12 MA120 | ecosystem: Environmental > Aquatic > Freshwater > Lake | place: USA: Lake Erie, Ohio...
TTGTCATTGGGCTTTGCTTCGCGCTTATTCGATGAGAGAGCAGCATCGAAGCTGCCCAGCGTAAATCTGAGATTCCACAGTTCCTGCTCAAAGGAGATGAACAAGAGTTCGACGAACAGTGCTCCTCGAGTGTACCCATAGGCCGACCCGGATAATTTCACAGCAATCGCATCGATCAGTCCTTTGCCGATCGAGGTTTCACCTTGTCGGAAAAGTTCGTCGAGGTAGATTTTGCCATCGCGAGGATCGGGGTCGATGAGTCCGATCCCGACGTTGATACTGGCTCCAACGCCTGCCGTAATACGTACCCCTGCAATTCCGGCGACTGCCGCCTCGGCATTCAATCCCGCCTGCACACTTGCCGCGGCGTTGACTGACGTTTGCGGATCGATATAGAAACCCGCCGTGTCGATTCCCATTCCGAAGTAGTAGTTGTAGCCAGCCATCAGATCGGTTCTGAACGAAAGGCTCACGGTGAGCGGAATCGGGCCCAACGGGATGGCTGCGGCGGCGATCGGGACGCTGAAGCTCTTGGACCAGGAATCCCCTCCGTCTACTTTGAAACGTACCAGGTCGACGATCTCGCCCTTGATCAAGCGGTAAATCGTTTCGGGTTTTACATTCAGCTCGAATCCGGTGGCTCCGATCCCACCCCCGGTCAAGAAACTCGGAAGGCCGAGCATCTCGCCTAGCCCTTTGTCTGCGACAGGAACTTTCTCACCAAGCTTAAGCCCATCAAACATGTTGAAGGCCTGAGCGATCTTTTGGTAACCTGCTTTGAGCAGTTTTTCGACGAACTCCGTGGATGGGGAATCCATGGAAAAGGACACTGCGCCGAGCGATCCGTTGGCGATGGGTACGCTCGCGACTGCGCCCCAGGAGATCCCGCCGATGAGGGGAAGCTTCGCAGTCAAGGTCGGCTTGAATTCAAAAGCTCCCGACAGGGTGGTGGTAACAATGCTCGATGGGTTGGCGAATTGCTCTATTCGCAATTTGGCGTCGTCGTCAGGGTCGGCAAACCCGAGTCTTCCGCCGATGGTTGCGGAAAGATTCCCTCGAATATCAACATCGAGCAGGTTGCGCAGCCCCATATTGGTGTCAACAGTCCCAGAGATCGAAAGTCCACCGACGGTCAACGAACTGTTCTCGTCGATATAGAATGTCGGCACGCCATCCAAAAGATCGATGCCCATTGTGATGGAGATTGTCACGGGGGCAATCGAGGCTTGGATCGTTCCTTTGAATTCGCCATCCACAGCGCGATCAAAGTAGTCGAATCCAGTTTTGAATCCGAATCGTGGAGTGGTCGTCGTCGCGAGAAAAGTCTTCGACCAGGTGGCTCTCAAAAGCTCGCCTAGCGGGAGCCCTGGTGAAGCGGTTCGAGTCGATGCGTACAACGTTCCGGCGGCTGATCCAGGAACACCGGCAAAACCTGCGGAACCAAAGCTTTGGTTATTGGCCGTACCGATGTCTGTCGGGAATGCTCCGGTCTGAACATCTGTGAAGCCGCTAGCGGACAGACGGCGGGCAACGTCATCCATTGTGGAAAGGTCGGGCAATTCTTTGTCGCTTTCAAACGCTGCACCCATACGCGAGTTCGCTTTCACCAAATCGGCAGCATTTTCTTCGATGATCGGCACATCGACGCCAAGGCCCAGATTCGTCACATCTGGAATGATGGGCCTGATCTCTCTCAACAAACGATTAAATTCGCCGATCACCGTCTTGGTCGAGCCACCCGTCTTTAGTACCTTTTCGACGTAGTTTGGTTCACCGGCAGACCTTCGCCTCCAATCAACCTGTTTCCACCGCATAATTCCGGTGCGACCATCTGGATTAATGGTGACATCCAGCATTGGTGCCGGAAACAAACCAGTCGACGCTGGCTCGAATTCATGACAGAAAGGGCGTCCAATCGAGTCATTTAGGCCGCCCACACCGTTGTAATAGCGAATCGCGAACAGAACCTTTTGGTCCGGTGTGAGGTCAGGCACCGTGACGATCACATTTTGTGCCCGACCTGCATTGAAGGCTGCTACTGCTGCAGCAAAAGCATCGCTTTTTTGCGTATTGCTGGCGTAGTCCCTCGCAGAGCGGAGTTTGCTGTTGAAGAGATCAATACCCGCTTTCACATTCTCCTGCCAGTTCCAGAGTTTATTTGGCAATACCTTTTCGTACGTCTGTTGTTCTTTGAGATACTGGGGAGTGATCTGCATGATGCCATGGCCACCATCGCGATTAGTGTTCCACATCGGATGGCCTACAGGATTTAGTGTGCGAGCCTGTTGCGTACTGTTTTGATCGACAAACTGTTGGCTGCGTGACTCGTGATAAGCAATCTTCCTCAAAATTTCGTGATAATCGTACTCGCTCTCCATGGGCCATTCGGGCGGAGCTTTTTGGTTGTTGATGAAGGAATTCACTTGCTCGATCGTCGGGTTCTTGCCGAGGATTTGAAGATTTTTCGTTTCCAGCAAATCTTCCGTTGTGATCGTGAACGAAGCTCCTCCGAACGCATACTGTGCAATGACATCGATGTGGCCGCCAAGCCAGGCAGGGAATTCGTCGGTTTTACCAAAAGGTATCTGGTAACTCAGGCCAGAGCTGATTTCAGATAACTTGCCTTCGACATTACGCGTGATGTTTTTTTCAAAGGTGGGCAACCAGACTGTCGTTGTCCAAGTGACCGGAAGATTCGAAGGAAGAGTTCTCGCGGGATCGTCGATCCGGAATATGACCTTCGGCATTCTTGGGGTGCCGCTGACATCCGCGTCGGGTTTGATCCAGAATGAATTGTTGTCGGGCTTATCGCTAAGATTGTCAACAATCAGTCTTGGCCCATCGGCCAGCATTCGTCGGTCTTCGAGCGATTCGAAGGATAAGGCTTTCCGAAATCGAGCGCGTCGTTGCCTTCGTTTCGAGGCGGATTCAGGCCTGTTGCTGCGGGGTTTCCATTGCATCGTACAAATCTCGAAGTGAGTGGATTGAGATTGAATCGGTAGGGAAAGGGCTTCGCATTCCCTCAAGTTGCGACTGCGATCGGAGAAATGTTTTTTGGCCTACGGTACTGGCTTGGTACTGACTTGTGTTCACACCTAACCGTCGACGCATTTTGACCGGCAGCCTATGGAATACCAGGAAACGAACCGGAAAAATGGGTTGCGGCGGCGGAAGTGAACCATTCATCGTTGGGCCTTCGGTATTTGATTTGCGAGGAGTCGAGCGGCCGCAAGCGTGTCGAAATGATGTTCCACGCGTTGGATCCTTCCTTTGCGAAATTCGAGATGAAATGTGATCCAAATATCCGCGATTTCAGCCCCGTTTCCGATCCGATTCCATCGCTCCGACGATTTGATTGTTACGTGCCGATCTCCTTCCAAATACAACGGTTGCCCCGCGGCCGGTTTGCGTTGCAGATGCGAGGAAAAACATTCGAGCCCCTTACGCACCTGATCGAGCCCTCGCCAGTGCCCTGCGAACGGAATGACGTCTGCCGTACCCGCCACGAACCACTCGAGATCTTGGTCGAAGTGGGAAAATCGATCGACCAAACGATGTTGATTCTGTGTGTAGGATTTCCAGAGCTGCTTTGCGATCGTTAATGGATCACTCATCAGATCGGCTGGGATGGTGGCAACTCCAAACGACGACAAAGCCGCTGCGATCCGCTCAAGCGTTTCGTAGCGCAACGGGAGACTTGATTCCGCCCGACGGATCAGTCGATCAGAACATCCTGCAGCGTGCGCGAGTTGCTCCTGGGTCAGACCCGCCCGAGTTCGGAGTCGCCGGAGTTTAGGTCCGAGGGTTGGATGTCCGAGGATTGGATGCCCCTTCAATGAGTGACGAGAGGAACTGGGCGGCAGCGGCTGACGATGACTTTAGTTTCATCGTCATCCGCCGCTCCCGTTCACGTATTTGTTCGGCGTATGCTACAGCTCTAGAATTGTGCTACCGGGGGTCTTACTGATCGCATCGATCGTCATCGATTTCGACGCGCGATGTTCGGTCACGCGAATCCGTGTACCAGGATTACGCTGCTTTGCCCCCCTTCCCTCAGCGATTGCTTCATCGCGCGTGGCACCGCCATATGTGGCAAAATCGCCATACCAACAGATGTAGCAAAGTTCTTGATCGCCGGGGATGGACGACGAAGCTGACGGACGTGCAGGAATAGCCGTACGAGGACCCGTAGGCGCGTTGTAGGTAACGTTTGACAGGTCTTCAATTCGAGACTTGTGAGAGCGAGTTGCGCCTTCATACTCCTTGAGTACGGCGTTGTAGGATTCAAGATCTGACTTGTACTTGCTAAGTGCGTCATTGCGCGAACTCTTCCGCTTTGCAAGTTCGGCCTTCAATCGCGCGAGTTCAGCTTGATCTGATTCCTTCTTTTCATCCTTTGGCGCAGCAGATCTCGTGATCTGCGCATCACTGACTTTCTTACTGCCGAAGAGTCCGTCGTACTCGATTCGAGTTCCGTTTTTGTCTGTAATACCATAATTCGGCTGCTCGCTTGCATTTTGAGACATGTGCCGCTGGCCCGCAGCGCGTGCCTCTTGGAATGAATTGAAATCTCCTACCTTTGATCCGTCAGTGTTTGAATACTGCCCGGTGTACAGCGTGAAAGGACCTGTCAAGGGGCCGCTCTCATCGCCAGATGCCGATGCCCGCTCGAGAGACGCAATTCGCTCCTCTTTCGCCTTGATTTCACGCCCTTCTTGAATCAGCCGCTCGCGTTCCGTCTCTAACCGCTCCTTGTCGCCGTCGAGACCTTGCTTCTTTTCCTCGAGCGCAAACTGGTCTTCTTTGGCCTTTCGCCAATCGTCGGCCTTCTGTAGCAACTCTGGACCTAGCGGTGTCAGCTGAGGAAGGGCAGCGAAGTATTCTCCGCCCGGTTGCTGAGACGAGTACGCATTCGCCTGTGAATTGTATTGGGAAACGAGTGCATTTACCTCTCGAAATTTCTCTTCGGACAGTTTGTCAACATTCCGAACTGCATAAGTCTTAAAATCCTTGACGCGATTGAACACGTCTTCGAGGTCGCGCTTTTTCTTCTTGAACACGTTCTCGACATCTTCTTGCAAAACTTTCTTGAGATTGTCCTGTGTGTCCTTCCGCAGAGAGTTCATGGCATCGCTATCACTCTCTCTCCATCCGGGAAACTGCGGGCCATCAGCCTTTGGAGCCTGCGCGTCCTCACCCTCAATCTCGATGATCGCCAACCGCCAGGACGAGTTGGCTTGCATGGAATTGCTCCACGCTATGAGTCTTTGCGCCTCGGCCTTTGCGGCCGCAAGTGTCTTGCAACCAGTATGAAGTTCGAATACTTCGGGCGCGTGCTTACGGCTGTAACTGATCCACCACTTTCCCTCGCCAGGTTTTTCCTTGACGATGACTTGTTGCGCACTCGCTACTCCGATAAGGGTGGCGACCATTACAATCGAAACGATGATAGATTTAGCATTCATGGAAAATCTCCTATCTTTTAGAGTGCAAACTTGTCAGTGACGAGAGTGACATCGGAAGCAGATTTTGGCGGAGCGCCGAGTTCCGATTCAGATTCATCTTTCGGTTGCCATGCAACGGATCCATTTGAAGCGTTGTTCGTGTACTGTGTCTCGTGTGTCGTCGAGGGTGACCAGTTTGTCGGAGCCGAACACGAGGGTTGGCAATAGACAGGCTGACAGCAGACATTTAGGCGTTTGACACAACGACCACGGCGAAAACGGCAAGCCGATGCCTCTTCTGCCAATGCGAGAAAACACACCGCGACGGTAACGGCGGCAACAAGACGAAAACGTAGGCCTTTCATTTCAGGTCTCCAGTAAAACCTTGGGTAGGATGCAGATGCCGAACGACACTCAGGTCCGCGGGGATTCAGAATGCACGCCCCATGAGGGGATTATTCCGGCACCCCCTACTGAATGCGAAAACCGTCGGGTACCGAACAGTCCGTTGGAAAGAATTCCGAAAATTTCATCGCTCCCGAGTAGTCGATGTCGAGTATCGGAGGGTCGATCGCACCGTTTTTCCAAGTCGGGACTCGGTTCAGCGGGCCTGCTTCCTTGACCGTTCCAGAATCTGTCGACCCAAATGGGCGACCGCTCGCGGGCCCCAGGGGCCGGTGCGGCCATCGTAGACAGGCGGGATCTTGTCGAGCTCTTCGATCAGCTGCTCCATCCTCCGCGATCTGGCCTCGACCGACTCCCTTTGCCCCAATCGATCTTCGATTTGCAGCATGGTTGACACACAGAACAGCTCAGTGATCTTCGTCTCTACGGGCTGGGAGCCCAGCACTCGGGCGGCAATACCGCTCGCTGCGAACTCGGTCAGGAACAGCATCGGCCTGAGGGTCGATTGCGCTTCCTCCAAGCGATCACAACGGAGGTAGGCCATGCTCTGCAAGATCGGCACCCCGGGATGCACTTCGGGTATTCCATCGAACCCCTGGACCAGTTCGACCAATTGCTGCGGATCGTCGACTGCATGTTCGCCGATCAGGCAGGCGATCGCGCAGAAGATCGCTTTCGTGGGATCGGGTTGCCGACGCTCGAGGGATAGTATTCTTTTGCATACGCGACGGTAACCCTCCTGGTCGTCGGCTGCTATTTTAAGGATCGCGTTGTTGATCAGATACAGCCAGTCATCTTCGGTATGGGCCACCAAGTCGTGGGCTCTGGCAGCGTCGGACCAGCGGCGTTGGACGGCGAGGCAGGCGGCCAACATCTCGCGTTGGTCGGTGGTCAAGGGGAGAAACTGGGACACGAAACACAAATCATTGCCCGCACCTTCAAAGTCTCCCCCCTGGCAAGCCGCCCTGACGCGCAGCAGTCTACGATTCAACGCAGAATGCAAAAATTGAACGATATCGTCCTGCAGTCCGTCCTTTTTGGGGAGCGAGGCCATGCCTTGGACGAGTTCGATCAATCGGAGCGTGTCCTTGTCTTGCAGATCGATGGAAGGGTTGGCTAGCAGGTAGACCGTTGCGGTTGCACCATCGTGGATGTCGCTCGCCGTCGGTAGGAGATTCCGAGAATCTTCAATCCGATCTGCGGCGTAAAGAGAGGCTGCCAGGAGCGTCTTGGCGAGTTGGTCGTCGGTGGTGTACTGCGAAAATGCTGTGGCCATGGCCGTGGCTTTCGAAACGCGATCGGAATTGGGAAAGAGCAGTAGGCTCAGTACACGACGGGCACAGTCCGCATCGGTGCTCGAAGCGACCCCAAGAAATGTTTCCGCCGCCTTTCGAGCCTCGGGTGACCAATGCACGTGTTGGTCGAGTGCGGACGAAGCGTCTCGAAGAAGCGGATACCGGCCCGCCAGTCGACTGGCTTCCCATCGCGCCATTTTCTCATCATCGGAACGAGAAGTCGTATCGAAATGTTTGATTCCCAAGGCGATCGAGTTGAAGGCGACTTGCGACCCGTCAGGGCTGAATCGAGCTTGCGTGCTGGGGTCGCATTCCAAGCTCATGATCTCGACCGCTTCCTGCGTATCCCAGAGCCTGAGCGTGTGGTCATCGGAGGCGGTCAGGATGCGATCGCCACTGAAGTCAAAAGATACACTATTGACGGGGGCGACATGGCCAGTGATTGCGTGAACGCTGGGTCCGCCATCGACACGCCATAACCGAACGGTTCCGTCGTCGCTGGCACTGACCATGAGATCGCCGCGGGGACTAAAGGAAAGATCGGAGATCGCCCTCGAATGTTCTTTGGGGAAAACGGTCACGGATCCGGAAGCTACGTTCCATAGCCACACTGAGCCATCGGCACAACCGGTTGCGAGTTTGCTGGAGTCGGGATGGAATGTCAGAGCAACGATCGGGGAAGAATACTTGCCACAGGTTTGCCTATGGCCATTCTCCAAGTTGCTTACGATGACTGTGTCGTTTACCGCACATGCGAAAAATTTTTCGGAGGGGGAGATCGCGATGCTCTGCAGGGGCTCATGGGACTGGAGTGGCCCGGGCAACGCGTCGGGCGCTAGGGGATCGAAGAGGACGGACATCGAGGAGGCGTTCGAGGAACGAAGCGGAACCTCCCATGCGTGAAGTACTCCATCACACACAGCAAGCAATCGCTGTCCTCCTTGCGAGAAGATCAGGCCATCGCATCGATTCATGCCGTCGACGAGGACCTGAATTTCCGAATCGCTCGTTGCATCGTAAAGCCTTAGGGTCCCATCGTTCGCTGCCGAAACGAGCCATAGGCCGTCCGGACTGAAAGCGATTCGCCCTTTGCCGCTCTTCTTCGAAGCGACGGAATAGGAATCCAAGTGGTTCTCTTTCATTTCCCACAGTTTCGTGCAACCGCTTTGATCGACCGAGGCGAGCAACTCACCAGAAATCATGAATGCGAGACGCTTGACCGGGCTGGTGTGCCCATGAAAAGTATGGATAGGTGTGCCGGTGCGTGTTTCCCATATACGAATCGATGTGTCGGCCCCTGCGGAAGCGACGATGTCAGAAGACGGAGAGATCGCACAGCACAACACTGCGTCCGTATGGCCTCTAAGGATGTTTTCCGATTCCTTTTCGCGATTCCAGATTTTGACAGTCCGATCCTGACTCGAAGATACGTACCAAAGACCATCGGCGCTGCAAGCCATGCCGGTGATAGGAGCGTCGTGGGTGAGTATCGCTTTCTTGGCACCTCCAGGATTCTCCACCGGCACCAAATCATTCCCAATCACGAAGACATACTCCTTCTCCGACGGGGTAAAGGCGACGGCAATGCTGGAATCGCCCAACTCCCGGTTGAAAAGCATCGCATAGGTTTTCTTGTTTCGAAATTGCCAAAAACCAGCCTTGGACCCCATGGCAAATTGATCCCCCTTGGGGTGGAAGACGAACGATTTCACGGTCCCGATAGCTGTTTCGTACATGTTGATAGGGTCGGTATGGATTTCGTGCATCAATGTGTTCGTGTCCCATGCTCGAACGCTCGAGTCCTGGGCAGCGGAAAGGAGCATCGAGCCATCTGGGCTGAAGCATAGAGCCGTGATGGGTGCCTGGTGTATCGCGATGCGGCGAATGCGCTGGCCCGAGATGGCATGATAGAGATCGGCGGAGCCGTCAGTATTTCCTACTGCCATGAGCTCTCCCGTCGCTTGACACGCAACGACCGAATCGGGCGCAATTCGCAACGTGCGGAGATCCTGCCTTAACTTGGATGTCCAGTATTGCCATTCCCAGCGACGAAGCTCGGGATTCGATTTCTCAAGCAGCCCGATGGCTCGTGCTGACTGGCCTGAGCCCAATGCATGTTGGACGAGAGCGACGTGGTTGTTGTAAAGTGTGCGCTGAAGTAGATGGCTTTGACGCTGTGCCCTGGCTTCGCTGATCGATGATTGCACGGCAAAGAAGCTCGATATGACCGCCCCCGCAACCAGGACCAGCAAAGCGGATGCGGCAAGTGCGCTGATGCCAGGGTTTCTCATGCATGCGAGGCGAAGCTTCTCGAATCGTCCGACTGGGCGCGAGTGAATCGGCTGCTTGGTCAGGAAACGATTCAGATCGTCAGCCAGTTCCTTGGCGGACGAGAACCGACGATTCGGCTCCTTGGCCAAAGACCTCATGCAGATGGTGTTTAGGTCTTTCGGGATTTGGGGATCCAAGCGACGAGCTTCCGTGGGGGCTTCGAAACGCAGCTGATGAAAAATCGCTTCGCAGGTGCCTCGAAACGGCAGTTCGCCCGTCAACAATTGATACAAGATGACGCCTAGGCTGTAGACATCGCTTCGGGCATCCGCCCGGTTGGCTTTGCCGCTCGCCTGTTCGGGGCTCATGTAGGCGGGGGCACCGACGATCGCGCCGTCGAGGGAAACGAGGCTTTGGGCAGAATCGCTTTTCGCGAGACCGAAGTCGAGTACCCGCGGCCGATCGTGTTGATCGATGATGATATTCGAAGGTTTGAGATCGCGATGAATGATCCCCTGTCGATGGGCGTGGTCGATCGCAATCGCGACTTGCATGACCAAGCCTGCTGCGTTGCGAAAATCAAATCGATCCGCTTCCATGTGTTTGGACAAAACAGTGCCTTGGATAAACTCGGCGACGATGTAAGGGATTCCTTCGTCTCGGCCTACATCAAAGACACGTACGATGCCCGGGTGGTCGAGCTGAGCAACCGCGCTGGCTTCTCGGAAAAATCGTTCTTCATCCGCTTCCGATGCGAATCGCGTTGCGCGAGGTATTTTTAAGGCAACAACCCGGTTCAGCGTGGTGTCGACAGCGCGATACACGGTTCCGAACGCGCCCTGTCCCACTCGCTCAAACACTTCAAACCGCCCCAAACGAACGAACGGGAAACCCTTCGGCTCGGCAGGTGGATTCGCATTCACCTTCTTTGGTTCGAGCGTCGATTGTGTGCTATCGAGGATCATGGTTTGGAATATCACAGAGCTACCACTTAAGTTGCCTAGCTCCTGATGCACGTCCAGCAGGCGATGTAGCTCCTCGGCAAATTCTGGATACTTGGAGCAGTATTCCTCGCGACATGGAGGTGTGTCCGTATCTTCCGCAAGGCAGTATTGGCTGTAGATCAGGTCGAGCGCGGCTTCACGATTCTCGAACAGGTCAGGCCACTGGACAAAATACTCCCTCGCTTCAACTCGGTCTCCTCGCATCCAGCGGTCATATTGTTCCCGGCGTAAACCCTGAAGTCGACGGAATATATCTTCGCCCAATCGAGAGGATTGGTCACCAGAGTGCAACATGTCAATCCCCTATCCGCCTCCGATCGAAATGCAAACAAGTCATTTTCAGTCGATACCCAACTGGCACACGACACGGTCAATCGCACGAGAGAATGCTATTCGCAATGCATCCGGCTTGAGGCCCATTTCTTGTCCGATGTCGGCCCAACTTCGATCCTTCATTCGCTCGTCCGCCAAATGACGGTATCGATCAGGCAACTTGTTTTTGATGGCTTCGAGCAAGTCGCGGTCGCACACTCGTTGGCCAGGTGAGGGAGATTTGTGGACAAGTGGAAGCTCGTGGACATCGACTGGGATCAGTCGTCGTATGTCACGCCGCGCCGCCTGTTGAGTCCTGGCGATCTCCCGAATCCGGTTGTTCGCAATCGCTGCCAAGATCGCAAGAAGCTCCTTCGGATTGTTGATCTCGAAACGCCCAAGTCCGGCGTTGATGAAAAACCGAAGCATCACCGACTGGCAGATATCCACGGAGTCGACTTGGCGACGAAGCGAGGAACTCGTTAGGCGAATGCGGATCACCCGCCGTACCGACGCCTCATACTCGCGAAAAACTTGATCTGCTGCCTCTGCGTCGCCCTGACGCACTCGCTGTAGCAGCTCCGAAAACCCACTCGGCATTCGAACTCTCCTCGGCCAACTTTCCTCACTGACAAGGCTCTCAGAATAGCTTAAGCTAAGCTCGCGTGGGGGCGAGATAGAGGGATTGAAGGAAGTTTCGAACTTCCATAGAACCTTGCTCGAAGAACGGAAGATTCCATCGATTGACTGATGCTAAGCATCTGCAAGAACCAACCAAACGAATCCCAATTAAGCCAGCAGTTCGGGGATCACGCGGGCGGGTTCGACGCCGGTGAGCCGCAGGTCGAGGCCTTGGTTCTTGAACGTGAATCGCTCATGGTCGATCCCGAGCAAGTGCAGGATCGTGGCGTGGAAGTCCCGGATGTGGACCGGATCCTTGACGATGTTGTAGGAGAAGTCGTCGGTCTCGCCGTAGATCGCTCCCCCTTTCACACCGCCGCCCGCCATCCACATCGTAAAGCAGCGGGGATGGTGATCGCGGCCGTAGTTGTCTTTCGATAATCCGCCTTGCGAGTAAATCGTTCGTCCGAACTCGCCGCCCCAGATGATCAAGGTCGAGTCGAGCAGGCCTCGCTGCTTGAGATCGTTGATCAAGCCATATGTCGGTCGATCGACATCTTTGCATTGGGAAGGAAGCCGCGTTGAAACGTTTCCGTGGTGATCCCAGTTGTTGAGATAGATTTGCACAAAGCGGACATCGCGCTCCACCATGCGCCGCGCGAGGAGCACCGAGTTGGCGAATGTCCCTGGCTTGGTCACTTCCGGGCCGTACAAATCGATCGTGCTTTGCGGTTCGTCGGAAATGTTGGTCAGGGCAGGCACGCTGGCCTGCATGCGGAAGGCGAGTTCGAATTGCTGGATGCGGGTGTGGATCTCGGGATCGCCGACGGCGCGGAAGTTCATCTCGTTGAGGGTCTTGAGTCCATCGAGGGTCTTGCGCCGCAGATCGGTCGACACACCGTTGGGATTGTTGATGTAGAGGATCGGGTCGCCGGCCGAGCGGAAGCTGCAACCCGCATGTTCGCCGGGCAAACAGCCCGACGACCAGAGTCGGGCAGAGATGGCCTGGATCTGTTCGGTGTTGGTCGGCTGCGCGACCAAGACCACGAAGGTGGGGAGATTGCTGTTCATCGACCCCAGACCATACGAGAGCCATGAACCGATGCATGGGCGACCGGTGACCATGTTCCCAGTCTGCATCAAGGTGATCGCGGGCTCGTGATTGATCGCTTCGGTGTGCATCGAGCGGATGAAGCACATGTCGTCGACCACTTTGGCGGTTTCCGGAAGGAGCTCGGAGATCCACATCCCGGATTGGCCGTGCTGAGCGAATTTGTACTTGGACGGTGCAATCGGAAAGCGAGCTTGGCCGCTGGTCATGGTGGTGAGCCGTTGGCCGTTGCGGACCGACTCCGGCAGATCCTTGTCGTACCAATCGTTCATCTGCGGTTTGTAGTCGAAGAGATCCATCTGCGACGGGCCGCCGACCATGTGCAGATAGATCACTCGCTTTGCTTTGGGGGCAAAGTGCGGCAGAGTTGCCAAACCGCTGGTGGGTGCGTCGTCGGCTGCATGGGCCAGGGGAACCCCGAGCGCGGCGAGGGCGGCAGCACCGAGTGCGTTCCCTCCCTTGCGGAAGAACTGACGCCGCGTTTCAGCCCGAACATATTCCTCGAACAACGGATGGACCGACGGATTGCGTGTGGGAAATCGACTCATTTGGTCAGTACCTCGTCCAGGTTCATCAACATATTCACCGTCATTGTCCAGGCCGCTAGTTCTGCGGGATCGAGCTGATCCGAGGAGCGAGTGGCTCCCATCGCCAGGAGTTCTTTGGCAGCCTCGATGTTGCCTCGATAGCCTGCGAGCAGTTCGTTCAAGCTCGCCTGCACGACTCCCAGTTCCTCGCCGCGGAATGGTCGGCCCATCAGCTTGAGCGCGATCGATTGCATGCGAGCGACCGGATCGTTGGCGTCAGGCAATTGCACCAGCGTTTTCTCGGCGAGGATTCGCGCTGCCTCGACAAACTGCACGTCGTTGAGTGTCGTGAGGGCTTGAAGAGGCGTGTTGGTCCGTTCCCGTTTGATGGTGCAGACCTCGCGGGCCGTCGCGTTAAAGACTTCCATATTGGGTGGCGGTGCGGCGCGTTTGAGGAACGTGTAGAGGCTGCGGCGATAGAGACCCTCGCCAGAGTCCTGAACATATTTGCGCGTGTTGCTCTCCGGCATTGCGACTGCTTCCCAAACCCCCGAGGGTTGGTAGGGTTTGACGCTCGGGCCGCCGATCTTGCTGACCAGCAGTCCACTCGCTGAGAGCGCGTGATCGCGAATCATTTCGGCATCCATCCGGAATCGCGGACCGCGAGCCAGAAACTTGTTCGTCGGATCGAGAGCCAGTTTTTCCTGTGAGACGCTGGCCGACTGTCGGTAGGTCGCGCTGGTGACCATCAATCGGAAGAGGTTCTTCATATTCCATCCATCTTCACGGAAGGAGACTGCGAGGTAATCCAGCAACTCGGGATGGGTGGGTAGTTGTCCGGTCGTCCCGAAATCGCCTGACGAGGCGACGATGCCGGCACCAAAGATTTCCTGCCAGAAGCGATTCACGTTGACGCGTGCGGTGAGGGGATTTTCGGGTTGAAGGATCCATTGCGCCAGACCGAGTCGGTTTTTGGGGAGCTCGGGGCGCATGGATGGAAGAATTTTTGGCGTGTCGGGTTGGACCTCGTCGGTTCGTTTGTCGTACTCGCCTCGAGTCAAGATATAGGCTTTGGCCATGTCGGTCTGCTCATTCATGATGTGCGCGACGGTTCCGCGTTGGATGATCTCCTTCTTCTCATTGGAGAGGGCATCGCGCTGTGCAACGAGCCGTTGGTGGTCCGCGTCGTAGGTGTCGAGGAACCATTGGTAGAGTTCTTCGGTCTCGTCGGCGTTTCGTTCCCGTTTCCCGATCAAGTACTGGCGCCTCGCGATCTTCGCGATGCCTTGCAGTTCCTCAGGGGTCAAGACCCGGCGGTAGATTCGAATATCTTGCACGTTCGCATCCGTCGCAGGGGATTGGACCTGGCGACGCCCGATACGCAACGGAACCGAGGTGCGGATGCTCTCGGTCAGGTCGTTGCTAATAACGTTCTTCGCTTGCTCGACTCCATCGATAAAGATTTTGACGCCTTCGGCTTTGCCTGAGCCATCGTACGAAACGGTGACATGTTGCCAACGGGAAGCGGTCAATCGAGCGCGCGAGAGGACTTTGACGGCGTTCCCCGGCCATCGGGAAACCAAGTGGGTCCCGATCGATCCGTTCTCCATCCAGATATCCCACCCGCGGGCTGCCTCGTCTTCGTTCATGCGGGCGATCAGCGAACCACCCTGTTTGTCGTTGCCAGGTTTCACCCAAAGCGCGACGCTGAACGATTGATCCTTTTCCAGATCTCCGACGGGGAGTGTCGGAAACAGGTCGTGCGTGATGTGCCACGCCGCGTCGCTGATTTGCCCTGGTGCAAGTACCGCATCGCGCTCGAGGGGGATCTGTTGATACTGGCCAGCTTGGACGAATGCGAAAGTTTTCAGATCGTTGGAGCGGAAGGGTACATACGTCTCGAGGGCGTCTTGGGCTGGGAGCGATTGCCAAAGGATTTCGTCCCGCTTGGCTGGATCAGCGAGGAAGGTATCGAAACCGGGCCGGGCTTGCACGCGCCGCGTGTCCACTTCCTGCTGCGCCTGGGCGATCAAACCGTCGAGAGCGAGGAATCGCTCGCGATCCGCTTCCAACGGCACCGGAATGACCGGGGGAGGATCCTTGACGTTGCCGTCCATGACCCTTTGGGTGGTGTTGTTGAAGAATGCCGACATCTGATAAAACTCGCGCTGCGTGATCGGATCGAACTTGTGGTCATGGCAGACCGCGCAGCCGACGGTCAGTCCCATCCACACCAAACCGGTCGTTTCAACCCGATCTCGAGCGTAGAGAACGCGATACTCTTCCTCGATCACTCCACCCTCGTTGGTGGTGATGTTGCAGCGATGGAAGCCGCTGGCGATCCGTTGATCGAGCGTTGCGTTGGGGAGCAAATCGCCAGCGAGTTGTTCGGTGGTGAATTGATCGAACGGCAGATTGCGATTGAAGGCTTTGATGACCCATTCGCGGTAGGACCACATTTCGCGATAGTTATCGAAGTGGATGCCGTGGGTATCGGCGTAGCGCGCGTAATCGAGCCAGTAGCGGCCGCGATGCTCGCCCCATTCCTGGCGGGAAAGCAATTCGTCGACGTAATTCTCGTATCGTTCCGGCGAGGGATCCGCGAGGACACGATCGATTTCCTGAGGCGTCGGCGGCAAGCCCGTCAGGTCCAGGCAGACGCGGCGGATGAGCGATCGCAGATCCGCTTCGGGGGAGGGTTCCATACCTCGACGTTCGAGTTCGGACAGGATGAATCGGTCGATCGGATTGCGGACCCAGTTGGGGTTTCGGACTTGAGGGAGTTCCGGCTTGACCGGGGCGATGAAAGCCCAATGGCCTTGGTACTCGGCTCCTTCCGCGATCCAGGTTTTCAGGAGGTCCTTTTGTTGCTGCGTGAGGGACTTGTGGGATTCCGGTGGAGGCATGATCACATCGGGATCGGTCGACACGAGTCGCTTGAGCAATTCGCTGGCATCGGGCTGGCCCGGAACGATCGCTCCTTTCTCCAAAGCAACATCGCGAACGTCGAGGCGCAGATCAGCAGCACGTTTGTTGACGTCTGGTCCGTGACAGGCGAAGCAGTTCTCGCTGAGGATCGGGCGAATGTCGCGATTGTATTGGACCATGCCGCCGTATCGAGATTCGGCATTTCGACCAAAACTAAGGGTGAGGCCAACAGCGAACAGACAACAGGCGACGAGGGCTCTGAGCTTCATCGAATCAGATTCCGGTTTCGGAGTTGATTATGGGAAGGGATTGTGCATGTTACCCGCCGCCGCACACGGTTTCGCAACGCGATCCGCAGATCCGGTGGGTTGAGGGCTCTTACACGACACCGTGGGTGGGAATTCGGGAGGGGAGGAAGGGCGGGCAAAACGGGCGGTATCGTTCGACTCTTTATTCTTCACCAAAACCCTCTCGTTGCAATCCTTTTCCTTCGGAATCCGCAGTCGAGGGCTTTGGTTCCGACAACGGGTCCCGAACCGAAGGCTTCCAGCGACCGATGACCATATGAAGGCTGCTGGTTTCCCTGGCGTTTTCCAGGCATTTTTCCAGGTGGGGGGCCTGGTCAACGAGAGCGACAAATTTGAGCCGAACGCCGGGGCCCCAGGTCGCGAGTTCTTCGGTCCAGTATTCCTCTTCCTCCATGTCCGACGTGCTGACTCCCGCGCGCCCCCAATCCATGCGGGACCAAAACGCACGGAAGAGAGAGGAGGAGTTCGAGTCGGGGGCATCCGAAGGGATGGCTAGGCTTTCCGCATCGTACCAGCGCTTCAGCCAACGCGCTGCGCCTTCCCTATCGGTTTCTTGCCAAGAGACCATTTCGTCGGGCGCTATGTTCTCCGCTTGAAACACGCGACCGGATCCATCGCTGCAAACCAAGGCGACGATCCTCGAGGGGGACACATTTTTGGTTGTTGGCATACCGGTCGCGGTTGTGGTGTCGCCACCCCATCGCAGGATTCTCGCGTTCTCGACCCAGTGCGAAATGCTGACCTGCTTCTGTTGCCGAGGCGTTAAGATGCCCGAGTGGATTTGTTGCTCGCCGATCACGTCTTGGTATTGGACCGTGTAGGGAGCTTTGGTCGTATACAGGGGAATCAATTCCGTTTGAGCACCGACCCGGATCCTGCCTTCTGGGATGCTGCCGGCGAAATAGGTTTGGCGAGACCAGACAGCCCCGTTGCCCTCCGAGTCGAGCGTAGTGACCGATCGGATTCGCACGAGAGATCCCCAACCATCCTTGACGGCTGCATAGCAAAACAGCGCCAGAACGCTGGCGAGGGACAGCACGGGAATCGCCAGGATCGTCCAGACGCGACGCTGCATTTTCTGGCTCCACAACATGATCGCGGGAGCCCCGATGCCAACCAGCAGGGCCACCATTCCCAGGAAAGTCCAAATGGGCGTTTTGCCCACCTCGGGAATCAACCATTTCCAGTAATCATCCGCGAGATTTTTTTCGAAGCGGAACAAACGAGATCGGTCATGTGCCATATCGTTCAAGAAATCCCCGCTGTCGTCTCGGTACTTGCCCAATACGACGAGTCCGAGCCCAGCGCGATGGCCTTGGCCTTGGATTGGAATCGAAGTGACGGTTCGATCCCAATCGGCGGCGATGATTTTTTGCAGCTCGTCGGGGGCTTTGGCATTTTCGACGCGCAATCGTCCACCGCACCAAACATAGCGGCGAAGTACCTGGCGACCTGCATCATCGATCTTTCGCAGATCCTCCAGGGTGGTGGTGATTTCATCGAAGTGAGCCAACTCGAGCCAATTGCTTGGCATGCGGGCGACATCCGCAACACAATTCGAATAACCGCGATTGCTCATGCTGCCAATGTTTTGGGACGGATCGGCGACGATTGCCAATGTCATTCCTGAACTGTCGAGCGAATCGAACGCTTTTTGCATCATGGAGGATTTGTTCCCGATCGAGTCCGAAGAGACCAGGTCGAGTCGGCTGGGCTGGCCATCGACACCGGTCCAGGCGAAATACGCCTGGGAACTTAGGCATGCAAAAGCGCGACCGTTCCACGCTCCGTCGATCTTCAGGTTCTGTGGTGTTGGCCCTCTGCGCGCCAGCATCTCCGACTCGGCGACGGTAGCCCCTGCGCGAACTGGGATCGTCAACACGGCAGCTTGTTCATCCCATAAGCCGAACGAGCTGTATGTGATGCGAACGGTAACGGTACCGTCGGTCGAAAACGCGAGTCCGTTGGTTGGGCGGACTTGGAATCGGACAGAATGGTAGCATGCGACAGTCGGAGCCGCCTGCGACATTTGCATGTTGATTCGAACCGGGCATGAGGACGGGACGGGAAAGCCAACCCCGATCGGATAGTTGGATTGCGGATTCGACCAATCGATGTGGAAGACGTGCGGCTGCGCATGGGTTTCGTGCGGCAGAGCGAGGAGAGTCGCCACACAAATACAAACCGTCGCGAGATACTTCGCGAGGCCAAATCGCATCACGTTCCTGGGTTTCATGTTCCGCATGACAATCTATGGTAGCGGAAACGAACTGGGAATGGAAAACGAATTGCGGCACTCGGCGTGAAAGAGCGTCGCTCCCTAGCCATTATCGGAGTCAGCGTTCCGGGACCTTGGCCGGGGTGTCACTCTCGGATCGAAAGGTTCCGTCTTCCACTCCCGGGGGTCTCCTGCCCGGGTGGACGAGATGCGGGACCCGGAATCCTTGAAGGTTTTCTCGACGGCAGCGATGTCGAGTGATGGGGCTGGGGTTGCAGGGGGAGCGGCGGACGTGGGATTGGGCGTTTCGGTGGTGGCGGTGTCGGATTGGCGTCGGCCGTGGAATCGATCACTGATACGGCGACCGAATGTGGGGCCGGCATCGATGGGGGTGATCAGGAAGACGATTCCCAGCCCAAAGGCGAGCCCTGCCGCGGTGCAGACCGCCGCGAGCATTGTTTTCCCCGGGCCGACGGGCTTGTCGCTCACGATGGGAGCATCCAAGCGTGTCAGCAGGCTGGTGGATTTGGAGGAATCGCGAGCGGCCGTCGCTTCCGCCAATTCCCTTTCGGCGTTCTCGAGGATGGCGTTTCGCGACTTTACATCGGTAGCCAGATTCGCGTAACGCGCGCGGCCATCGGCGATTTGGGACAAACGACCTTCGAGTAGGATACGTTGCGATTCGAGTCGCTCTCGTTTCTTCTCCACCACCGCAAGATCCGCTTCGATGCTTTCGATCGAAGCTCGCAGTTCGCGAGAGAATCGCTGGACGATGGTATTTTGCGCGGAGTTGGATGCGATGACGAGTGGATGTTCTTCCGTGAATTTCCCGGACAACTGGGAAGCGCTCAGCTGCGCGTCGACCAGCCCTTCCCGAAATCGCTTCAGGCCGGGTTGGCTGTTGAGCAGAGCGCTTGGTGCGATCACAAACGATGCCGGATCCTCGATGGCTTTGTGAAGCAATTCGCGGTCGGATTGGAGTTGTTGAAGCGTTTGTTCGGTTTGCCGCAACTCGTTTTTGATTTGATCGTACTCCAATCGCGCAGAGGATCCACCCGCGATCATGTCGGTCATCCCTCGAAGATCGCTCAAGTCCGTTCCGGCCTCCCGTTCCATGACGTGCAACTGGTCGGTGGCGACCTTGAGTTCCGCTTTGGCCGCGTCCCGCGCGTACGAGAGTTCGGCGATCACGCTATCGGCTCGTGCGGTTCGAACCTGCTGCAATCGACTTTCGAGGGCATCGCACAACGCCCGATTGAGATCCAAGGCGCGTTGTTGGGAATTGCTCTTGATATCGATGTAGATAACTTCGGTGACGCCGAATTCCGTACCTTTGGGAGCATGCACGGCGATAGCATCCTTCGCGAAATCCTCGATCTGCCGGGTCGAAGGGAATGCTTCCGCCGGTCCGAACGAGAAGGAGAATCGCTCGGGTTCGGGCCCCGTCGCGCTGAGTGCTTCTCGAACCACCTGATGGCTCTTGGCCATTTCTAGGATGGTTTCCTGAGCCGCTTTCATTTCGGCTTGCGTCTGGAATCGGCCCAGACGCATCACGGCGCCGTTGGCTTCGTCGCGGACCAAGATTGCCTGCGATGCGAGGAATTGATCCTGCTTGAAAAACAAGATGTACAGAATTCCGAGGGTGCCGAATAACGCGGTCGTGCCGATCCAAAGTGGTGCCCAAACGAGGATACCCCGCAGGATGTTTCGAAAGATCGGATTCGCGATGACGGAACTCATGGTCTCGATACGTTGAGTTGGCCTCGATTCGGGGCGCGCGGCGCACTCCATCCTTACGACTATGGCACGCAATCGTATCGCGGCGTCGGATCGAAGCGATCGAAAACTACCTTTTCGTGAATCGGAACTCGAAGATGCCGAGTATTCAATCGACGACGGACCGTCGAAAATTTCTCAAGTATCGAGAAACCGGTTAAGATGCCTGGATGCCTATTGACCCCCTCCCTGACGATCCGATCGAAGCCATCAATCGCCGCGCGTACGACGCGATGGCGCAGCGCGACCATTTCCTGACGATCCCGGTTTCCCCCTCGGAACTCGCCCATCCTTTGGAGACCTTGGACGCTCGCGGATGGCTCGGTCCAAGCATCCGTGGTTGGCGCGTGCTGTGCCTGGCCGCAGGAGGGGGACGCCAGGGCCCACTCTACACGGCCGCCGGAGCGGAAGTCACGGTGTTGGATATCAGCCCAGCCATGCTCGAGCGCGATCGGCAGGCCGCTCGTCGATTCGATATGAAGATCCGGATCGTCGAAGGGACGATGTCGGATCTCAGTATGTTTCAGGAAGGGGAATTCGACCTCGTCGCGCACCCGGTGAGCACCTGCTACGTGAGGGATCCCGCACTCGTTTACCTCGAGGTCGCGCGCGTGCTCCGACCGAGTGGTTTGTACGTCTCGCAGCACAAACAGCCTGTCAATGTTCAAGCCTCCTTGCAACCACGAGATGGGCTGTACGTTCTCGAGACGGAAATCGGAGCAGCGGCGAAATGCGTGAAGGCAGGCGAGACAAGCTGGCTGCGGGAACCCAATACGATCGAGTACGCCCACACGCTCGAGTCGCTCGTGGGAGGAATCTGTCGAGCCGGGATGGTCATCGAAGATGTTTCCGAACCCGACCATGCGAACCCCTCGGGTACCCCCGGGAGCATGGGTCATCGGAGCCGTTTCGTTCCGCCCTATCTCCGAGTCAAGGCTCGCCGTATCGCCGATCGGACGCTGCCGAGACTTATCATAGCGAATTCGTAACCGCATCTCCGTGACCCGGGTTCCTCGAGTGGCTGAGAAAGCGGGGAGCCATGGCAGAAGCACCCCGTTGCCGATATGCTTTGAGCAATCGAAATGGATGGCACTTCTCCTACGTCAACCCACCCACACAGCATGTCGTCGAACACTTCTTCACCATCCCCGGTTCGCCCCAGTTCACGAGCGATCTGGTTGATCTGCATCATGGCCGCTATCGGATTTGCGTTCGATATCTACGAGCTATTGATGTTGCCGCTGATCATCAAGCCCGCGATCGCAGCGCTCAGTAGCGGGGAGGTGAAGGCCTTGATCGATGGCGGCATGGCTCCGGGCGATGCCAACGCGCTTTGGCTGCCAGGTGGCGAAAAGTACGTGCTTTGGGCGCGGATGCTCTTCTTCATTCCTGCTCTGGCTGGCGGAGTGTTCGGGTTGCTCGGCGGCTATTTGACCGACTTGCTCGGTCGACGACGCGTGTTGACCGGAAGTATTTTGTTGTATGCATTTTCCGCCATGGCCGCGGGTTTTAGCACCAGCCTGAGCCAGCTTCTTTTCTTTCGCTGCCTTGTCTTCATCGGCGTGTGCGTCGAGTTCGTGGCAGCGGTCGCATGGCTGGCTGAACTCTTTGATGAACCGAAGCAACGGGAAAAAGTGCTTGGTTACACACAAGCTTTCTCGTCGGTCGGAGGGTTGATGGTTGGCGGGGCCAATGTGCTCGCCGCGTGGCTGGCCCAGAACCAGCAAGTCCCAGCGATCTACGGCCAGCATGAGGCATGGCGGTACACCTTGATCTCCGGCGTGATTCCCGCACTGCCGCTGATCTTCATCCGACCGTTTTTGCCCGAGTCTCCAAAGTGGCAACAGAAGAAGCTCGCCGGCCAACTCAAGCGGCCGAGCATCCTGGAACTTTTCTCGCCCGGCTTGATCGCTACCACGGTCATCACCACCGTAATGTTCGCAGCCAGTTACGGCATCGCTTTCGGAGCCATTCAACAATTGCCTCAAATTTTGAATGGTCATGTATCGATTGTCAAAGAGGCCGATGCGCAAGCGACGGCGCAAGCGACCAAGATGGAGGAGCGAGACGGCAAGAAGGTGCCCCCCGGCAAGCTGAAGGGGATGGCTGCCAATTTCCGGGACGAAGCAGTCGCGAAGGTGACGATCTGGCAAGAGATCGGTGGTTTGGCGGGACGATTTGCGCTGGCGGCCTTGGCGTTGGTGATCGCAAGCCGTCGCAACCTGCTTCGTATTTTCCAGATCCCGGCGCTGATCCTCGTCCCGTTGCTTTTCTACTGGATCAGTACGGCGATCAAGCAGGAGGATTCGCTGCTGTGGATTCAACTGGGGGTGTTTGCAGCAGGGTTCCTGGTGGTGGCGCAATTCAGTTTTTGGGGGAACTACATCCCGCGTGTCTTTCCGCTTCATTTGCGAGGCACTGGAGAAAGTTTTGCCGCGAATATCGGCGGCCGGATTTTGGGGACGGCCGCGGCCTGGTTGACGCTGACCTTTTCCGCGTCCAAGCCTCCGGATCCGGGCAAGATCGCAATGGTCGGAGCCATTGTCGCTGGGAGCTATGCATTGATTGGGACGCTCCTGTGTTTCTTTTTGCCTGAGCCTAATGAGAGCATGGCAGACGAATGAGGTGCATCGCGAGCGGTTCTGACCGATGACTGCCATCACGTTTGCCAATTTGCTTTTCTCATCGATTGAGAATGCTCGCACGCTCGAGCAGTTGATTTCCGAACCTCTCGATTGGGCGAGCCGGTCGTGGCATATCCAGCACATGGTTTTGCTGTCTGCGACGAAGGGATCTTGGAAACGTGTCGTCCAGGTTGGGCGTCCCGCTGCGGTGGGGCCGGATTCGTTGCACGCGAGCGAGAGTTTGGATGCTCGGTTAGCTCGCCACCTTCCTCCCTGGTATTACTTTCCGGTTCCTTCCAAGACGCACGAGGACCTGGTTCTGTGTTGCCATGGTGTGTCGTCTCATTGGGCGTCCGATACGCTGCTCGAGCCGATTCAACTCCTCGGACAAGCGGTCGATGCGTGGCATCGCCATAACGAAAAGACTCGGGAATTGGATCGCTTGAATCAAATCTTGGATGTCGTTGCCAACTGGCATGTGCATCAAGACCTGGAGCAACTATTGGAGGAGATGGCGCGGGCGGCGACCCAACTGTTGCGATGCGATCGCGCGAGCATTTTTTTGTGGGATAAAAACGCCCGCGAGTTGGTGGGGCACCCGGCCCTAGGGATGGAAGGCAAACCGCTGCGTATCGCCGACGACAAAGGAGTTGCCGGCAAGGTGCTCAAAACTCAGCAGCCTCGTCGATGGGATCGTTCCGATCCTCACGACGAAGTGGACCGGCGAGTCGATACGCGAAGTGGGTATCGAACCGATTCCCTTCTGGCCGTCCCGATGAATGACGCTCGCGGCAAAGCGATGGGAGTCTTTGAAGTCATCAACCATGTCGACGGTCGATTCGATCAGCAGGACGAGCGCGATCTGATCGAGTTGGCTCGTCACGCGTCCGCCGCGCTGACCAACACACAGACCATGCAGCGGCTGGTCGAAACTCGCGATCGTTTGACTGCCGATGCTCTGCAGCAGATCCAATTGATCGGCGATTCCCCCGAAATGAGGAATCTCAAAGCGACCATTGCGCGCGTTGGAGATACCGACTTGGCGGTCTTGATTCTCGGCGAAAACGGGACCGGCAAAGAGGTGGTATCGCGTCAGATCCATTACCAAAGTCGTCGCCGCTACGAACCGTTCATCGCCGTCAATTGCGCCGCGATCACGGAGACTCTGCTCGAAAGCGAATTGTTCGGGCATGAGAAAGGGGCTTTCACGGATGCGCATGAAACTCGGACCGGCAAATTTGAATTGGCCTCGGGGGGTACGTTGTTTCTCGATGAAATCGGAGACATGAGTCTAGCGGGCCAAGCGAAATTGCTACGCGTCCTCGAAGAGAAGATCGTGGTCCGCGTGGGAGGCTCATCGCCGATTCCTGTGAACGTCCGTGTCATCGCCGCGACCAATCAAAATCTGGTCGAGCTGGTGCGGTTGAAAAAATTCCGCGAGGATCTTTATTTCCGCCTCACCGTGGTCGCCATCCAACTCCCACCGTTGAGACAGCGGGGTGAAGATGTGATCGCGCTCGCGGATTTTTTCTTGACCAGCTTTTGCAACAAGATCGGGCGCGCCAAACCGAATCTGTCTCTGTCTGCGAAACGCCGACTTGTGACCCATGACTGGCCGGGGAATGTTCGGGAGCTTCGCAATGTCATCGAACGTATCGCGTACTTGACTACGGAGGAGACGATCGAGGAATCGCAGATCGACTTCGTCCGTTCTCCGCGCGGTGATACCGCCAGGTCCGACGATTCAATCGATCTCTCTCAAACCTTGGCGGACGCGACTGCGGGATTCCAGATTCGCTACATCGAGCAACAAATCAAGGCGGCCCAGCGCAATATCACCCAAGCCGCCGAACGCATGGGGCTGCAACGATCCAATCTTTATCGGAAGATGAAACAACTCGGGATGAAATCCCCCGACGGCGAAAGCTAGTGGTTCATCGACCGCTGGGCGTCATCGTGCAATGGTATCCATGATGGCATTCTCCTGCGCGACGCGGTATTCCACCGGACACTCCCAGCCCCCCCCGACGGCTTTGTAGGTTCGGATGACATTGAGAATGACCTGCCCCTGGCTCGACGCCAAGGTCTCCTCGGAGAGGAGCAGTTGGCGTTGGGATTCGAGGACCGATTGGAAATTCACCAGGCCAGTTCGGTATTGTTCGAGCGCGAGATCGACCGCTTGTTGGCTGGCCAGCGTCGCTCGACTCAATGCATAAGCACGCTCGCGCTCCTCGTGGATGGCAACCATGGACCCTAGCGCTTCTTCCGTCGCAGCCAACACGGTTTCCTGATAGTTGGAGATCGACTGTTTGAATTTCGCATCCTGGGCAGCGATCTTGTTGCGAACCCTTCCCAGGCTCAGGATGTTCCAGCGCACGGCTGGGCCGACGGTATGCGCGATACTGTCCGGGTTGAAAAGCGTGTTGAGTTGGCGGGAGTCGACCGAAACGATGCCGGTCAATGTCAACTGAGGATAGAGATCCGCAGTGGCTACGCCGATCCGTTCGCATTCGCGGATCATGTCCTGTTCGGCTTTCCGAATGTCCGGACGGCGACGCAGCAGATCCTGTGGCATGCCGAAATTCAAAGACTCCGGAATGCCCGGAATGGGACCTGCCCCCAGTTGCTCCATTTGCTGCAGCGTCGGCATGATGCCTTGGAGCACGCAGAGGCGAAGGGCCGCTTGTTGCAATTGCTGTCGCAGGACTGGCACCAACGCTTCGGTCGTATGGAACTCGGACATCCCTTGGGCGACATCCAGATAGGTGACCAAGCCCGATTGTTGTCGCGATTCCGCAAGCTTGACGGTTTCCCCCTGAATCGTCATGTTGCGTTCGGCGATCGCCAATCGGGCTTGCAGGATTCGAACCTCCACAAAGGTCTTGGCCGTCTCCGCGCAGAGGGAGATTTGCAAGTCGTGGTAGGCCTCGGTAATCGCTTCTCGGTCAGCGATCGCGGCGCTCCTGAGGCGTTTCAATTTGCCCCACAAATCGATTTCCCAGGAGGTGTCGAATCCCACGGAATGGAGTTGAAATGCCGTTCCCTGAGGGATGAACGCGTTCCCCGTCTTGCTGAATTGCCGGTACTGGCTGGAACCCGTCGCGAAGGCGTCGGGTCTGGCGAGGGCGGCCGTGGCTCGTTCGATGGCTCGCGCTTCCTCAATTCGTTGCAACGCCTCCTGCAACGAAAGATTCGCAGAAACAACATGCTCGATGATGGCGTCGAGCTCGGGATCATTCAGGTTTTTCCACCAAAAACAGAGGTTTTCTTGCTGTTCCAGAGATAGGCTTTGCGGCTCGACTTCCCAATCGGTGGGCATCGGTAGCGCAGGGCGACGGTAGTCCGGCCCGACCTTGCATCCGATGAATCCCATCACCAGCGCAAGTCCAAGGAACGCACGTAGATACGTGGGGATTGATTTCGAGCGAACCGCTCTCGTCATCCTCGAATGATCTCTTTCTCGTGAAGTTGCTGCAGCATCACGCCGCCCTGGGGTTACGCCTTAGTAATGCAACGCGATACGCACAGTGCATTCGGGCTGGGGCAGAGTACCTGGTTGTCATCGGCATTCCGTTTGTAACGGCTCGATCGGGAACTTTTGCCCCCAGGACGGCCGTTAGGAAGTCGAGTCCTTCTATTCCGAACAGGGAAGCTTTGAGGCCTCTGCGTGTTGGTGGAGCGGGCATCGATCCGAGTCGCGATCCGTTCGTCGGTGTCCAACTCGATCCGCCGTGACTCCCCCCAGATTTGCCCTGCCCTTTCAACCCTTAGAAACCGCGCTGTCGTTACAACCGGCACAGCCTGCTCATCCCCATTAACCCTGAAAAACCATCCCGAGTCCTACCAACCGATCAAGTGCTTTACTTTCCCTAGCAAACGCAAATTCAACAAAGGTTACAGGTGCCCTCCAAGGTGTATGTTTCCCAGGAGTCGAAATCCATCGCTATCGCTGTCGTCAATTTGAGGTCGACGAATCGTGAATCCATCCAAACGCGTACCTGTTCGCCCGTCGCTCAAGATCCAGGATCTGGAGCGCCGCATCCTCATGTCGGCAACGTGCATCGACACGGCGATGATGGATCCATCGTCCGATCCGGCGAATTCCGACGCCAGTGTTTTGAACCAATCGCTCGACGCGACTTTTCATCATATTGAAACGCTTCTGGTCGATGATGCGACGATCGCCCTGGCGATTGAGGATGTCCATACACCGCCGTCTCTTTCTGAGGATTGCGCGATAGACTTGAACGGGACGAGCCCATTTGTTTCTGAGGTCTCTCCGTTGGTGTCTTCATTGCGAGACGATGAAAACTCGTTGCGGCATGAACTGATCCTCATCGGTGATGGTCTTGCAAACACCGATATGATTTTGGCCGGGATCAAGCATGATCCAACCACGGAGTACGACGTCTATATCGTGGATCGTTCGAGCTCTGGATGGGACCAGCTAAACGATTATCTCGTCGAGCGAAATATTCAATTCGATGCGATTCACTTTGTCACTCACGGTACCGCAACTGGGTTCCGATTCGGCTCGGATTGGGTAAACGCCGATACACTTTCCGCCCAGTCAGTACAACTCGCTCAGATCGCGAACTATCTGAGTGACGACGCCGACTTGATCCTTTACGGTTGCAGTATTGCGGAGACGGAATACGGTCGTGGACTCGTCGATCAGCTGGCGATCTACACATCGACCGACGTAGCGGCGAGCATCGACGCCACCGGACATACATCGCTGGGTGCCAACTGGAATCTCGAGTACCATCGGGGCAACGTAGAGACATCGATCGCCTTCTCAGATACCTTCCAGAGCGAGTGGGGTCACGAGATGCTGACCTACACCGTTCGTGACGATTTCACCACCGCTGCCTACACCAACAACAACGGCACCAACAGCTGGTCCGCCAGTTGGAGCGAAACCGATGCGGGAGGGAGCGGTGCGACGACTGGCAACATTTTGATCACTGGTGGCCAGTTGCAGATGTCGGCGACCAATTCGGCCGACCTCATCTCTCGTCAGGCTAACCTCAGCGGAGCCCACTCGGCAACCCTGACGTTTACCTACGACAACACCTTGGATAACAACGCGCTCTCCTCGAGCATCACGTTGGATGTCTCGACCGATGGTATCACTTGGACAAACCTGGATACTTTCTCAAAAACGCAAAATACCGTAGCGGGCAGCAAGAACTACTCCCTGACGTCCTACATTTCCAACCAAACGCGGGTTCGCTTGGACGTTGGAACCGCAGCCGCTGGGTCATTCTTTTTGTACGTTGACAATTTCCAGATTTCCTACGACATCAATACGGCACCCACCGCGGTATTGGATACCGCGACCGCGATCGAAGCAGGCGGGGTCAGCAACGGAACAGCCGGGACGAATCCGACTGGCAATGTGCTGACCAACGATACCGACGCCGATTCGGGAGATACCAAGACGGTCACGGGAGTCGCCGCCGGGGTCGCCGGCAGCGCCAGCGGTAATGTAGGCAGCTCGGTCACCGGCACTTACGGCACGATCAGTATCGCAGCCAACGGTGCATACACCTATACGGTCAACAATAGCAACACTGCGGTGCAGGCGCTTCGAACCAGCAGCGATACCCTGACCGATACGTTCACCTATACGATGCGAGACACGCTGGGTCTGACCAGCACCACGCAGATCACGGTGACAATCCAAGGAGCCAATGATGCCCCCAACGACATCACGGGATCCCTGACCATCGCTGAAAATTCTGCCAACGGAACGTCTGCAGGGACCGTGACTGCGAGCGATGTCGATTCCGGCGATACCCGCACGTATTCCCTCACCGACAACGCCGGCGGGCGATTCGCAATCAATGCCTCGACGGGGCAAGTCACCGTCGCCAACAGCAGCTTGCTCGATTTCGAGTCCTCCACCAGCCACAGCATCACGGTCCGTGTGACTGATACGGCTGGAGCCATCTTTGATAAGGTCTTCTCCGTCTCGGTATCGGATGTGGCCGAAGCATTGGTTCTGACGGCGGGCGCTGACACGTTTACCGACACTGGAGTCACGGAGTCGTCGGTCGACGGCAGTGGCGGAAACGATCTATTCTACGCTTCGAGCGGCAACGACAACTTCACTGGAGGTACAGGAACCGATACCGTCAGTTATGAAAATGCAACATCCGCCGTCACGGTAAATCTGTCTACGACAACTTCGCAAAACACCGTTGGCTCTGGCAGTGATCAGTTGCAAGGATTCGAGAACCTTATTGGCTCGGCATTCAACGATACGCTCACCGGAGACAGCGGCGATAACGTGATTCGCGGCGCCGCTGGCAACGACTCCCTCACGGGCGGTGCCGGAAACGATACGTTCACCGTCGACCTGGGAACCGATAGCGTCACGGATCTTGGAAACGGGTCCGACATCCTGAATGTCTCCTCAGGAGCGACGGCCAACGCAACTGCTGCCGGAGCTTGGACCGCCTCGGCATCAACCAGCAACTCTGGAACCGCGAACGTCACTTCGAGTGGCTTCAGTATCAACGTTAGTGCTGCTACAGGCACGTCCGGATGGACGCTAACCAACAACGGCAACGCGACCGCGGTTACGCTCACCGGTTCTGCTCGAGTAGATACCATCACTGGTGGAACAAATGATGACACACTCATGGGTGGCGCGGGCAATGATTCCCTCACTGGAGGTGCGGGGAACGATACATTCATTATTGACGCTGGTGCAGATACCATCACCGACCTGGGCAATGGTAGCGATATCCTTACGGTTTCCGCAGGAGCTACCGCTAACGCGACCGCCGCAGCCGCCTGGATCGCCACCGCCTCGACCAGCAACGCGGGAACCGCCTCGATCACCTCTAGCGGCTATAGTATCGACGTCAGCGCAGCGACCGGTAGCTTGGGCTGGACGATTACCAACAGCGGCAATGCGACGGCTGTGACGCTGGTCGGCTCGGTTAATAACGATGACCTGAGGGGCGGCAATGGTAATGACACCCTCACCGGTGGGGCGGGGAATGACATTTTCAGAGTCAACTTAGGCACTGATACGATCACCGATCTAGGAAACGGTACCGATAGCCTCATTGTCTCTTCAGGAGCGACCGCCAATGCGACCGCGGCAGGGGCTTGGACGGCAACCGCCTCGACCACCAACGCGGGGACCGCAACCATCACCGCCAGCGGCTTCAGCATCAATGTCGGATCCGCTACGGGTGCGTCGG
>Ga0315904_10002246_pt1 | contig 30064 bp, 23 predicted proteins | sample LakEriMetagenome_6_FD_203529 | JGI IMG/M metagenome (GOLD analysis project Ga0315904, IMG submission 203529) | Freshwater fungal communities from buoy surface, Lake Erie, Ohio, United States - Buoy 12 MA120 | ecosystem: Environmental > Aquatic > Freshwater > Lake | place: USA: Lake Erie, Ohio...
TGTTGGTTAAAGAAGAGATTGCGTCTAATACGTGTATTGGGCTCACGAAAAAACTTGAGTGCTCGCCGACCTTAACTCCATCAAATATTATCTTAAATAGAGAGTTTATCTCAATCTTAGTAAACTTCTTTTTCTCTCCAGGTGCGCCTAGAATTTCCCGGATTTCATCAGAGTCCGATACATATTTGTCAATATCGTACTGCGTAATGGTGTCGTCAATGTGATCAGAGTACTGATCTCTATCGTACAGATGATAGTGAGGTGAACTAATATCAACTTTTATGTTAAGAGACGGCCTTGCATCATCGTCTGACGCATTTTGGCCCAAGTTGTAGGAGTTGTTGAAGATTTTATCAGTTTTACGAAGAGAGGCGTATCGATCCTTTCGTCTCGCTAGCTCAATTGGATCGTCTTCATCGCTTAGATCGATCGGCGAATACGAATCAAAATCTTCATCTTCTGAGTAGCTGTCTTGGTCCTCAAAACCTAAATCCTCAAAATCTATTGGGTCTTTTCCGTTTTTCATAGTGTATTCAGCGTATTTTTATTGGATCATGCTCAAAATATCATCGTAGTTCGTTGATTTTGGCTTATGCTCAAATTCACCGCCGCTTGGAACGTATGGAACGAAATTAGGCGGTAGTGTAGTTTGAGCAGTTTGATATTGACTTCGCATTTGATTCTCGAGGTTTTGAGTATCGTCATCGTCTGAATAGAATTCTGACGCTGGATCGGTTTCCTCAATTAGTTTTGCAAATTCATAACTCATTCTATACATTTTGAAACTTTCATTGTAGCCGCCGTCTCGATTTGCAATAAGCTTTATCTTCATTCGTTTTTCCATCGGTCCTCGAATAAGACCGAAAAGAGAATCTACTGTATGAACAAGACCAAAGGATTCAGCAATATCTGACATGCTTAGATCCTGATCATCGACAGCGTCCCTTTTGATTTGAGTAGCAGTTATGATGCACCATTCGTTTCGGATTGCAACCGCTCTAAGTTCCTCAGAAATCACCTTGATCTTTTCGTAAACATTACCCTGCTCGCGAAGAGGTCTCATAAGATTGATATAGTCTACTACTATCACTGAAAACTTTTTACCGGTAGTCTGCTGAACTTTTAGAAAATAGTTTTCAACATCAATTGCTGATGCTGTACCAGTTGGAAACTCCTTAACCACCAATTCACCAAGGGTCGAAACTGTATCTTTGAGATTTTTCATTCTTGATTCAACCTCTTTCACTTGGCTTGGGTCTAGCATTGAATCGTAATCCTTGAACGGAATATCCAGAACCATTGAGCCCAGTCGCTTCATGTATTTTCGATCGGATAGTTCAAGCGTTGCTATCCCAACGTTACAGCCGGAAACGAATGCTCGACCTGCGATATTAGAAAGAACCATTGATTTTCCAACCTTAGGCCGGCCTTGAAAAACAACCAATGTCTTTGGATTCCAGCCGCCGCCTAAAGTCTTGTCAAAGAACTTGAAGCCGGTTGGGTTGCCTGCTTTTGAAAGCTGGATGTGATCAATTGAGTTGAAAAAATTAAGGCCCGAGTCCGCGCTCGTAAAAGAAACATTTAGCTTATCATTGAACTTTGCCCTAACCTCATCCGTGATTATTTCAACGTTATCCGGATTAATATCAGTCGTCTTAAGATACGTTAGAACGTCTATTACTGACTCATTGAGATTTTTGTAAAAGATAAACGACTTTGTGTACTTAAACAAAAAGTCGTAATTGTAGCTCGTTAGATCTACTTCAAAAACCTTATCGAATTTAGCTGCAGGTAGGTCAAGATTGGCAAGATTAGCAAGTTCCCTAAGTTCGTTTCGAGTTGGGACCTTTTTGTATTCAAGAAAAAACTTTTTAGCTTCACGATAAAGCCTTTGTAAAGTATCATCGTTGAAGTAGTGTGCCTTGATCATTGGAATAACCTCTCTTTTGTCGAGAGAGTCATAGTTCTTAGGCTTGATTACAACATCGCCGTCGTCTTCGGTTAGAACGAAGTTAAAGATTATTTTCTCAAGCAGCTCAATATTTTCCTTAAAGTCAATCATCATGATGGTTTATGCAAAAAGCATTATGCTAGTAAATAGTACTTTGAAAATTCTGAATTGGGTATAAAAATAAATTCTCCGCGTTTTTCCAGAATACCTTTGGCAAGAAGATCTGACAGAATTGATTTTATTTTTGAAACAAAAACTTCTTCATGCATGTGTTCTCCGAAAACATACTTAAGCGTCTTTGTGGAAAATTTAATGTCCTCTGGATCCCAGTCTTTACTCTTAACTTCGGTTACTCTAACGATGTGAGCCGAAACGTCAAAAAGAAAATCTTGGTGAGTTGGATAGCCGGGTACCGCCTGATGAAGACTTAGGGCATACTTTATTGGCAAGCCCCGATTAATCTTAAATTTCATAGGTTTCCTCAGTTAGATCCTCTAATTCATCGTTTTCTAAATTATCGATTCCATCCTGAGTCTCCGGAAACTTAAATGTAGGTTTAATCACCCTTTCATCAAGTTCCTTAAGAACGTCAGCCGTAAAAAGCCTGGATGAAAAGAATTCTTTGACTGGTACCTCATCGCCATTATGCCTAATCAAATAGGTTTTGCCCAGCTTCTTGGGTAAAAAATAAAAAGGTTCGCCATTTAGCTCAAATTTTGAACAAAGCTCCTGCTCGTCAGGTTTAAGCTTGGCGAATTCTTTTTCGGTTAATTTATTGCCTCTACCAACTCCACAGTTTTCCCAAGTAACATACTGTTCAAGCCCAACATACGGATTCATACCCTTATGAAAGGATATGTGAAATTCTATGTCAATTGGCTTGGCGAGTCGATTTTTCTTGGTTTTCGACCTAACGATTATACCGGTCGTTGTTTTATTTTCATCGCGCAGAGTTCCTTTGCTCAACATTAGAATGATTGATGCTGAAAATTCCGGGCCACCGCCGCCGGCAATACCCTTTGGGGTGTATTGGTCCATTGATGCATAGGTGTGATTTGTGAAAATGAAAGGTACTCGATAATTCGATAGATCTAGCGTAAAACTCTTAAAGAGCGCCCGCATTTCCTTAGCTCGAAGACCCATATCGCCGGCATTCTTGCCCTTCTCCATGTCAGTTTTGCTCTTGTCAGTATCGAGCATACCAACCGAATCGACAAACAGCGCGATTTTTAAGCCTGGGTTCTCCTTAATTGTTTCGATGAGGTCGTTCACGAAAAATTTGACCTCGCTGATAAGACCCATACGGAAATACTTCAATTTGGTTAGGTCAACCCCGAATTTAACGTAGTCAGACGAATCAATTGCACCCTCCGTATCAATATAAAATACAACGTATCCTTTTGCTTGTAATTCCCTGACTGCATTTAGGCACAAAAAGGTCTTGCCTGCGCCCGAATCGCCAGCTATGCCAATACTCCGAGTGTTTGGGTAGCCGCCAAAAAGAGACCCAGACATTTGTGCATTAAGAAGGTAATTACCAGTTGGTATGTACTCGTCGATGTCCGAAAATCCTCGAATTTCTATCTTGGATTTTATCTTTTTTTCAAGAAGATCGTTGAATTTCGCGAATGCGTCTAAACTTTTAGCCATTATTAATTATAGTTTGATTTCAGCAATATTTTACACTGAAATTCAACCTAGTTTCAGCTAAAATATGAAATGAGGAGAAATGCTCCAGATAAAATCATTGAATCGGAAAAATCGCCGTTCACGACTTGATTAAAGCCTATCCGAGCTATCTCGGAAGAATCTTTTTCAAAGTTGGATTTTGATAGATTTCTAGTGAATTCCAACTTGGATTTTGGGCCGGCCAGCTTCGTTAGATCTACCGCAAAGCACTTGAATTTTGAACTAACTGGCACTGAACTAGTTATGTAGCCGAGGTAAAAAACATCATCTTCAATTACGCCGGCTTCTTCAAGATTGACGCCTGCTTCTTCCAGGAAGAGTCTAAAAACTGCGTCGTACGCTGTTTTGTCCTTACCTGAATCAAATGAATCAGTTAAAAGAGTGACGTCCCTTTGACCAGTTGCATGATTATCGAATTTGAGCCCGTAAATCGACTTTATTTTGCCGTCCTGTGAACAATCGAATGGTATCACGGCAATGTGGTTTGCTTTACTAACGAGCCTCTCAGCCTTATGTTGTTCTCGACTGAGAGAAACTACGTCAAATTGTCCATTTAGTATTGGAGTAACAGTTCTGGTTATCTTAACTGGTGAAAGCATTAAACCTTTTTCTTTTTATCCGGGTCAAGGCTCTTTTTCATTGATGATTTAATGGACTCGACCGTTACATTATTATTTATATAGGCTGAGAGCTTATTCAAAAATTCATCCTTGTCTTGAGAGTTTGAGTACATCATCTTTAGCAAGGTTTTCGCAGGTAATTTGATTGAAACGGTTAAATTCAAGTCTGTTTCTTCTAAAGAAAACATTCCAAAAAGATCTCCAGGATCGGATGATCTAGTATCAGCTTGAGAAGGCTGAGGTGTCTCAATCTTTTTCTGAACAACTCTTTGTTCCAGTATTTCCTTAGCAACGTCAGTTGGAATATCGGATGAAACGCTAAGCGGCTCATCTATACTAGGCACTTCGTTAATTGAAAGTATTTCGGATATTGACATAGCCGGCTGATCATCCATAATCATCATAAGGCTATTTGTTAGCTGGTCGGTCGGTAGACGCGTTCCGTCCGATAACTGCGCAATAAAACTGCCTCTATTTCCAGGTAAAACGTCTGTTACTTGAACTATTTTTCCAAGTTTTGCGCGGTCGGATGTCTTAACCCATTGAAAATTGTTTCCCCTAAAAGTATCTTTAATTGACATTAGGGAATCGATGTCGTAACCTGTCATAAACTTCTTAAGTATTTTTAGTAGTTTTTTCACCTTGCGCCTGGTCTTCAAGAACCTTCATTTCTTTTTTAGTTTCAACTCGGCCGTTATACAGTCGAGTCAAGATTGCTCTTGCCGCTGAATCGAACTTTTTGGTGAAAATCGTATTATTTTTGGTTATTACAGTATCGTCAGTTTGAGCAGTAGAGGGCGAGGTTTTGCCTAAGTATGCATCTGGCGAAATGTTAAACTGTATTTGTATGTTTGGATACATTGAGGCAAAGTCAAAACAGGAAACATACTTATAGTAGCCTGGTTTGGGCTCAGCGACGTACGCGCCGTCATAGGTTGCTTCTTTTTCAACTTCACGACGATCGCTGGCCATGTACTTGCCTCTTTCTAAGAACTCTCGACACATGAGAGTTTCGGTAATATAAACAGCGCTAAACACTTTTGAAACATCAACTTTTGCAAACTTAGAGATTGCGAAAGCAACGTCAAGTAGACCAAGCTTATCTTCAATAAGCTTTACTAGAATTGTATCAATGATGTTATACTTTACGAAATTTTCAACGTCCTGCTGAGCTTCCATCATGCTACTGTACTCATGATGAAGCTTTCGCGTACCTAGAACTAAATTTGCAATATAGTCGAGACGATAGTTTTCAACAACTTTATATGGCTTGGTGTTCATAAAAACTTCCATGTAATCCAATAGACCTAAGTGAATTGGTAGCTTTGCTTGACCGATTGTTTTTTTACATGGCATTGTCTGCATGGGCTCAATATTCAACCGCTTGCACCGGTTCAGAAGATAAATCCAGTCAAAGTTAATAACATTCCACCCTGTTAAAAAAGGAATTTTCGGCAAAACCTTATGAAAGAACGTTTGCATGAGCGAAACCTCATTCTCAAAAAAGAGATACTTTATTGTAAACTTTTGACCATGCGCAATAAAGTATTCGTTAACTTCTGATTCCATTTGAGAAACGACATTTTGCTCAAGAGACTTCATTGTCGACATTACAAAGCAAACATTGTCCTCATTAACAAAGGTTATGAGATTGACTGGCATAAGAGCCTTGGCTGGATCTGGGAAATCGTTTGAGGTAAGCTGAATCTCAATATCCAAGTAGTATTTCTTTGGACTTAGATCAGAGTATATCATATCGAGTTCAGATTGACTTAGCCTAGTTTGAGTTAACTCTTCTAATCTGAACCGGCTTAGCCATTTATTGGGGGATTTCTTAAGAAAACGGTTATCCCAATTTCTGAATTCAGTTGGATTTGGAGTTAAGACCCAGTTAAATAGATCGTGCTGCTGAATGGGTTTCTTAATGAAAGCAATGTTACCAGTTTCATCGTAATATGATATTACGAGGGTTGAGTCATTGCCGTTAAATTCTGTGCTAACTATCATTTTTTATGTCAATATGTAACTATTGTACCCTAATATCCACGACGTTGGCGGTCACGGTTCTCTGCGTTTTTTGCAGCATAATAGTTTGTGATGGTTTCCGGCGTAAGGCCAATCGCAATCGCTTCATTAAGCATGAAATGCAGCTTATCGATCCACTCGTATTGTAATTCCTTAAGCTCATCTTGAGTCAAGGCAGATAGAGGCCTATCCATTGCCTCATGGTGCTTACTTTTCCAAGGTTTCCAACAACCTGGATAGGTATGGATCCCGGTTAAGGCTGCTTGAAACTCGCGATCCTCATCACGAATAGCCTCTTCGTTCCAATCAATAAATTTCTTTAGATTTCGAATGCTTGACCTAATTTCTGTGAAGTTGTGGCCGTAGACTTCTTCTTGAATGCCTTTTTGCAAGTTAAACAGAAAGGCCAGGGAATCTTCGCCTTTTTCTCTAATTTCTGAATATTCGTCATGCACTTCAAGCTGTGCGCACTGCTGAAAGTTATTTTCCATTTTTTATGATTATTACCATTTGCTATTATTATACACGATAAGCTGATTAGGATTTTTCAAAACTACTGGTTTTTGGAAAAGTCAATATTTCGCACATGCTCTCAAAATAAATAGTTTCAAGTAAACAAATAGATTTGAGCAACTTTAAAAAAATTCATTTTTTAGAACTTGCTAATAAATAAATAACTTCAAAAAAAATAAGCACACAAAATGGCAGAAAGATTAAATTTGAACAAATTCAAGTCCAGCGGTGTTTACACCATTGAGATCGATGAAAGTGGCAATCTAGCGCTTCCGATTTCGACCGGCCGACTTGTAATTGGTTGCAGCAAAAAGGGGCCAATTAATTCAGTTGTTCTCTTAAATAGCACACGTGAACTTGCCGCAGTATACGGTGAAACTGACCTTAAATTAGAAAAGTATGGAAGTTACTTCCACAGAACACTGGACGTTGCTCTGCGCCAAGGGCCAGTTTACGCTCTTAATGTTCTGCCGGTAACCTCAAGCGATACTGCAGCATTTGCAACATTCAACGTTGAACCGGGATCGGTAAATTCCGAATGGAGTTCAACCTCTAACGTTGATGAAATTTCTCACTTCTTCAACACGCAGCGCCTCTGGTTCGCTGATATTGATGCAGTTAATAAGTACAAAAACATTAAGCTCGGCGATGATTATATCCTTGCTCCCGCAACATACGGAGAAGCGGATAAGGACGCAAATAAGCTACTGACGGTTGTTAACCTTTCCCGTAAGGACGTTACGGTTTGGACAAGAATCGCTGATACCACTGGATACAATCTTCCTGTTAAAGAATATTATCGTCTTCTTGGAGATAAGGTGCAGGTTCCAGATTTTCTTAACCCAGACGAAATCGTTGCAAATCTTTTCATTGAAATTATTGCGGTTGAAGGAGACTGGACCAATTACAAAGCTCTTTCCAACGACCCGATTTACAGCCAATACTTTACCGAGCAAGGCCTAATCGATTCGCAAGTTGACGCATTTACATCGGTTAAAGAAGTTACCCTGGTTAATCGCACTAAAGGTTGCATTGTTCCAGATTTTAGAGATTTGACCGGTTCAAATGCTACAGTAGATTCAGCATTTAACCGTAAATTCGCAACAACCGGCCTGTTCTGTGCAATAGATTACAAAAAGATCGATATGATCAATTTGGCGAATGCAACGTTTACGCCCGGTGGAAATGAAGACGTTGATACTCAGCGCATTGACCTAGTTGGACACGGCTGGGAAGATCAGGGCACAACGTATTCGTTTGATGACGGCTGGGTAGCAGATCCTTCCAATAGCGGAAACGCAATTAAGAGGATTAGTGTTCTCTCCTATGAAAAGCCGGTTGAATCAGACTTCTTTTTTGACCTAGACGGTGCTGCACCAGGTTCGCAAGCCAACTGGCTATCGAATAAAATCTACACACGTGAGGTTAGTTCAAATACTGAACTGATCGTGACTGAAGGCGATAAGCTTTACAATGCATGTGTTGGAGGATTCATTAAGAGTGGTGACTTAAACTATGCAGAAGCTGGCGGCTTCGGCGGAACTCTTGCTTATCTAAAGGTTGAAAGTCCGCAGGTCGCAACGACGAGCAACGTAAAATATGTTGTTATCAGAGCGTACACCACGATCGGTTTAGTAACACAGACTGACGTTCAACTCCTAGATACCGATGATAAGGTCAGAATAGTACAAGCAACGCAAGAATCATTCTCTAAGGTTCTGGATATGGGTTCAACTAGTCCGTATTTTAGTTCTTACTCTGCGCCGCTGCCTACTAAACTTATTCTAACCCTAAAGTCAACTCTTTACGGTAATGCAAGTAAGGGAGAAATTGCAAACGCTTCACCAAATGCATATAATGCAACCCTACGTGCTGAAGTAGATGAATTCATTAAGCCTGGATACTACATTAAGGCCGCAATTGCAAAAGACACAAACGGCAATAATAAGCAGCGTAGCCGCTATCTGCGCATTCGGACCGTGTCCGCTACTGTAACTGATACTAGTGGAGTAAAGAACCTGGTCTACACAGTAACGGTTGATCCGCCGTATGATGTTAATAACCTTGGAATTGAAATCGTATCCGATGATATCCAAATCATTAAGGGTATCAAGAATTTCGTTAAGAACATTAAGGGTCTACGTCTACCTGCTACAACAATCGACGAGGGCGCTCTTTATCCAGACGGTACGTACACTCGGCAGGACACCATCATGGACTTCGTAATGGAAGGAAGTAATTTGGGTCAAACTCTTGCTGATAATGAGACCGTTGATTTTAGGTATCTTATCGATTCATTTGAGGGTCAAATCTCTTCAAACTCGAAGAGTCAGCTTGTGCAACTTGCAGCAAATCACGGAAAAGCGCTAGCTATCTGTAATGCTCCATCAATTGCTCAGTATGAAAGAAACCCTAATCCTAGCTTTATCGATCTTACGACTCGTCTAGTTTCTTCCGAATTTATTTCAACCGGCGGAGATCTTGATGCAAATCCACAATTCCTATTCGGCTTTGCAGCTGGAGATAAGAACGGAATCCCTATTTCTTCTTACTCTGCGTACTTTATGCCTAACGTTGTAATATTTGAAGCAGGTAAAAACAAATCTGTTCCGCCTGCAATGTATGTTGCAAATGCTTTCATGCGTAAGTATACTTCAGGAAATACGTTCTCAATCGTAGCCGGTCGCCGTGGAATTCTAACTGAGGGAGAAATCACTGGTCTGGAATTTGATCTCACAAACGAGGATCGTGATTATTTGGAGCCGGCTGGATTCAATCTACTAGTTCGTCGCCGTGGATTTGGAATTATGATCTTCTCCAATAACACAGGTTACCAGAAGGTTAGGTCTGCGCTCAACAACATTCACGTTCGTGAGGCTCTTGGAATTATCGAAAGAGATATTGAGCGTATCTTGTTGAACTTCCTGTTCGACTTCAATGATACTACTACTAGAATGCGAGTTAAGACTCTGGTTACCAACTACTTGGCAGCGGTTCAAAACGCAAGAGGTATTGCCAGCGCTGAAGTAATCTTCGACGACAGCAACAACCCAGTTGAAGTTCTAGAAGCAAATGCAGGTGTTATTGATGTAATTGTTGACTTCCCACGCGGAATTCATAAGTTCATCAACCGTATCACCATCACGCGCGCAGGAGGTCAGCTTTCTTCAAATTCAAGCGGATTTACTCCATCGTTCTAAGCTTTAGCCGCTTATCAAAAACAAAAAAGGACTCGAAAGAGTCCTTTTTTTATTAGGGCCGATTGGTCATCGGCACTCCACCACTCGGTTTAGGTCCGAGAACCTTACTTTTTGCTCAACGTGGAAATAATATCCTCGAGCACTCTAATTGTATCAGTTGAGTCAGTATGTAATACCCCGGTTCCGCCAGCTTCGACCCACTTATCAATCTTTTCCCGAGTATCATCAATTAAAATATCGGTTGCACCTTTTGCGAATTTATACTTGTAGCGGCTAAGGATTATTCGGCTGTCTTCTTCCCATTTCTTAGAGGATTTAGTTGGCTCAGCTTGATTAATACCAAGGTTTCGCTTAATCCACTTCATTTTGCCGTCGATCGAGTTTTTACTACGGCTTGGTGAGCTTAATATTATTGGATCGTAGCGCCTAATATAATCCCAAAGCGCGCGGCCGTCTCTTTTCCAACGTAAATTTGCCCAAAAAGACTCTCCTTCATCATCAATAATACTCCACATCTTTTCAAGGCCGTGCTTCTTTTCATACTCGCTAGGGCTTAGCTTATCATCATTTGCATCCAATTTCTTAAAACCACGATTAAAATCGACAAGAACCCCATCCAGATCGCAGTAGACTTTAACGTCTACTTGAGCCTCATCAGTTTCTTCAGTTAAAAATTGGGTAAATGATTTAAGCATAGTCACTTATTTCAATAGACGTTCCTGCATCTTTATTTATTATTGCGACCAGGTCATTTGCCATTACTAGATGATGCAAGTCCCCGTTAACTTTGACGTCCATTCCGGAATATCTTAGATAAAGAACTTGGTCTCCAGCTTTAATTGGACATTCGCTGTTTTTTGAAACCATGTGGCCTATCGCTACAACTGTCCCTGAGTTTGGGCGCTTACGTGATTCGACTGGTAGTATTATACCTGTCTCAGTTTGAGTCTCAACCATGTTGGGCTTAACTAGGACTCTTTCAAATAGTGGAATAAATTCTGAACTTTCCATTAATAATTCTTATAGTTTTTTTTGAATTTAAAGTAATTAAAGCGTCTACGGTTTTCCAATTTAATTGAGTTAGATATTGTTTCTGTAACTTCTGCTGGAAAACAGGCAGTGCTCAATCTAATTATTGTTCGATTGCGTGAGATATTATTTCTGATAGTAAGAGATTCACCTGGGTCCTTTATCTTAAGAGTCTCACAGATAACCTCATTTAATAGGTTGGCAAACTCTGGATCATTTCTATCAATCCTAGACTTAATGTCGGCCCACATAACTGATTCTTTGATTTGATCAATTACCTTGACAACCTTGCTTGCTGTAAGCTTTGGATGGGCACGTGGAATATTATCAGAAGAGTCGCCGGCTATCACCTTGGTTAGGATATCCAGCGTCGGATCGATTCTTAGGTGCTGGTAATCTTTTCTGACCAAGTCATCTATTACATTAGAAACGGTTGAATTATCGATGGCCTCAGCTTCAAAGTTAAAGAGGTCTACTTCTTGGGATTGACAAACTTCGGAAAAATCGTTAGTTGTATAGATTTTCTTATACTTTGTCATCATTTTAGGCATGATCAGTATAACTTTGCGTGATGAGCTCTCAAGAAGTTGAGTTAAGTCTTTATCTACTGACCAAATGCAGATGTCCTCCTTTAGATTTTCACAGATGTAAGCAATAAGATCGTCGCCTTCTGCTCCTTGAACCCGATTAACAAGTATTCCATACTCGTCTGAAAGAGTTGGAAGAATCTCTGTTTGAAAATAGTCAAAAAAGAGATAGATTTTATCGTCGTACTTACGTTGACCTTTGTAATTAAAGTCGCCTTCACCGTGCTCTTGAAAATGGTCCTTTATGAATTTTTTTCTCCAGCTTTTAGAGTCAAAAACAAAGAATACGGATGAAATGTTTTCCTTAAACGGGGCAAAGATGCTACCTAGATAATTCAAAGAAAATGACCTAAATGCATCTTTGCTCGCCTGTTTTAGGATAAAGGTATCTTCTGAAAGAAGATCCGATACGTAGTACTTATCGCCGACTCGCTTATCATTAGCCAGAATGTTTTTAACAATACTGGTAACAACATTTAGAAAAGCATTTCCGTCAACGATAATATTCATTAGTTTACTGCTTCAGCTTGTTCTTCTTGCACAGATTCTTGAGGCTTTGAGGTTAAGCGCTTAATCGCGTTTGCAATAAGTTCTGCCTCATCTAGAGTAAATATACCCTTTGACTGAGCGAAGTTAGCTGCTGAGATCAAAACTATTGCAGCGTGCTCAAGAGTTAAATTCTGCAAAAAGTTATCGTAATCTTCTCTAGATTCATAAGAAATTGTACCTAAGAGGGTAGTGATAACTGGCGACTGTTCACTTTCCAGGTTGTCAAGTTGGCCGGTCTGTTGTATTTCCATTGTACGTAAATTAATTTTTATAGGTCTGCAAAAAGATCGTCAAGGTCGTCCTGTTTCTTTACGGCTTGTTTAGAAGGCGCCGCTCCCAGCAAATCATCATCTTCTAGACTTAAAGAAGAGCTCTTTGACTGTGGTGCTGGAGAAAATTCAAGAGCCTCACCGGCTGGAGCAGAAGTCCTGGAAATAGGTTTTGAATTCGTGAAATGTTTTTTCATACGTTCATCACGGGTAGTGCTAATTAGGTTATCGATAATTTGCTTATACGGAACGATTGCCTTGACGTACTCTGCAACTTTTTCATACTCATAATCAGTCCAGTCCTTATAGAAGTATTGGCTTAAGTCTGGAGAATTTTTCTTAAAAAACTCGGTCACGAATTGCATTACCTTTGGATCGGTTGAAACAGGGATTTCCTTTTCGCCGTGAGTAACAATAAGTGGGCTTACCTCGCTCATAAATTTACTTGAGCTAAAATCCCGCCACGCTTTAGTCTTGCGCTTAATCACGAGTACAAAATCTTTACCCTGAGTTAGAGAAAACGGATTGATTTTTTGAGTAGTAACCAATTCGGATTCCGGATTAAGCTCTTGCTGGATTAGATTGTCAATCGTGTAGCCGTATGAGTAAACCTTTATTTGTCCCTCAAGGGTTGGAAACTGCGGGTCCTTTTTAACATATACGCATGAATAATAATTATAGTACCGGTTAAAGTACTTTTGAATTTCTTCAACAATCGACGGCTCTTCATTCTTAAGTTTTTTAAGTTCAAGATCGAGAGACCAAAGAATTGATGATGCACCGGTTGTTGATGGGCAATCTACAATAAGGCGTTCATTAGTTAGCGGGTTCACAAGTTTCGCCGCGTACTTTTTATATTTACTTTTCGTAGGATCACCGATCCAAGGGATGAATCGAATTACTGATTTGTAAATACCGTTCTGTCCTTGGTCTGGGCCAGGGTTGTAAAGGTTGTCGTCAACTCGACGAGCACCGCTGCTGGATTTTCCAGTAAAATCGTCTGTGTTTAAGTTAAAGAGATCTTCCATGTCTTGTAAGAGAGTTTTATTATATGTAAAGATTGTACTAAAAAAATAGGAATTGGTTTAGTCTTAATCCTAAAAAGACTAAACTAGCAAAAAATAAAATTAAAAACTACGCGTGAGAAAGCCAGGTTAACTTTACTCGAGACGCTTCACTATCAGTCATGAAGCGCGAGTCTATGAATGGCTGCAGATAATTATCAATTTCTGTTGATAAATCAGTTCCTCTATTTTTAGCGAGCAAGCGTAGGCCAGCAAGAGCAGCTGGGATTTCATCGCTTAATAAGAAATACTTGTAAGACGATTGATGCGTTTTTTTAATCGATTGATCTTGGCCATCTGCTGTTTGAATATGTTCTATTTCATGCCTAATCGTATCTAATAAAAGATGTTCGAGATTAGATATGGATTCAATCTCCGACAGTGGATTGATCGTTAGTTTCATATCAATTCCTGGAGAACCCTGAGACGGCACGTACGATGTTGCATCTAAGCTAAAACCATACTTATCAAAATTAAGTCTTTCCCATTTCGGGGCGCTCATTGGCGGAGAACCTCTCTTTATTTGCAAATGAAGCATTATGTTTCCAAACCTTGAATAGTTAAGGTTCATTTGTATCGATCTTCTACCGGTTAGACGGTTTACGATTTGCAAAATATCATTGACAATGAATTTAGAAATAATATCGGCTTTCTCTGAACCTATTTGATGTACTGGGGTCATCATAAATCGCTAGGCTTTAGAAAAACAACGTCTAAATCAGTTGTTGAAGGATTGTCAAAATCTTTTTCTGAATCAAAGTTAATATCGATTGTGCCTTTATCTGTGCCAAGAATGCCCCGTTCAACCTCGTTTTTAATATCGAAGTAAATCTTCTTGGGCATCTCTCTTTTGCCGGAAAGAGCTGCCATTATTAATTCCTGTTCCTCAGCATAGTCGTGCACATCTAGCCACTTGGTTAATTCGTCTTTTGTAACAGCGTATTGAGTAAATCGCTTAGTTCCGCCATCTTTGTCGTGGTGGCCTCTCCATTTTTTATCCTTTGGCTCATCCATAAAAACGAATCGCATATCTGTTTCAGCACCTGGAGAAGCAGGAGCAGCATTTGGGTCTGGGGGTAATTCGCCGGTTGGCGCAGCGCCAAGGTCAGGAGCGGGTGACGCAGTGGGGGCAGGAGGTGGAGGCGGCGGAGCGGCCGCTGGCGCATCAGCTGCATCCGGCGTATCGCCCTCTGCTTCTCGTATCAATTGTAAGCGTCGCTTAAACTCCTTAAATTCTAAAATTTTGACCATTTGGTTAATCGTTTTTTGCAGTTATTATTTATTAAAAAAGGGGAGTAAAAACTCCCCAAGACAAAAATGCTAAAAATAGCAAGTTAAGAACTACATGCAACACAATTCTCCGGATCATCTAGTGAGCAGGCGAGTTCTTCCATTGGTGTTTGAGTATTGACTGAAACATTTTTGGCTGAACTAAGATCAAGCCCAAGAGTGGCGATTGCAGACGACGCTGCCTCCGTGCGCAGATAATACATACCTGTTTTTAGGCCGCTTCTCCAAGCGTGAAAATGTGCAGAAGTTAATTTTGCGGTATTTACATCGCGGATGAAAATATTTAGAGATTGAGACTGGCAAATAAATTTTCCACGATCTGCTGCCATATCAATTAAATCCCGCTGCTTAATTTCCCAAACGGTTCGATAAATCGATCTGATTTCGGCTGGAATTTCTTGGATGTTTTGAATTGAGCCTTTTTCTGAAATTATTCGGTTTCTCATAGAGTCTGACCATAGACCGAGTTCAACTAGATCATTCACTAAGTGCTTGTTAACTATTACAAATTCTCCTGCTAAAGTTCGGCGAGTTCCAATGTTTGAGGTAAATGGCTCAAATGCTTCGTTATTTCCCATTATTTGAGCAGTTGACGCGGTCGGCATTGGTGCAAGCAAAAGAGAATTTCTTGCGCCAAACCGTAAAAGTCGCTGCCGTAAACCTACCCAATCCCAGCGACCAGACAAAGCAGACTCTTCAATTCCCCAAAGATTAAATTGAAATTTACCTTCGCTTAATGGGGATCCTTTAAATGACGAGTAAGCGCCTTCCTTTTCGGCTAGATCAACTGAGGCATTCATTGAGGCAAAATAAATTGTCTCAAAGATATCCGAGTTTAAGCTCTTTGCGTCCTGGCTTGCAAAATCCATCCCCATTATCGCAAATGTGTCAGCTAGGCCCTGTATGCCAATGCCAATTGGTCTGTGCTTTAGATTAGAATTTCGCGTCTCAGCGGTTGGATAAAAATTAACATCAATTACTTTATTTAGGTTAAGGGTTGTTTGATATGCGACGTCATAGAGAGCTCGCAGATCGTAATTACATGCCGGCTTACGTAGTTTACCTGAGCGCTTTCCGATTTCAATAAATTGGTTTACTGGGATTGATGCAAGATTGCATACAGCTTGCTCTTCACTCGAAGTGTATTCTATGATCTCCGTACAAAGGTTTGATGACTTAATTGTCCCAAGGTTTTGCTGGTTTGACTTTGAATTGGCTGCATCTTTAAATAGTATATAGGGCGTGCCTGTTTCAATTTGCGCCTCTAGTATTTTTTGCCAAAGAACCCTTGCCTTCATCGTCTTACGGCCCTTTCCCTCAGCTTCAAGACGAGTGTAGTTGTTCTCAAATTCATTTCCGTGCATTTCCCAAAGTTCGCAATCTATTTCGGCTGGACAAAATAGAGTCCAGTCCTCGTCAGCATCAACCCGCTTCATAAATAGATCAGGCGTCCATAATGCCAAAAAGAGGTCTCTTGCACGGCGTTCCTCTTTGCCGTGGTTTTTTCTTAATTCAAGAAAATCGTCAATGTCAGCATGCCAGGGCTCAAGGTAAACAGCAAAAGACCCCTTTCTTTTTCCACCGCCTTGATCAACGTATCTAGCAGTTTCATTAAAGACCTTAAGCATCGGAACAATTCCATTAGAAGTTCCATTCGTGCCCCTAATATATGAGCCAGTTGCCCGAATATTTGAAATAGACAAGCCGATTCCTCCAGCGTTTTGCGAAATTGCTGCAACATCGGACAAAGTCTTGTAAATGCCTGAGATTGAATCTTCCTGCATCGTTAGTAGGAAGCAAGATGATAGCTGAGGTCTTTTGGTTCCAGCATTAAAAAGAGTTGGAGTTGCATGCGTCATTTTATGAGTTGATAATAGATCGTATGTTTTTAATACATTATCCATATCAGTGCCCCATATTCCAACTGCTACTCTCATATAGAGATGCTGTGGAGTTTCGGCCGGCATACCATTCATCTTAAGTAGATAGCTTCGCTCTAACGTTTTAAAGCCAAAGTAATCAAAGTTAAGATCTCGATCGTGAATGATAGATTCGTTTAGAATGTCAGAGTTTTGTTTAACGACAGCGTAGGTTTCGTCTGAGATGAGGCCAGCGTTCTTGCCCGTTTTAGGGTCAATATAATTGTAAAGCTGTTCGATCGTTTCACTAAAAGACTTATTTGTTGTCTTATGCAGTCGGGTAATCGCTAGCCGAGCAGCTAAGATTGAATAGTCTGGGTGAACGTATGCTAAAGAAGCAGCTGTTTCGGCTGCAAGATTATCAAGCTGTTCAGTGCTAATGCCGTCATAGATGCCTGAAACGACCTTTGTTGCTACTTCAAGCGCATCAACGTAATCAGTATCTAGGCCGTAGGTTTGCTTTTTAACCCGATTTGTGATTTTGTCTAAACGAAGTGTCTCTGAGTGACCGTCGCGTTTTATTACTTTCATGTCCCAATAATTTTTTTAAGTTAAAAGTCGGCATCTGTTGCAAAATCGGTATCTCCCGACTTAACGCCAGCTTTTTGGTATTCGCCAACCCTTCTTTCAAAGAAGTTGGTTTTACCCGGAAGTGCAATATTCACCATAAAATCAAATGGATTTGGCGAATTAAATACCTTGGCGCAACCTAAATCGGCAAGTAGACGATCTGTTACGAATTCAAGGTATTGGGACATAAGATCGGAGTTCATGCCAATCAATCTAACAGGTAGAGCTTCAAGTATGAACTCTTTTTCGATTTCAAGAGCAGAAAGAAGTATTTCTTTAATTCTATCTGGTGAAACCTTGTTTAGTATATGATTGTTATGTAAATGGACGGCAAAGTCAGTATGGGAACCTTCATCTCGCGAAATAAGCTCATTTGAAAAGCTTAGGCCTGGCATTAAACCTCTCTTTTTAAGCCAAAAGATTGAACAAAATGAGCCAGAAAAAAATATTCCTTCAACTGCAGCAAAAGCAATAAGTCTCTCCTGAAAGGTTGAATTTTTGATCCACCGTAGAGCCCAATCCGCCTTTTTTGAAACGGCTGGGATCGTATCGATTGCCCTAAACATTTTCATTTTTTCTTCTGGATCAGTAATGTACGTATCAATTAGCAAAGAATACGTTTCTGAATGGATATTTTCCATCATGATTTGAAAACCGTAAAAAAACTTTGCTTCTGGGTATTGAACCTCTTTCACAAAATTTTCAGCAAGATTTTCATTAACTATTCCATCGGACGCTGCAAAAAACGCTAGGACGTGCTTAATAAAATGTTGTTCGTCAGTGGTTAATTTAGTTCGCCAATCAACCAAATCTGCGGCAAGATCAATTTCTTCAGCTGTCCAGAAGCTTGCCTCAGATTTCTTGTAAAAGTCCCATAGATCCGGATGCTGAATTGGAAAGACGACAAATCTATTGGGATTCTCTATTAAAATAGGTTCCATTCTCTTTTTTAGTAAATTTTAAGTTTGTAAAAAGCAATGCTATGAGTTCTGGATTCCAATCGATCGGCGGTTTGTAAACAATCTAAAATATAGTTGACCGGGCATCGATAGAAATTAGCTGATTCGGTTGACTCATGCATCTAAGTTATTTATTAAAAATCAAACTTAGAGATTAAAGAGACATGAATTCTAACTTAAGGTTTTTACGAATTACATCAATTTTAGAAATCTTAACTTGACCGCTTGATGGAATTCTAATTTTACCCTTTAGATGGTTAACGTCTGACCTGAATGTACCTGCATCATCAGGCAATTGAATTACAACATTAAAAGTATCCTTTTCTAAGACAAAATTAAGTAAATGGCCTTCCGCTGTTGATTTAAGACTCTGCCATGCAATTCGCTCTTGATCTACTTTATCAAGTGTATCGGTTAGGATTATTCGAGTTTCTCCCTTTTTTAAGGAAATATCTTTGATAAAGAATTTGATTTGATCCCCTGCCTTTTTGCCCTTGCAGTATTCAGAATAATTTTCAAATTCGGTTTTATGGAGAAGGCCTGTGTAGTAGTTTTGAAATTCTACAAAAATACCAAAGTCATAAGGGTTATTCGTAAGAACGCCGGTATACTCTTTTCCAAACTCTAATTCATAAACCTTTTGGGGAAGAGTGTGCTTAATATATTTTTTGTAGGAAACAATATAAAGGTCATTCGCTGAATCGAAATTCTCTATCATAACCGGAATTTCAGCATTTAGGTAATCGTTAAAGTCTCGAATCACATTCGCTGCTGCATGAGAGCCTGGGAGAAAACATTTAACTGTGCCTTTATAGAGAGCTAAATAACCGCCTTTAACGAGGCTAACGACTTTAACATAGAACCACTTATCGGATTTCATAAAGTCATTCAGGTTTTCACGATAAGTTATGGCTGCGCACTTGCGTTCTGATCCATAATAATCTCCATCGTCTGCTTTCGTAATCACGACCTTGAATTCCCTAAGATCCTGGTCATGCATTAGTAGTGAAGGCTCCTCTGTGAATTCTCGGAAAGGCACAAAAACGGTTGACTTAGTTGCAACATCCTCTGTTATGATGACTTTATTCTCAAAGTCAATTGACTTCGCTACTACATTACATAGTTGGCCAGCTGAAAAATCTTTGGAAATATCTAAAAAAGCGCCATTGTGACCGGTATACAGATCATATAGCTCTTGTGCATAGGACTCTTTACATAGGACCCTGGTCTTGGTTTGGCTATCATGAGATGCCATTTTGATCCGAGTATTGTGCTTGGTTGTAGAATCGTATGATTCCCAGTTAAAATTTGGAAGACTTAGAGATTGCATTTATTTAATTGTTAAACTAATAAATTATACAAACTCTGCGTAAAAAGGTTTTTGCCTATGGCTGTAAAGTATGAGGCGGAATGTGAACTATTGGAAATAGCGGGCTGTATGGCAAAACAGCTGGAGTTTTTGATTGAAATATTAGCGAGCCGGTCGAATACATTGAACCTCGCCAGCATATTTCATCAAGGAATATTGCAAATAATGGATTTTTATGAGTTAATCTTTCCCAAGGAGGCAGGTCGTCTTGATTCATGATTGGATGTAAAAGACGCGCAATAAGAGTGGTTTGATATAGTGTTGCTGGTGAGCCGAATGCGCACGCTGCTAAACTACCGATCCATGCAACTTCTTTGATAACTGACTCTGTACTAGATAGAATTCGGGTCATTACTTCTTGAACAATCTTCATTGCTTCAAGATTTGGACCTTTAAGTTTTATGCCAGGTGGAATTAGTGCATCGATTGCCATTAGGATAAGTTTTACAATATTAACGTATGGCAAGCTTGATTCTATTACAGTATAGCTATAGGTATTTATGGATAATGATAGTAGTGAAATAATATCTACAATCTTTGCAATTGGATTAATTAGCTTATCAAAAATTGAGTTAATAATACTTCTAATTAATTCGACAATATCTGCTCCTGTTAATAGATCGAAGTTGCCGCCTATATCAAGAGCAACAAATGGCATCTTTGGTAAACTGAACCTTTCTCCATCCGGTAATTCGACTGTTAAAACAGCAGTTGACGTTGAAGTCGGCTCAACTGTTTCAGTTAATTTAGAACTAAGGTTCGGATCGGTTGGGCTCAAATTATTGACTGTATTGATCGCTCTATTTAATTCTATTCTTGATTCAAGGCTTAAGGTCGCAGTTATTCCACTATCGCCGCAAGCCGTTTTAAAGACTCGATTAATAACCTTTACTCCCGGGTCAGAGTTATTCTTGAGATTGGGATTTGTTAAATTAGCAGAGGCTGAGGTAGAATTTTGGTTCGATCCGCCTGGGCCAGGAGATGAGCCGGTTCCTGTTGAATTTCCCATAGATTCAGCTTCTGCTTTTGCTTCCATTTCTGCAGCAAGAACGGCTGTGCCTGCTTGGTCAAGTAGGTTAAAGGCGCCCTCGACGACTGCGCCTAATGCCTTTTTAATTAAAGGCTTTAGAATTGGGTCCAATGGTATGACAATTGGAATGGTCGGTAAGTGTAACGGTACTGGTGCTTTAGGCAGAGAAATGATACTTAAGATTGGTATAATTAGCGCAAGAATCATAACTTGCAAGCTTGCTGGATTAGGGAGAGTAACCTTAGGTATTGAATTTATTAGATTTTCTAGCATGGCACCGATTTGTGAAATATCGATAACGTTGCCCTTTAGGTTCATAGTTTTTATGATAGAATTGGGAGTTAAGGCATCAATTAAAGACTCCATTAAGGCAGTTACAAGCGTAAACGCCAGCTGAACCGGGAGTGGCACTGTTGATAATACGTTTGCAGCCTTCACTTCGCAGCACTTTTTCCCAAAATCAAATATGTTAAGACTAATCGGTGTAGCAAGAGCGGCAGCTGTTAACGATATTGCTTTTACTAACTTATCCTGCATTGCTCGTTCAGCCTCAGCTATTTGTTGAGCCTGCTCTTTGGTTTTAGCAGCAGAGGTATTCGGCTTTATCGGGTCTCCTTTAAGATATCCAGTCGTTTGTTTGGAAAATTTCTTTAAGGCGGACTTAAATTCGTTAAAGTCAGCTGGATTCTTTAAATCAAACTTCTTTTTACTCGATAGGCCCTTTGTGCTTATTTTAGAAATTACTCTCTTTAATTGTGTTTTAAGATCCACAGCGGACCCGTCAACCTTAAAATCGCCAGTCGCGGCAAGCTCTAAAATGTCGAAAAGAGCAGGTATTGCAACAGGCAGCTCTGGGTTGAACTTAGTTGGATCCTTTGGATATTTTATCGTGCCGAGCTTTATATTATCAAGATGAGTATTCATCACCTTAACTGTTGCGCTAATCTTATCTTGAACATTCGAGAGTTTTATATTTCTGGCCTGTTGGCGCTTAAGTCGGCGCTCTGATAAATTTTTCTCAGTAAAAGCTTTTGCCTCTTCAGATTCTCTCTTTTTTTCAAGTTGTTGTTTTAAAGTTTGAATTGGTGCAATCTGCATATTGCCTAATTTATCAAGCTGGCGATTTATTGTTACCTTAAATCGATCCATTTGCCGGCTAAAATCCTTTGACGGTGGAGCGCTTGCAATATTAAGCATTGTCTCAGCTTCGCTTGGCATATCCTTAAGCAGCTGACTAAGTTTAATATTGACAGGAAGTTTTTCGCCTGCAAGATTAGTAATATACGGTTTGCCTGATGCAACCATTGCGGCTAGCGAAGCGAGTCTTTTGGCTTTGGCAGTTAGGGCATTGACAGCAATTGGTGCGGTCAATGCACCTTTGATTGGTTGACCTTTATATGGATTGCCCGGCGTAAGACCTAATGGATTTGCGGAGTTTGCTGAATTATCTTGAACAAATCCAAACTTTATGTTAGAAGGCGGAGCGTATAGGATAGGCAAATTCGTAGCCAAAGCAAGGTACTTATTGCCATCAACTGCAAAAAAGAAAAGAAATATTGACGGTAATGGTATACCTATCGGTGCAATCGGCATTGTCAAAAAACAAACAAGCGTACCCAATGGTGTAGGTAAAACAAAAAGGCTTCTCCATCTAGGCGGAATAGGTAATAGGACCATTCCGAACGGTATCGGCAGAATACAATTTATTGGCCAATATCGAAATCCTAAATTCGTTGGAGGAGGTCCGGATATATCAGGAAACGGCAATAAGCAAACCTTATTTAAGGCTTTTGCAAATTCTTTCCAATAACACTGAGAAGTCAAATCCGGCAAAGATGCGTCTGTGCCGGATAGGGTTCTAAAGTATAGTGGGTCCTTGCCTTTTTTTGCAGCAGTCTTTTGGGCACATGATTCCTGGCCAGCGGTCACGTTTGCTTCTTCTTGATCATCGTCAGTCGAATTAGCATTATTTGGGCTAGCCGCTGCCGCTTGGGTTGCCGCGCCGGCTTTAGCAAAACATGGAATTGCTAGAATTTTTTCTCTAACTACTTGCTCATCCATTGCGTTTTCCTTAACCTTAGCGGTTAGCCTTTCAATCTCTTCATCACACTTTAACTGAAGCTCGGTTATTTCTTCATAGCATCGGGTATAATAAAGCAGGATTTGGGATAGAGATTGGTCTACTGTGCTGTATGTAAAAGTTCCTTGATTAAATATTGTGCTAGTAGATGAGCTTGTTGTATACGAAGTCGGTCTTGCAAGCTTTAATGGCGAAGCCGGGTCTCTTCTAAAAAACCCGGCCGCTTCTCGATCGGCTAATTCTTTTAATTGATTAAGGTATGTAGCAATTTGATTTGGAAAAACCGCAGTTCTTTCAGCATTGACTCGGTTTGGATATTGGTCCTTTAGCGTTTCGTAAAAATTTTCGTAGACTGCTTGATTTTTAATAAAAAAGGTCGTTTGATCCTCACTTATCGATAACGGAGCATCCTTGACGCTTTTAAGGACTGGGTCAATTAGATCAGGATTTAGAGTTAGCCCTCGCTCTTCAAGCGTAAATAGGTATTTAATGGGCTTTGCCATCTTACGATATAAGCCAGGATAAGAGTTGTTAGGTATGCCATTGTATAGCAAGCCAGTTAAAATAGAATAATCCGAGTCTTCTCTAGCATTTGGATTATATTGGTTTTCTCTCCAAAGGCTTACTCCATTAATTGCGAAGCCCTGGCGGTCCGCAAAGACGTTTGTTTGTAAAACAGGATTTCCGTAAATTTGAAAAGATTGGTCGGCTTGGACAGTATTACCGTTTGCATCTAATACCGGCTCGTCATTTTCATTGAACTGTGTTACTCTAACAACCGTGTTGTTTTTATCGATTAGATTAAATCTAAATGCTGCAACTTTTGCTGGGGCGGTCGGTGAAGCATTTGTTGTAGAATTATCGTATCGGATAGAAAGTTGCTTGGATATTTTTCCCAGCAATTCAGAAAAAGTTTGCCTAACATCATCTTCGTCAGACGATAAAGACGATATTCCTTGTATTCTTTGAGCCTGATATGAAATTGCCCCGGTTTTTGCTAATTCTCTAGAATTATAGGCTTGAATTTTTGCGCGAACTGAATTTAGTAGTGAGGTTATTTGTGTAGAATTTTGAATTGTGGCTTTTACGTTTGCAATGCTCGTTGCAGTTATCGAGTTTGCGCCCAGTCTGGTCGAAAAAGCGTTTAGATTGGAATAATCCGCGGCTAGAGATACTAGATTTGCTCGAACGGTCGATGATTGAAGTTTAATATCAGTTGAATTGTCTGCAACTAGGTTAATAAAAGATTTCACTGAAACCGAGGTATTTGCATTGAGTGCTGCGGTTTTATCAGTTGAAATAACTCCTGTTAATCGATTAAATTCATCTGTCCAATATAAGAACTCTGCGGTAAAAGGTTGAGTTCCGCCAATGACGCTTGTAAAAAATTCATAGCGCTTTGTGAAATACGTTTTAACGGCTGTTAAGTTATCACGAAGTTCTTCAATTTTGCTCTTTAAAGCAGAGTATTTTATTGCGTTTGGAAGCTTACTCTGTTCGGCTAAAATTATCTTTTTAGCTTTTTCAGTTGCATCAGCGATACACTCAGCTTGGTCTAATTGCTCCTGGTCAAATGGAACAGCCGGCTCAGTATCAATCGTTTCAATTGGAACAACTTTTGATGCACAGGCCTTAACTTTTTTAAGGTCATCTGGGGTAAAACCGATATCTGGTATTGCTTCGCATGATACCTGTTTTATTAGCTCCTTAAATAGAGAAATTTGGGCCACTCATTGAAACTTTTTTTTATCTATCGACCTAGCTAAAAAAGCAATTGCCTGGTCAAATGCTGTCCAGGCAATTAGCACACAGATGGCTAGTCTATTATTGAACCTTACGAGTTCACTTGAGGTTTTTCTACCATTAAGCAATCGGTTGTTAGGAGAAGAGCTGAGATTGATACGGCATTTTCCAAAGCAGTTTTTGTAACTTTAACTGGATCAATGATGCCAGCTTGAATCATGTCAACGTATTCTTCTGTTTTAACATTGTATCCAGGTTTGCCATTTTTAATTTCATTCCAAATAACGTCTGGGCTTAGGCCGGCGTTTTCAACAATTGTTCTAAATGGCTGCTGACAAGCTCTTTTAAGAAGTTCTACACCAAGCTGTTGATCCCTATTTGGTAGCTCTAGGTCTAATGAATCTGCGAGCCTAGCAAGCGTGATTCCGCCTCCAGGTATGATTCCCTCTTCTACGGCTGATCTGGTTGCGCCAAGAGCATCGTCAATTCTGTCAAATTTTTCTCTAGCTTCAATTTCAGAGGTTGCGCCAACTTTAATTATTGCAACACCTCCCTGGAATTTGGCAAGACGCTCTTTAAGAACAAGTCTTTTGGACTCATCCGTTGTGTTTGCAACTTGAGTAGAAAGGTCTTGAATCCTTGCCTGAATCGTATCTGACTTTCCTCTGCCCCCAATAATCATTGTTGATTCATTTGTGATTACTACGCGATCGCAAGTTCCTACAAAATTGGCAGCTATTGAGTCCTTAAGAGTTTCGCCCTCTATCTCAGAAATGGTTTTTCCGCCGGTCAAGATCGAGATATCATCCAATTTGAATTTACGCTGTTCTCCAAAGCCTGGCGCTCTAACTGCCGCAACTCTCAAAGTCCCCTTAAGCTTATTAATAAGTAGAGTATTAAGTGCTTCGCCATCGACGCTTTCGCTAATAATTACAAGAGGCCGTTGTTGTTTATTTGAAAATTCAAGGTACTGAAGACAATCTTGTAGATTTGAAATTCTGCCGTCATAGATCAAAAGAATTGGATTTTCAAACTCAACGGTTGACTTATCGGTATTTATGAAATATGGCGAAAGGTATCCATTGTTAAATTGCATTCCTTCGACTAGCTCAACATAGGTTTCGCCGGTTTTACTCTCGCCGGTTGTAATAATTCCGTCAAAGCCGACTGACTCCATTGCATCTGCAATAATTTGCCCAATTTCTTCGTCATTGTTAGCTGAGATTGTTGCAACCTGTTTAATTGTTTCAAATCGATCAACTGTTATGCTCTCCTTTTTAAGGGCCTCAATTATCTGCTTTGAGGCAAGGTCTATGCCTCTTTTAAGGTCCATTGGGTGAGATCCTGCAACAACAAGCCTATTACCCTCAGTAAATATTGAATGGGCTAGAACTGTCGCGGTTGTGGTTCCGTCGCCTGCCTCAAGTGCAACCTTGTTTGCAACCTGTTTCACCATTTGTGCGCCAACATTCTCAAGGTGATTCTCTAATTGAACTTCACGTGCAACTGTAACTCCGTCTTTTGTTATTGCTACGCTATTGTCTCTAGCGATTACCACATTTCTGCCTCTGGGGCCAAGCGTGACTTTAACTGCGTCAGCTAAAGCGTTGATGCCCTTAGTTAGGTGTGCTCGAGCATCCGCCTTAAAAACAATTTCTTTCATTTTTTTCTAATATTTTTTACTTAAATATTATATTAGACTTTTCCAATCGGTTTAGGTTAGAGAGTTTAATGATTACCTGGATTAGCGCAATGACATCTCTTTGACAGTATTCTCTAATTTTGTCAATATTCCCTAGGTAAAAATTAGAGTGAACGTCTGACCCTTTCATGTCTTCCTTTGGCGAATCAATTCCTAGAACTGTTGATAAAAGGTCAAGGGATGTGAATCCTTCTTGCCATGCACCAAAGCTCCAAAGCTCAGAAGTATCGACTAGAGCGGTTTCCCAAGGTTTTTTATCCCAAACTTGTAAAATTTGAGGAATTTCATGACCAGTTATGAACGCTCTCTTACACAAGAATGGTACATCAAATCTTTTGATATTATGGCCGATTAATTTTATGCCGGACCTACTTAAACCGTTAATTAGTTTAAGAGACTGTGACAAAATCTCTTCCTCTGTTCCAGAATATGACACTATTTGAGCAATGGGATCGCCTGCTTCATCAAATTTAACTTTTCCAAAAGAAATGCAAACGATTCTTCCAAATTCTGCTTGTAAAGCTGCTTTTTCAATGAAAAGATCATTATCTGACTTCCCTAAATTATCTGGGTATTTAGCAGATAGATGATCTCTTAAGAAAGTTGCTCGGTCTGACCATAAATTCGCTAATTTTGGTGAAATACTTGATAAGTCTTCAGCTTGACCGGCTGTTTCAATATCAAAGAATAAAAATTTTTCTATTTGTGAAGGAACAAACATAAATTTAATTAAGAAGTTTAATCAATTTACCTAAATTAGTCAGACTAGGCTCTAGAATCTCTAATCTTTAATTATTAAAGTATAAGTAGACTAAGTATCTGTTTCTAAACCCGCCCAACACCCTTATTCTACAGTCATTTTTATGCAAGTTTTGAAAAAACCTAATTTTATTAAGCAGTACAATAGCCAAAATGGTAATTATGAATTTTGGTAGTCATTGGTATAGACTTTTCAATACAGTATCCGGCTATTTGCATAGCTCGTGACTTTAAAAATTTCACTTGGATAGCATTTGTTAATGCTACAACGAGTAAAGTTTACCAAAAATTCATTGAAGAAACAAATGATTATTACGCCGGCTTAAAAATTTCCATTTTAGAGCCAAGAAAGAGACTCTCTAAGCAAAAAGAGACGTACTCGGGAACAGAAAGATCTAAACTTTCCAATTATTCCATTCTGGTTGACCAAATTATTCAAAAAATAAAGGAAGAGCTAAAGGGGGAAGAGCCTCAAGTAATTTCAATTGAAGGAATCGCGTATGGAGCTCAAGGCAATGCTTTAATTGATATTAGCCAAGCAACTGGAATGATACGAAAAGCTCTACTTGATCATCTACTAAACGGAAGATCCGATAAACTATTTGTATTTTCTCCTGGAGAACTTAAAAATGCTATAGGCGCAAAAGGCAATGCCGGTAAGTTTGACGTTTTTACAGCTTTTACTCAAAATCCAAGCCTAGCAAAAGGCAGTGACCTAATACGTTGTATAAATATGAATACTGAAAAAATTGTTAAGGGTCAACAAATTGCATCACCTTTCATGGACATGGTAGATGCGTATTTAGCTGTACTAAAGGTGCATGCTATGTTAAAAGAATCAATATAAAATGTCAAAAGCAAAGAACAACAAATACTATATTAATAACCGGGATTTTACAAATGAAATAATTCGCTGCAAATACGGCATGCTAAATGAAGAAACCGGCTATCAGCACACACCCGGTGAATTATCTCCACGAGCAATAGACTATTTTATTTTACTAGCAAATCGTGCAATTCTAAAACTAACATTTAGTAATCCGTTAGATAAAGAGGATTGCATACAGTCCGCATTATTAGACCTCTTACGATACTGGCGAAACTTTAATGAGGAGAAATCAAACAATGCCTTTGCCTACTTTACGCAAATTGCAAAAAACGGTTATGCTAAAGAATATAAAAAGATTCATAAGCACATCGGAAAGGGCGAAAAAGTTGAATTCATATCCTTAAGCCTTGGAGGGGATAGCGAGATTTATAGTCTTTAACAGGGTAAGCTAGCTGAATAAATAACACAAAGGCTTGACCCCAATATGAATATTAATAATCTGCTCTTTTTTGATAAAAAAGGAGAATCCTACAATCTTTCTTGGAATAGTGAAGGCTATTGGGAGGGCGCAGATTATTTTCTGCCAATAAGTACTCAACTTTACGATAACTCAAATATTTTTATTCTTGAAAAATTTGTAGAAGGAGGAACAACCTATCACAAATTTCCTAGAATGGAGCCCGGCTCAAAATTTGAAATTATTTGGAAAAGCGCACATGCAAAAAACAACCTATTTCTTTTTACAATTGCTGTAAATAATGAAGGGCCAGAATCCTATAATTACATTGAAAAGCATAACTCAATAACTGTTAATTATTCTGATTTTGGACAAACTGGCGGACAGAATCTAAACATCAGTTATCCATTTCAAATAAATGTCGCATTCACTCCAACTCAAGAAGTCGCATACTCGCGAGTAATGCAACTATATTACACAAATAGCTCTGGCACAAATCTAGTTCTAGAAATGACCTTTTATGGAGAGGGCGAAGATGAGGACGAACGTTTCAGAGTTTGGTTAGAGAATTTTGGAATAAGATTCAATCGAGAAGACGCTCTACTGCTTAAGGATTATGATCTAAAGGAGAGTTTCTCAGACTGGTCTAAAGTCAATGCTGCTCGTAAACAAATACTAGTTAACCACGATCAAATTTACCCGTATGTCGGTACATATAAGGGGCTTCTTAATTTAATTAATTTACTTGGATACAGAGATATTTTAAGAGTCAAGGAATATTGGAGAGATAGCGACCCAAATTCTAACTACTATAAAAAGTTTGCAATGGTTGATGTAACCGATCTTATGCAGGTCGGGGACATTAGTAGAGTCAATCTCTTAGACGATAAAGGCGGTCTTAAGTCAAGTAATAAATTTAAGAAAACTGAATTTCTTGCGCTTGCTTATCAATTCACAGTTGCAACAGACACGTTTGATGACGACGGCCTTCCTGAAATTGAACCTACTACTGAATTTACGGTTGATGAAATATTCTTTAAGCTATACGGTATTGCTAAAAAGATTGAGGAAGAAATTCTACCAGTTAATGTAATAATCCGGGACATAATCGGAGAATTTCTCTACTTCAGTAAATTCAATCTTAGAAATTGGCTTGATGAAATAACTGTTGAAGGATTTCAGATAAACGATGTATATCGGGTTAATTTATTAGAGCCTAATACTAAAGCGATTGAACTTAAAATTCGCGATATTAAAACCCTTTATCCAAAATTAAATGGAACTTCTGCCTTTCCGGCGGTCACATATAACTCTAGTCCAATTGCACCATACGAGAATGATCAAAAGTACGATCCGGCGCAAATGCCAACCTTTATTGAAGGAATTAGCGATTACTATAACGCGCTAATTGATTATGAATATTGGGAAGGCGAGTCGAATCCCGCTGATTACGGCGACGATATTTCAACTAAGATTGGATGTCCGATTGTACTTGAAGCCAGCATACCTGATTTTACTTTACAGGACCTTGACGGTGTTACCTTTAATGATTTTATCACAGCTTCTCCAACGACCTCAACTACCTCAAATAGCATAAGCACTGGGACTAAAACATTTAGTGTGGTTGGAGTGGATGCTCTTGCAATAAACACAAGAATCAAGATATACGTTGCGAACGATCCAACGCAATACATGGAAGGCACAATAACTGGAGTTTCGGGTTCTAGCATAACCGTAAATATCACAGATGCTAACGGAACCGCCACGAATAATACAAGTTGGACGATTTATACCATTGATATTCATCATACCATCGGAAATATAAAATACCGAAACGGCTATGAAATTGAGTGGATCATAA
>Ga0315904_10002247_pt1 | contig 30059 bp, 41 predicted proteins | sample LakEriMetagenome_6_FD_203529 | JGI IMG/M metagenome (GOLD analysis project Ga0315904, IMG submission 203529) | Freshwater fungal communities from buoy surface, Lake Erie, Ohio, United States - Buoy 12 MA120 | ecosystem: Environmental > Aquatic > Freshwater > Lake | place: USA: Lake Erie, Ohio...
TGCTGCAACGGTGTTCCATAAAGAAAATCCACAACAAAGACTACGTTATATTCGAGATTACTATACCTGCGCCAGTGACGGATTGTTCACGCTCGCCACTCCAGTACTCGCTGGCCTAGGTACCCCCACAAAACAATTCAGTTCATGCGTGTTAATCAAATCAGACGATGATCTAGACAGTATTTTTGCCAGTGGTGAAATGATGGCCAAGTATGCCAGCAAGCGTGCAGGCATTGGCTTAGAGATAGGTCGTTTGCGCCCATTGGGTAGTCCTATACGAGGCGGGGAAATCATGCACACAGGCATGATCCCCTTCCTTAAGAAATGGTTTGGTGATCTACGCAGTTGTTCACAAGGTGGTATCCGTAATGCGTCAGCTACGGTATTCTATCCGATCTGGCATCATCAGTTTGATGATCTTATCGTGCTTAAAAACAATCAAGGTACGGAAGAAACACGTGTGCGACATATGGACTATGGTGTCGTGCTTAACGCTATGTTCTGGAGACGTTTTAAGAATAAAGAAAACATAACATTCTTTGATCCTAATGAAGTGCCTGACTTATATGAAGCATTTTATAAAGATACAAAACTGTTTGAAGAACTATATGAGAAGTATGAACGTCAAAAAGGACTACGTAAAAAAGTTTTATCGGCTGAAGAAGTATTTAAAAGTGGTATCTTAAAAGAGCGTACAGATACGGGACGTATCTACTTAGTGTTTATCGACAATGTAATGAACCAAGGACCATTTGATCCAGAATATCACACAATCTATCAAAGTAACTTATGCTGTGAAATCCTGTTACCTACTAAGCCATTTAAACGTTTAGATGATGATAAAGGTCGTATCGCTTTATGTACCTTAGGCAGTATCAATTGGGGAGCTTTCCGTAATCCAGAAGATATGCGTCGTGCTTGTCGCATCTTACAAAGATCATTGTGCAACATCTTAGATTATCAAGATTTCTTGAGCATACAGAGCAAATTATCGAATGACGAGATCCAACCTCTAGGTATCGGAGTCACTAATCTTGCTTACTGGCATGCTAAACGCAGTTATGAATATGGTACTACAGAAGCCTTACAGGATGTCAAGACTTGGATGGAACATCAGGCATTCTTCTTGACAGAAGCCACTGTTGAACTGGCTAAAGAACGTGGCGCATGTAAACACAGTGAATACACACGGTATGGTAAAGGTAAGTTTCCATGGGAGAATCGCGCAAAAGCTGTAAACAAACTAGCCGATTTTACACCAACACGTGAACTAGATTGGGAACAACTACGCAGTGACATGAGATCGTATGGTGTGCGTAATGCTACACTAATGGCTATCGCTCCAGTAGAAAGTTCGAGTGTGGTTATTGGATCAACTAATGGTATCGAAATGCCGATGAGCTTGATTTCAGTTAAAGAGTCAAAAGCAGGTAGTTTTATACAGGTAGTACCAGAATATAACAAACTAAAAAATAAGTATCAACTGATGTGGGAACAGAAAGACTGCGACGGATATTTGAAAACAGCGGCAGTGCTAGCGGCCTATGTAGATCAAAGTATTTCAACAAATACATTCTATAATCCAGCACACTTCCCAGATCGTAAGGTTCCGACTACGCTGATCGCTAAAAACTTGATGCAGGCACATGCATGGGGAATTAAGACTTTCTACTACAGTTTAATCAATAAAGCTGGTAGTAAGGTTGTAGACGAAGTAAAATCAGAAGTGACAGTAGAAGAAGTAACATCAACAGAATATGAAGAGGACTGCGAAAGCTGTAAATTATAATGTCAAAGGCACAATACGATTTAAAACATTCAACAGATTATCTTAGTCGCAAGATGTTCTTGGACCCAGCTGGTCCTGTGACCATCCAACGATTTGAAGAAGTCAAATACAACAAGGTAGTAAAGCTAGAACAAACAGCACGTGGGTTCTTTTGGGTTCCAGAAGAGGTTAGTTTAACTAAAGATGCCAACGACTTCAAAGAAGCCAGTGATACGGTTAAACATATCTTTACCAGTAACCTGCTACGTCAGACAGCATTAGACAGCCTACAAGGTCGTGGGCCAGCACAGGTATTCACTCCTGTGGTAAGTATTCCAGAATTAGAAGCGTTGATGTATAATTGGAGTTTCTTTGAAACCAACATACATTCACGTAGTTACAGCCATATCATACGAAATATCTATAACGTGCCAAAAGATGTGTTCAACACTATCCATGACACTAATGAGATTATCAGTATGGCATCCACCATAGGCAACTACTATGATGCTCTACACCGTATCAACTGCAAGATAGAGCTAGGACACAAAGTAGATGAACAAGAACATATTAAAGCCATATGGTTGGCACTAAACGCCAGTTACGGACTCGAGGCGTTCCGTTTCATGGTATCATTCGCTACAAGTCTAGCAATGGTTGAAAACAAGATCTTCATCGGCAACGGTAATATCATTAGCTTGATTTTACAAGATGAAGTTCTACATAAAGAATGGACTGCTTGGTTAATCAATCAGGTGGTAAAAGAAGATGCACGTTTTGCCAAGGTTAAAGAAGAATGTGCTGATGAAGTTTATGCTATGTATCAGGATGTAATACGTGAGGAAAAGGCCTGGGCTGATTATTTGTTTAAACTAGGTCCTGTGATCGGTCTTAACGCTAATATCTTAAAAGAATTCGTAGACTATACCGCAGTTGGTGCACTAAAAGATATTGGCATTAAATATCAAGAACCAGCACCTAAGACTACACCTATACCTTGGTTTAATAAACACAGCGATACAAGTAAAAAACAAACAGCCTTACAAGAAAATGAATCAACGAATTATGTGATCGGAGTCATGGGTGAAAACGTTGACTACGATGAATTACCGGAGTTATAAAATGTTAACAATATATAGTAAAAATCACTGCCCGTTCTGCGACAAGGCCAAACACTTATTAAAAACAAAAAACGTCGCATACCAAGAAATCAAGATCGATGAAGATCCTGATGCACGTGAATGGTTGATCGGTCAAGGACATCGCACAGCACCACAGATCTACAAGGGTGATGAACTGTTCGTAGAAGGTGGATATCAAGGCTTAGCTCGATTATCAGATGAAGAATTATTCAATAAACTAGGGGAATCAAGTGTTAGTAACTAATAAGTATGATCAAGATGATATAGTGACTTTTAAGATAGTCAACGGTGATGAGATTGTCGCTAAAATCGTAGAAGAATCAGATGACGCATTTACTGTAAGCAAACCATGTACTGTCATGCCTAGCCAACAGGGTCTGGGTCTACTACAAAGCCTATTCACAAGCGACTTAAATAAGAGTATAAGATTAGAAAAACGACATGTGATGATGCATGCACCTACAGTAAAGGATGTGCAGAATCATTACATTAAAACCACTACTGGTATTGAACCAGTTGGTGCAGGTGGTATTATTACATAGGAAGTAGAAATGGCAGACTTAATCGCTAGCGCGAGATCGATGACCACAGTTGCCGATGGGCAATATGTAGCTATCGGTACACCCAGAGCATCCATAACTCCTGCTACATTAACAGCCATGGTTGGTATGGCTCAAGGTAATGGCCTTGCTATAGATATCGCACCTAAAGTCAACGAAGCCATGACCAATCTACAGACTGTGGCTAATAGCAGTGTTTGGCCAGCGAATGCTAATGCACAAGCTGCTCTTACTGCATTAACCAGTGTGCAAAGCAAATTGTTTAACAAAGATGATGCTGGTGGATTTGGTACTATCGTTGGTAAGATACAAGCACATATTTCTAACAGCAATGATGTATTGAATACTACGAATTTTCTTAGCAATAGCTCATACAGTGATTTTGGCAGCGGTATAACTGATATGTCAAGCATGGGAGATCGTGGACTGACAAATATATTAGGTAGCTTACCAGGTGCAGGCCAGGCTATGGCATCAACTGGTACTATGTTTAATGATATAGATATCAAACACTTTGGTACTCCTAATGGTATGGTAGAGGCCCTTACAAAAAATAAATTAGCCAACGCCACAGGAGTTAATCAGAAACTGATTGAAGCTGGTGTGGATCTCAATGATATACACAATCCTGTTTATGCTGATAAAATCTCAACAGCATTATCTAATATTAAAGATCCTGCGGCTATCAATGCCACAGCTGAACAATTTGAAATTAACAATCCATTTGCAGGATTACCTAGTTATACTGGATCAGATAGTAGTTTATATAAGAGTCCAGATTTCTTAACAGGCAGTACAGCATCAGCACCTAAAGCTACTACGATTCCCGCATCTGGAACATCCACATTTGGAGCACCAACTACTACAGGGTTTCCTACAACACAAGGCACCAGTCGCCAGGGCGGATCGTTTGGGTCTGAACAGATACAAGGACAAACAGGAACAGGTATACAAGGACTTAAAGATCTTAGTGACTATACCAAAACTGCTAATCCTGCCGACACCGCTGGCTTTACTGGCATGGGTGAACTAACCACCAAATTCAAAGACATGGGTGGTGGTAGTGTAGTGGATGCTAGCAAGGCACCAAGTTTTTTTGCCAACATACAGAAAGTTCCTACACCGTTGGTAAATTCCGCACACCCGACTCTTAACAGTCTGATTTCATCACATTCATCTACTATACAAAATCTAATAGGATCTAGCACTGTACCCACGGCACAGGATTTTCTAGGACCGGTAGCAGGTTGCACAGAATTAGATGCTCTAGCAGAGGGAGTTACTGATGATCGTGTTGCTGCTCTTAACTCCAGATTGGCAACTACAAATAATTTTTTAACCAAGGCCGACATAACCGCAGTTACAGCCCCAGCTACACAGACTCTTACCGGTGTGATGAGCTTTGCTACTAAACTACCAACCTATGGCAAAGAAATGAATGAAGGTAGCGTAGGTACTATGCTACGCAACATGGCTAATACCAGCACCAAATACGGTGAAGCGGTCAAAGCCAGCCTAGCTGAAGGTAAGAACAATGATCTATTAGGTGCAAATGGTATAGGTCCACTTAAAACAAATCCTTTTGAAGGCGTACCTGCCTATGCCGGTGAAGACAGCAGTTTAGCTACCAACGCTGGAGCAAAGTTGCTAGGGGGATAACTATGTATCTTAATCCAACAGTAGAATATAATCATATCAGTGAATGGTTATCTACTTTGATTGGAGAGCGTATCACTCCTCGTAGTCTTGTTAAACGTCTTAGCAAACATCTTAACAAACATCAACATCCTGTTCGCATCAAACTCTACACTGGTGCACGTGGTGCGCTTGATCCAGATGAGTTTACTATTGGTGCAGAGTATGATCCTGGTCTAGATGAACAAAAAAAGAAACAGTTCATTATTGACTTTATTCTCAATCATCCTAAAACAACTCCAATGACTATCACTGATGAAATGGCCGATAAGCTGGCTATTGATCTAGTAGAAACACTCATACACGAATATGAACATCAACGTCAATTCCGCCACCGTAGATATCGATATCATAGGAATACCTATAAAAGTGATCACAAAGATCTACAGAAGCGTGCTGATCAAGAGTATCTAGGTGACCCTGATGAAATAGACGCTTATGCTCAAAATATAGCGGCTAGACAATACTTAATGAAATATAAGTTAAATATTACTAGTGCGGCTAAAATTAACAGCCCAGATCTAAAACAGTATTACAAGGCATTTGGTAAGGATCATGAAGTAACTAAACTATTACTGAAAAAGATCAAAGCAAACGTAAAATACTTTAAGGAGAACGACAATGGCAAAAATCACAGAAGAGCATTCAAACGCCCTCAGTTTAAACGCAGATGATGATGTGTTAGGTGATATCTCGCCAGAGGATTATGTTTTTGTCGTCAGCCAAGATGGCAGTCTCAAAGGGATAAGCTTACCAGAAACAGATATTACAGCTAGTGATCGCGTAGAAGAAATATTTAAATTTTTTATCAACAGAGAAGGTGGGCATTTAGCTACTAGGACTGTTCACTAGGCTACGTAGCTCAAATAAGGTAGCTATAACATCACCCTCATGAAGTATAGCCTTACCACCGACAGCTCGCCATTCTTCAACGTTACTTGGACGATCATCGATTAAGATGTCACCTGGGCGACAATGCTGACATTTCTCATTGCTATGCGGACCAAACCATACAGGTATCTTAGGCCAACGACTTTCGATCCATTTGATCTTATCCCAGAATGCCCACGGTACGTCATTCTGTCTAGGGATAGCTGTTAAGAACTTAACATCCATGCGATTATCTTTTGCCAACTGTTGAACTTCTTTTACTAGTCTATGAGCATCGGGCATTTCGCCTAGTTCAGAATACAGTCTAGGATTAGCTGAAATCTTAGCCCAACCTTCTTGATCATAACGCACACCACCCGGCGTTCGGAATCCTACTATTGGTTCTGCGTAGCCATCGAAATCTGCGACTACTCCGTCCATGTCTAAAAATATTGTTGTCATTGTCTATTTCTCAATCTAATTCATATTTAATGCGCCATATGGCCATGCGTGTCTTAGGTCCTATAGTGCCTGTAGGTTCTATACCTTTGCTTTTTTGGAATGCTTTGATTTTTTCTTTCGTGGACAAATCTGGCATGCGTTCCTTACACACTTTATGATACTTATCAAATACGTTAAACAGTTTACAGTCACGGCCTGTTACAGCATCTAGAGCATGATCCGTTAGAGTTTTGCCTGTAGTTCCATAAGCTACTACATCACCTGCGGTCTTGGCCTGATCAACAGTTTCAGCTACTGTAACAACAGTAGCACCAGCACCCATCTGCCCGGCTAGCATGGTCGCACAACCCTGCAACAACAAACAAACAACTAGTAAGAATTTCATCCCCATTGTAATAAAAATTGTGTTACTAATTCTCCTGTGGGAAAGTTCATGACCATGCCTTCATGATGCATACGCCCTTTAGGCAAGTGTTTCTCCATCCAACGATATATACCCTTCTCATTTTGTATCCACCAACTGAAATCTGCTATGACTACCATATAATCCTTCCAACCAACTTCTTCTGGAGTAACTACTATGAATCTACGACCATTGGCTCCGTCTAGTAAGCTCATAGATATTTTAATACAAACAAGGTATAATCTTCATCATGTTCAAAATCAAGGTGGACTACGTCGACCCTATCAAACCCCCCTGGTGCATCAGCTATACTCCACACTTCTGTAGCCTTGCGTATCTTGAATTTAAGTTCTTTACCCATACTCATAGCGGTATATTCAAGACTTAATCTTTGCCATAACTTACCCCATTCTCGCTCAGTATAACTTAATGTTTTCATAGGTCGATATACTGTAGTTTAAAATTATCAGCACGCGGCTCGTGTCCTAGGTAGCCACGTGGATTACACACGATCCTAGTAGTACCGATCTCATAATCAAATGGCTCATGTGTGTGCCCGTGTGTCCATAAACGAATCTGTGGGCGATAAGCGATAAAATCGTCTAGGTCGCTGGCAAAAGCACCATTCATGATCTTATCGTGGGCATACTTAGGATGCACGCTTTTAAAACTAGGACAGTGATGCCCAACTACGATGAACTTATAGTTTGGACGATCGTAGGTGATATGATTGATATAGTCCATCGACTTCTTATGTAGTACTACCGTGTCTTCTGGAGTCAAGCGTGCTGGCTTACCCCACTCATTTAAGGTCCTAGCACTGTTAAGGATAGTCCTAAAATCGTTCATCATACTATCAACATGATATAATGTAAGACTGTCTTCCTCATTCATATTGGTCCATAATGTAGTACCAATGAAAGTATAGTCACCAATATCCACGGTTTCATCGTCTAAGATGTGTAGATTATCATAGGCCAGTTCACGTTTTAGATGACTGGCTGTGTATTGTATGTCATAGGCATAACTTTCATGATTACCTAGAACATATACGACCTTAGGAAACCGCTCACAGCATTCTCGGAAGAACTTTCTATAACGTTTATCATGATGGTGTACACCATTTAAATGTTTGGCCACGCAGATGTCACCACTCAATACTAATACGTCAGCATTTTCAGTGTTATGTAATTCTAATGCACCAAATTCTAAGTGTAGGTCACTACCCAATGCTATCTTCACGCCCACTCCAATAGAAACTTGCTACATTCTGCTTCTTGTTCAAACTCTATAAAGAACAATTCATCATCAGTTAGCATTTTGATATTATACCCATGCGCCCGTAGCCACCCAGGAACTTCATCCCAGACAAAATATCCGTTCTCGAGTCCGAACCTTGTGATGATTTTATCTACCAATTGGTCGCTGAGCTGTAGGATTAGTTTATCATTTAGTAAAGACATATACCCCTTCCCACTTTTCACGTCCTTCAGTTTTATTATTACCTACACCTGGTCGTGTGTTTAATATCATACGGATAGTCTGCTTATGCTTGAAACCTAAACTCTCGGCAGTGCTAATCCAACGGTCAACTACTTTAAATTCTTTGTTACCATAGCTCTTATAGTCAGCGATATTAGTAGCGAATATCCCATCTGTGTTTAAAGCCTTATAGATGTTTCGCATAGTAGGCGCCGCATAACCATCAAACCACTCATCTAAAGTTGTATATCTATTCATGCATTGTGTAGGTTCATCACAGTATTTTTCTAAATTAAAATAAGGTGGACTTGAAAAGGCTAGATCAACTCCACCAGGTATGCCCGGCTCCCATTCTTCACTGACTGATTGTATGATGGTACCTTTGTTACCTATGGCTTCACCTATGAGATAGTTTAGATAAGTTAGGTAACCCACAGTTTCTGTATTAGGATCAAGACCGAAATAGTTAAAGTTCATCTTGCTGGTAGTGATACCCAACAGCCTACCACCATAGCCAGCACTGTAGTCATAGACATTACCCCATAAGATAGGACATAAGTATTCTACGATAGTGCGAGCATGTAAGGGCTTAAAGTTCTGCACATTCTCACCAGTGACTAGTTCCAATGCACGACGTAAGGCAGTTGGACTGACTAGATTCTGTCCATCACGATGTTCGAAACATAACTTGATAGCACGATAGAGTTTACGATCATCTAAGAAACGGTCACGCAGGCTGTTACTGCCACGACCTTTAGGCTCAGCGGTCATCATGTTAGGGAACAGGAAACGATTGATAGTCTGCCCTTGATTGTTACCTAGGCCTATCCGGTCGTCCTTGACTTCATTGCTGATAGTATCGTACAAGACTTTGATATCTGTGATCAGGCCCTGTTCGGTATAGTAGTCGATGGGCACTATGTTTATAGAACGATAGATCGCAAATACTTCTTCTATAGTTTTCTCTGGTGCACTTTGGTAACGAGCTTTGGTATAACCAGCTAACTGCTCTGCTACTGATTCATAGCAGGTAAAGGTGGTTTCTCCCTGTAGGCGTGCCAGAGTAGCATACTGCTCTACTCCCCATGTTTTATGTAGTTGTTCGATCATGCTAGTATTATACACTCAATCTGCCGTAAACACAAGCGAAATTTTGATTGACAAACAGCAAAATAGAGCATATAATACAAGCTATGAAAAAATTTGAAACTAACGACATCTTACAATGGACCGGTGCTCCTTTGATCATCACAGGGCATACATTGAACGCTATAGGACCAAGCATGTATCCTTGGAATATCTTGGTATTTTTCTGGGGTACGGCCTGCTTTTTTGCTTGGAGCATAAGGACTAGAAATCGTCCACAGACCCTGGTAAATTTTATCAGTTTAACCATAGGCGTATATGGTATTTTTAGTGCATTTTTTGGTTGACATTTTGGTAAAATGACTGTATAATGTTTACATACAATAACAAAACAGGAGCAGAAACCATGAAAAGACAAACATATTATTTCACAGTTGGTAAAGAACAGCACAAAGTTATAGCTGAAAGTGCCGGACATGCCATGCAATGGATGAACCGTCAGGTCATGGACCAGCTAAACATTGGCCCTTACGCATGGATGGATGGCGCTAAACCTAACACTTACTACGCTTCTGCGGGTAACTATTGGGACTAATAAAATCAATGACTTACAAGGCCTATATTTTGGTTGACAAACCAATCAAAATCATGTATAATACACAGTATAAACAATGAAGGAGCAGGTATGACATCTAATGTTTTAATACAAAACTTAAAAGCTAAGATCGCGGATCTATCACAGGACGAACTCGAAGATGAGTTTGAGCTATATAAGAGCCTGCAGGCCCGTAGCGTCCGTGATGAGATCTATCAAGAGCTATTGGCACAAGAGCTAGACAAGCGTGAACAAGAACAGGAGTGGGTATAATGTTAGATTTTATCTTAGGTTTTTTCGTGGGAGCCGTGGTGGTGGATTTCCTCTGGGCATATAAGATGGGCTTGGTGCAATTATTTGTGGCCCGCTTTAAAAGCTGGAGGGCCAATCGCAATGCCAAGTAATACCATAAAGATACTCAATGGACATACCATAGGTCCTACTACCCTAGGCGCGGTAGAAAAACGCTATTTTGATCCTAGGAATAGAGCGGATCTATTAGAATACAAGTATTTCGTGACTAAAGGTCGCTGGAAAAACAGCACCTGCCCGTTTAGGCTACAATGGCCATATCTGTCAATACCTAACATGCTACATGAAATGGTAGCCAAGCACTACGTGACTAAAGAGTTGAAATAACCACTGAGTTCGCGCTGATTAACCCGCTGCTCCGGCGGGTTTTTCTTTGGCTGTTAGTCCTAAAAATCTGATAAATACTCTGAGCAGAGAGTATATATGTCAGCAAACGGAATATCAACCCTAGTAACAAAAGAGTTAAAACAAAAAGCCAAATTAGATCTCGCGGCTATTGATCGTGCGGCTGTAAGTAATCCAAGAGCAACTTATGACATCACTCTACTACCTACACAGTATAATGGCAACATTATTTTAGATAATATATCAGATGGTAATGTGTTAACTCCAGGACGTCCGTGGATCGCTACGGTTTCATTTACTGTATATGAAGCGTTTGGCACAACCAGTGCTATTACTACCACACAATATGCCAGCGGTAATAAAATTTACGCAGAATCATCAACATATGATGTTCCTAGTTATCAAAATGCTCGTGTTATAGTCAATGACATTGAAGTAGTAAACACCGCACTCCGTGGTCATACCCTAGTAGTACTAGACACCTACGGCGATGTAGTCAGCACCACAAATTATGATACCTACGGTGATGCGGGCTCACTAACCACTTTGGCCACAGCATTGGGTTCTGTTGCTTCTGGTGGCATTGTAGTATTAGTTGTCTATGATGCATCAGCATTGAACGCTACAGTTAGATCAGCACTAGCAACAAACTTTGGAGCAACAGCCAGTGATACATGGATAGCGCAAAGACGTAGCCAAATCTTTATAGGAATTAAGGTGTAATCAAATGGGCGTAAGACAAGAAAATTCGACTAGCTACGTTCATAATGATGAACCAAATCTACTCAATCTCCACAAAGCACTAGAGTATGACAGTCTTGGCCAACCAGTACTGCGTGTAAAAGCCGCATTTGGTGGTGGATACGGCAACACTGCTTATAATAATAATCCAGCCACAGATGCATTTGGACGCTTACGCATTAGCGACAGTTTTACCTTGTTTGACAGTAAATTTGACTATCAAGACAATCAAAAATTTAGTACGATTACCTCCAACGGCGCTACGATAACACATAGCCTAGCCAACAGCAGTATGATCCTAAGCACTACTACTACCAGCGGTAGTAAAGTCTACAGAGAAAGCTATCGTGTGATGCCTTATCAACCAGGTAAGAGCCTGCTGACATTGGTTACATTTAATATGGAATCTCCCAAGGCCAATGTGCGCATGCGTGCGGGGAATTTTTCTTTATCTAACGGTATATTCTTCCAAAGCAACAGTGCTGTCAGCAGTATTTGCCTACGTTCAAATAGTTCTGGCACAGTATCTGACACAGTGGTGAATCAAGCCGATTGGAATGTAGATACGTTAGATGGAAGTGGAGACGCCAACAATCCTAGTGGAGTAGAATTCAATGCAGATAAATCACAGGTATTCTGGAATGATATTGAGTGGTTGGGCGTTGGTACGGTTAGAGCAGGATTTGTTATTAATGGCCAGTATGTGATCTGTCATGTGTTCCATCATGCTAACGGTATTAACGGTACATACATGACCCGCGCTAGTTTGCCTATACGTTATGAAATTGAAAATATAAGCGCCACATCAGGTAACACACAGATGCATCAGATCTGTTCAACAGTGATGAGCGAGGGTGGATACGAACAACACGGACGTCCACGCACTATCAGTAGAACTACTCCTGTAGTAGCTAATCTGTCTAGTACCGGAACATGGAGCCCTGTATGTAGTATGCGATTAAAAGCAGGACACGAAGATGCTGTGACTTTGCCAGGTGATACTTATATGGTGGGAGATGGTAACAGCAGTATCTATGAATGGGCACTGATACGTAATGCTGTAGTGGGCGGCGGTTTGTGGCAAACTCATCCAGATGATCCTAACATAGAATTTAATGCCAACGCAACTAGCTTGAGCGGTACATATACTGTAGAAAATACAGGTATGTTTACCAGTACCAATCAAAGCAGTCCCGGTGGTACTGATGCAACTCCCTATAACTTTGAACAGCAGTTAGGCCGTGATCAGACTCCAACTAGCGATACACTAACTCTAGCAGTGCGAGCACATGTTATATCTGGTGGTGGTGGTAACTGCTATGGTAGCCTACAGTTCTACAATCTTTTCTAATCAAAACAGTTGACATTCAATATACTTTTAGTTTATAGTAGACTATAACTCTATAAATATTTGACTATGATATTTGGATATGTATTATTACTAATCGCCCTAACCATTAGTGCGGTGGCGGCTTTCTACAGTATAGCAGGACTTACTGCCATATTCGCCGCGGCATTTTGGCCAATTGTTATCATGGGATCAGTCCTAGAACTTGGTAAGATCGTTACCACAGTTTGGCTACACAAATATTGGGACAAGGCCGCACTACAATTCAAACTATATCTGGTTCCAGCCATTGGTATCCTTATGCTGATCACTTCAATGGGTATCTTTGGATTCCTCTCAAAAGCACACTTGGACCAAGCAGTACCAGCAGGTGATATATCAGCACAGGTGCAGATATTTGATGACAAGATCCGTACTGAGCGTGACAATATCGAAGCGGCCCGTCGAGCACTTAAACAGATGGACAGCCAAGTTGATGCTAAACTCAGCAGGACAGATGATGACAAGGGCGCAGAACGTGCAGTCCAAATCCGTAGATCACAAGCCAAAGAAAGGACAGCATTACAAAATGAAATCTCCTCCTCTCAAAAGAAAATTACCACCCTACAAGAACAGCGTGCCCCTATTGCCAGCCAAGCCCGTAAGGTTGAAGCAGAAGTGGGTCCTATCAAATATATTGCCGCGCTAGTATACGGTGATAATCCAGATGCGGGCTTATTAGAAAAAGCAGTGCGCTGGGTTATTATCCTAATCGTTCTAGTGTTTGATCCCCTAGCACTGGTATTAATCCTAGCCGCTGATCAGACATTTGAGTGGCATAGACCTAAACGTAAGGATGGTTGGGAACAGGTTTGGCAACCAACGTCTGAAGCCTGGCCACCATATGAACCAAATTTTCCAGATAAAGAAGCTGACAAATATGAGCCAGATGATGCACCGTTAACTAACGATCAAATTGATCAAATTAAACAAGAGTCAGGAATTGATCAAACTGATACACTGAAAGAGTTGGATATTCCAATCCTTGAAGGTGAAGAAACACAAGCACAAAGATTAATAGATGAAGAACAGGCAAAAAACGCTACACTACAACGCGAACTAGAGGCAGTTAAAGCAACTGCTGAAAAACTAAAAAAAAAGTTAGTGAGCTGGTTGCGCGATCCCCTAAAGAAATAATCAAAGAAGTAGTCAAAGAAGTCATCGTAGAAAAACCTGTACGTGACACTACAGTAGAACAGGAATTAAGGACGACACTTACCCAAACGGAACAGGACCTAGCCAATGCTATTGTATTAATACAAGAGCGTGATGCTAGAATATCCTCACTAGAATCTGAACGTACCAAAAAAGAATCGCCCGCAGATCCTGTACCTAAGCCCATAACATTCGCCCTAACAGAAGATGATGCCGATAATGCTCCAACATCTAATACAGCATCAGATGCTGGATTTGGTACCAAATTCCCTGTTAATCCCAAGAAAGGTGACTTGTTCTTGCGTGTGGATATGTTGCCCAATAAGTTATACAAATGGAATGGCCAAAAATGGATAGAAGTAGCTAAATCCACAACCGACAGGTACGCCTACGAAGAAGAATATATAAAGTATATAACGGGCAAGATCGTCACAGGTGAATACGATATAGATGATCTTAGCAAAGCAGAACAAGAAGAAGTGTTAAAACGATTAACACACAGTCAAAAGGCACAACTATGAACACTAGTAGATTTATCACATACCCTAGCACAGTAGACGCTGGATCAAACCACAAAGTAGTAGTAATCGACGCAGTAGAACAAGAATTAGAACAGCTAAAACGATTCCTCCAAACCAGCCAAGAAAATTTTGATGTTTACCTATATTCAGGTGAAGATTATGATCTAGAATGGTTAAATTACGTCAGCACTGATAGTGAACTAATATTGATCAATGATACAAGTCAGGTAAAAGTAACACCCACAGGCGTCAGATATCAAAGCAATTTGTTAGAATATTTTGAGCAAATTGAACTAGACAGCACTGTAGAAAGTCTGCTATAATATTGATAATTGGTAAATAATATACTAATATAATCAAAGGACTATATGGCGTTTGAAAATTCATTGAAAGGCAGTACTGTTTACGTTAAGAATGATAACGTAGAACAGGCCATGCGTAAGTTTAAGAAAAAGATACAGGACAGTGGTTTATTGTTGGACATGCGTGCCCGAGAATGTTACGAAAAACCCACCACCAAACGTAAACGCAAAGCAAGTGCCGCTAAAAACCGTTGGCAAAAGAAACTATCTAGCCAACAGTTACCTAAAAAATTATACTAGTATATAATTCGTAATATAAGAAATAAATAATTGTATAGAGTGCCTAATTAGGGCTTTATATTTTAGATCTTGCTTAATAAAGGAGAAACTATATGTCTAAGATCATCGGTATCGACTTAGGTACAACCAACTCATGTGTTGCTATCCTAGAAAACAACAAACCAAAAGTAATTGAAAATAACGAAGGTGCTCGCACTACACCCAGCGTCGTTGCCTATGGCGATGAAATCCTAGTTGGCGCACCAGCTAAACGCCAAGCAGTCACAAATCCAAAGAACACAGTCTATGCGGCCAAGCGTTTAATTGGTCGTAAATTTGACGAACGTGAAGTTCAAAAAGACATCGACCTAATGCCATATGAAATCATCAAAAATGACAATGGTGACGCATGGGTTAAAATCAAAGAAGATCGTCTAGCACCACCACAGATCTCAGCAGAAGTCTTGCGTAAAATGAAAAAGACAGCTGAAGACTATCTTGGCCATGAAGTAACTCAAGCAGTTATTACAGTTCCAGCATACTTCAATGACAGCCAACGCCAAGCTACCAAAGACGCAGGTACTATCGCAGGCTTAGAAGTCTTACGTATCATCAACGAACCAACAGCGGCCGCATTGGCGTTTGGTGTTGACAAAGCAGACAAACGTGATCGTAAGATCGCTGTGTACGACCTAGGTGGTGGTACATTTGATATCTCAATCATTGACATCATCAACGTAGATGGTGATAAACAGTTTGAAGTACTAGCTACTAACGGTGATACATTCCTTGGTGGTGAAGACTTTGACCAACGCCTGATGGACTACATAATTGATGAGTTTATGAAAGAGTCAGGAGTTGATCTAAGCAAAGATGTTCTAGCTCTACAACGCTTAAAAGAGTCAGCTGAAAAAGCTAAAATCGAGCTATCAAGTTCACAACAAACCACAGTGAATTTACCTTACATCACTGCTGATGCTAGTGGTCCTAAACACTTGAACGTGAATATTACACGTGCTAAGTTCGAAGGCTTAGTTGACGAACTGATTAAACGCAGTATCGAACCTTGCAAGACAGCGATGAAAGATGCTGGTGTAACAGCTGGTGATATCGACGAAGTCATCTTAGTTGGTGGGCAAACACGTATGCCTAAGGTGCAGGAAGAAGTTGAACGATTATTTGGCAAAGCTCCACGTAAAGATGTTAACCCAGATGAAGCAGTAGCAGTCGGTGCGGCTATTCAAGGTGCGGTACTTGCTGGTGATAAGACAGACGTGTTACTGTTAGACGTTACTCCATTATCATTAGGTATCGAAACACTTGGTGGTGTTATGACTAAGTTGATTAAGAAAAACACGACTATTCCTACTAAGGCTAGCCAAACATTCTCAACAGCAGAAGATAACCAACCAGCAGTTACAGTTATCGTAGCACAAGGTGAACGTGAGTTTGTTCGTGATAACAAAGTCTTAGGTCAATTTAATCTAGAAGGTATTGAACCACAACGTCGTGGACAACCACAGATTGAAATTACACTTGACATTGATGCTAATGGTATCTTAAAAGTAAGTGCTAAAGATAAAACCACAGGCAAAGAAAACAAGATCACTATCAAAGCCAACTCAGGCCTAAGTGAAGAAGAGATTGAACAGATGGTTCGTGATGCTGAAACTAATGCAGAAGCAGATAAGAAAGCTGTTGAATTAGTACAGGCTAAGAACGTAGCAGATGCACAGATCCATGATGCTCGCAAAGAACTAGCAGACGCTAAGTCTGTTACAGAAGAAATACGTACCCAAGTTGAAGAAGCTATCAGAGCAGTCGAAGAAGTAGTAAAAGCAGAAGATGTTGCTAAGATCCAAGAGGCGGTTGGAAAACTAGTCCAAATAACAGCTTCATTGAAACAACCCGCACCTGAAGCAGAAGTCCAACCAGGTACTACACAGGATTCAGCAGGACCAGCAGACAACGTAGTTGATGCTGAGTTCACTGAAGTTAAGAAGGATGCCGAATAAGGGTCCTTCATTTATTTTTGCTTAACAAAAGGAGAATAAGCTATGAAACAAGTATATGTAAATTCGTTAGATATCCCACAAATACAACGATTCGCTGTAGGATTTGATCGCATGTTTGATGAACTTGCTCGCACAGCAGGATCATTGAATGGTACAAACTATCCACCATACAACATCGTCCGCATCGCTGAGAATGAGTATGAGATCGAAGTTGCAGTCGCAGGCTTCACAGAAGATGAACTAGATGTTGAAATGCAAAACGGTGAATTGTTTGTGCGTGGTGAATCAAAAGCCCAAAACACACGTGTAGGTAATTATCTACATCAAGGTATCGCCGCACGTGACTTTACACGCACATTTGCTCTTGCAGACAATGTAGAAGTCAAAGGTGCTAGTGTTCGTAATGGTATCTTGACAATCAAGCTAGAAGTGTTTGTTCCAGAACACGAAAAGCCAAAAAAGATTGCAATTACCTTTGAAAAGTAATATAATAATAGTAAGGGCTAGGTATCTGCCTAGCCCACTATTCAACTAACAATGACAATCGAAAAGGAACTTATGGGCACCAAAGCAGTCACAAAAACAAAACCAACCCCAAACTTTGATCTCAAAGAACCCTTACACTACAAAGTTATCTATATCAACGACAATGTGACTACTATGGAATTTGTTGTTGAAAGTCTAGTCACCATATTCAATCATAGTCCGGAAGAAGCCGAAGCGATCACTCTTCAGATACATGAAGAAGGTAGTGGAATAGCTGCGGTATTACCATATGAAATGGCAGAACAAAAAGGTGTCGAAGTCACACAGCTAGCACGTTCAAGAGGATATCCATTACAGATTAAATTAGAACCCACTGAATGATATTTAATAAAATAAAAGAACTCAAAGCAGAAGGTAAAAAGATTGGTATTACTTTCTCAACATTTGACATGCTGCATGCCGGTCATATTGCCATGCTGAGTGAAGCCAAAAATCATTGCGATTATCTGATAGCTGGATTGCAGACTGATCCAACAATAGATCGTCCAGATACCAAGAACAAACCAATACAGAGTATTGTTGAGCGCCAGATTCAACTGGCGGCCTGTCGTTATGTAGACGAAGTAGTGGTATATCAAACAGAACAGGACCTAGTAGACTTATTGTTGATCCTACCATTGGATGTTCGTGTATTAGGTGTAGAATACGAAAATACAAACTTTACAGGTCGTATGGAGTGTGAACTACGTGGCATTGAACTGGTGTTTAATGGTCGTGATCATTCGTTTAGTTCAAGTAGTTTACGTAAACGTGTAGCACACGCAGAAACAGAAAAATTACTTAAAGACGAAAAAAATGAATAAACAAGAATATTTACAGTTGATGTCTGATGAATATTTTTATGTTTGTAAAGATAGATCTGTAATCGAGATTGGCCCAAACACCACAATCCACACTGATTTGATCTTAAAGCATCAACCATCACACCTTATATTAATCGAAGCTGATCAACGATCAGCTAACACATTGAAAAATGTGGCAGGAATCGATGAATTAATTGTTGATGATGCTTTTCATATTCTTCATACAAAGTATCTAGCTGATGTTGTAGTATGCTGTGGAGTGCTATATCATTTGCACAGTCCGTTGCATTTACTAGAACTAATAACTAATAATTGTGATCCAAAATATATAATTTTAGATTGTGTTGTTGATCAAAAAAACATACAGTGTTTGCCAGAAGAGGACAATATTACTGGAAATAGACATACTAAAAATAACTGGAAATCAGCTAAGTTTAATTTAGTAATACCGTTCGACATTATTAATATATCTATGAAAAATATGGGATTTAAGTTAATAACTAAAAATTTAACACAAGTTACTGACTATCTTCCCAAAACTAATTCGTGGGTAGCTATGTGGGAAAAGGAAAGACATAACTAATGGACATAATGTTAGACTTAGAAACGTTGAGCACCCGCCCAGACGCAACTATTCTTACATTTGGTGCTTGTAAGTTTAGTCCATACAAAAAGCATGAAATCGTAGATGGTATCTATTTCCGCATCAACGTAGATGAGCAAATTACCTTAGGTCGCCATGTGGATGATAATACTGTAGCATGGTGGGCTAAACAGGCAGATGATGTCAGAGAAGAAGCCCTAGGCGAAGACAATCGTATTAGCCTAGAACAGTTCTCACAAGAGTTAAATAGATTTATCGTAGGTTGTGATAACATTTGGGCACAGGGTCCTGTATTTGATATTGTTATATTAGAAAATCTATATCGCCAAATGGGCTTGCCTTGCCCATGGCAGTTCTGGCAGATCCGTGATAGTCGCACACTGTTAAGCACACACGGTGATCCTAGAGATAAAAACAAGGCAGGACTGCATAATGCTTTAGAAGATTGTGTCAGCCAAGCGCAAGCAGTTCAACATGTATTTGAACAATGTGGTATTACGGAGAAACGTTAATGCAGTTAATATTTGGTCGTGACAACGCAGAACAATTAAAAGAACGCTATACAGTCTTAGAACTAGAAACCCTAGAAAAAGATGGGGTTAGCTTAGAAGTATTCTGTTTAATCCCTGGAGAGAAAATAGGTATTCCGGATCTACCACAATTGGAAAATTGGATCAAACTACACAATGATTTCTTACATGGATATCATACCCAACAATGGAACTATTGCCGCCAATGTATAGAACATCTAATGGGCAAATTTGGCGGTGAAGTAGATAGTTTTTATCAAGAAATCCTTAAACGCATCAATACAGCAGAAGCCCAAAAATCCAACTAATCTAGTCAACAATACACATAGTTAATTAATCTCAGTTCCTGTTAAATAGTAATAAGGAGCCGAGAAAATGAAACAATGTATTTCATTCCTAATTCTGTCTTTTGCAGTTGTAGCACGAGCACAACCTCTACCTGACTACACGTTTAAAAGTCCAAGTTTTAACGGTAATGGCTACAGTGCTCATATACTTACGATTGAAAATCAGGAACATAATCGCCGAGACGCTATACAAAAAGAGATACAGGCCAAGTTAGAAAAAGAAGCTAACGAAGCTAAAAACACCAATATCGCCAAGTTTATGAATAACTTGGAATCGCGTATCTATGCCCAGATCAGCCAGAATCTAGCAACAGCTATGTTTGCAGACGGTGGTAGTAACGCTGGCACACTAAATTTTGAAGGTAATATAATCAATTGGACTAAATCCAGCACTGAGATCACCTTGAATGTAACAGATTACATGGGCAGTGCGACCAGTATCACTATACCGTTAGGACAATTTGTGTTCCAATAAGATGAAAAAACTTGCGGCTGTGTTGATGATGTTTATATTGATAGGTTGTGCTACGACCAATAGATTCAGTACGCCAGAAAAGCCAACACAGGTCAAGAACCTAATGCAGAAAGAGTTTGACACTATACCTCCACCAGCTGGAAAACCAGTGGTAGTGGCTGTGTATAGTTTCGCTGACAAGACAGGGCAACGTCGTCCAGCGGCGACTATCGCTAACCTGTCAACAGCAGTCACACAGGGTGCAGAAAGTTTCTTGATCAAAGCCCTACAAGATGTGGGTCGAGGCACTTGGTTTACAGTAGTTGAACGTGTGGGTATTGATAGCTTGACTAAAGAGCGTCAACTGATACGTCAGATGCGCGAAGCCTACGATGGTGCTAACGCTAAACCATTGAGCCCAATGATGTTTGCTGGTGTGATCATTGAAGGTGGTATTACCGGATACGATACCAGCACTAAGAGTGGTGGCTATGCGGCACGTATGTTGGGTATAGGACCACAGACACAGTATAGTGAAGATATAGTAACAGTAAGTTTGAGATTGATTAGTGTTAATACCGGCAAAGTTTTAGCCAGTGTTAATGTGCAGAAAACGATTTACAGCACCGCAGACAGTCTAGCAGTGCTGAAATTCGTCAAAGATGGTACGCAGGCGTTTGAACTAGAAGCAGGACTCACTATAAATGAGCCCGGAACGCAAGCGGTCAAGGCAGCGATTGAAGCCGCTGTCGTTGAGCTGATCAAAGAAGGTCAGGTCAAAGGTGTATGGGACTTCAAAACAGATGACGTTGTCAGTGCCGAGCCAAGGATAGAAACCTCCCCGGCTCCTCCTACTCCCGCAGAGACTAAACCTTTGCCGGCACCGCAACCCCCAGCTGTTGACACACCTACACAGGTTGAAAAACCAAAGGCAGTAAAGAAGAAAATAGAGAAGGTCCTAGAAGTAGATAAACCTTCCATTAAGGCCCCTAGGGCCAAGGAGCAGGTAAATGTACAATTACATTAAACTATGGACAGTAATGCTAGCTTTGTTTGCGACAACAGCATTTGCAGCAGACAACAGCATCTACATCGATCAGAGTGGTGATAATAGTACGATCGATATTACGCAAACCGGTGCAGGTAACGTGGTGCGTGGTATCCAGGGTGTTGGTACAGGTAATACTACCCGTGCTAAGATCTATGGTGACAGTAATGCTATTGATATCCAACAGATAGGTTCAACGAACGTATTGAATTTGGGTGTCAGCACTAGTGTTGCTACAGGTCGCGCATATGGTATTGACTTGACCTACTATGTTACTGGTAATAATGGCACTGCTACTATTAACAGCAACAACGCAGGTTCAGGTACTAGTGGTTCTAACTTCATTGATGTTAGACAAACTGGTAACTATGCTGGTATCAACTTGAATATATTAGGCAGTAAGAACGACTTCACAGCAGTGACCAGTGGTGGTGCTAGCAATACTATCACAGCCACTATCTCAGCTGATGAAACTGTTAATAATATTTCAATGACTGGTGGTGGTAGCAATACATTAACAAAAACTATCACAAGCAACAAAGCCACAAACAACATCACTACACTTGGTGCTACTAATGGTATTGTGTTGACACAGTCAGGCACAGCAGGAACTAATGGTCATGCGTTTACGCTAAACCTAACAGGTTCAAGCAATACACTCAATGTAACCCAAGGTGGAACGATCGATACTACTGTTAACCTACTAAGTACAGGCAGTGGTAACACTTGGAACATTACTACAGGTAACTAAGGAGTCACTGTGAGAAACCTAATCTCAGCAGTGGCCCTTATGTTGCTGTCTAGTAGCGTCTGGGCAGCTATCGGCACGATTACTGAACAGGTAAACGCACCTCCAAGTATCGTAAGAAAGTCAGCAACACTAGCCGCAGGTAAAGGCAGCGGTGTTGAAGCTGATGACAATGTTCGTACCACAGCAGGTAAAGTTGGTATTACTTTTACTGACAATACCCGTGTGCAGATCAACGAAAATTCAAAACTCGTCATCGACAGCTTTGTCTTTGACCCCAATGCTAAGAAGAGTGCCGGTAAGTTGGCTATGAATGTAGCCCTCGGCACTGTTCGCTATACTTCAGGTAAAGTAGCACACAACAATCCAGATAGTGTAAAGATTAAAAGTCCTACTGCTACAGTAGCAGTGCGTGGTACTGATTTTACTCTAACAGTAGATGAAATAGGACGTAGCACCATCATACTATTACCAGCCTGTCCAAAAGGTTGGATTGACCTAGAACGAGATTGTGTCACAGGCAAGATTGAAGTCATCACAGACGAAGGCAAGGTCGTCATGGATAAAGCATTCCAAGCTACACGTGTTGACAGCCGAGAATCAAAACCATTTAAACCTACTATACTAAATCTAACAGAAGATCAGATCAACAACTTGTTAATATTAAGCCCACCTAAAGAACTACGTGAAAGTGAAGAAGATAAACAACGTCGTCGCTTAGAGATGAAAGGTGCGCTAGATGTAGACTTCTTAAAAGAAACAGGGTTGGCTAATGCTTTTGAAAAACAAGAAAAAGAACTGTATCAGGACAAACTATCACGTAACTTCCTTGATCAAGATTTCCTAGCCAACGTATTAGACATCATCAATGCACAGTTGGCCGCACAGTTAGATTTGCTGGGTAAAACAAAAACAGGTCTACTGCCGGACTATGTGCCAACATCAGGAGTAGTAGCCGAAGTTGATGATCTACAGGTTACCTTATGTCGTGAAGGTGGAGGAGATACACAGTGTATATCAGTGCCTAAAAATCAAAACACTACCATAACACAGACACAGGGTCCTATCGAAGTTAAGAATCGTGTTAATTCTGGAGGCAATACGTATATAAATGCTACACAGAATTAGTCTATTTTTCTTATTATTGTTTAGTTTGACAGCTAATGCCGCTAACTATGTGTTGGAAGCAGATACCAGCAGTTACGGCTATGGTCCTATTAATAGTCCCAGCAGTGAGCAATATTACAATGCAGTTGATGGCAATATAGGCTCCAAGTATCTTAACTTTAATAAGACTGGAGCAGGCATTACTGTAGGATTTACTAATGCTAGGATCATGCGCAGACTAATAATGACCACAGCCAATGATGGAACTGAAAGGGATCCAATGACTATTAATATCTACGGCAGTAGCAGTTGGAATGGTGCAAAGACACTAATACAATCAAATGTGGCAACTAATCTCAGTACTAATCGTTATACTGCTAGTACAATAGACTTTGAAAATAACACATCATATCAGTTTTATACTATAGAAGTTACTAGTGTTCGTAATCCTACCTATGCTAACAGTTTCCAATTTAGTGAAGTTACTTTTTACTACGATACTCAATATGTAGCCAATGCTGCACCTACTTATAGCTCAGGTATAACTGCCGCACAACAAACACGTAAAACTAGTGAAACCACACAACGTACTAATCAATCAGGTAATGAGATACAGATAGAACAGATAGGTGATAACAATAACTTTACCATACGTCAAGGTGTGAGTGTAACAGGTAAGAATCGAATTGAGTTATACAGCAATGGTGACAACAATACCTATAATTTAAATCAAGGTTATATTACTAACGGAACAGTAAGCGCCAACGATGGTAATAATCACTATCTATACTTAAATGTCACTGGTAGCAATAACACCATAACCAAACAACAAACAGGCACTACTAATTTCAATGAAACCACAGTCAGTGGCAACACCAATAATCTGACTAATATACAACAGGGAAATAGTCCTAAAGTATTGTTCCAGTCAGTCAGCGGTAATAACAATACCGTGACTACTAATCAGAAAGATGGTGGACAACACTATCTTGATATCAGCCTAACTGGTAATGGACATTCAGTAAATACCACACAAGAAGGTGCTGGCAATCACGCGGCTACTATCAACTTTACTAACAGCGGTGGTGCTAGTAGCCTAAACTTAAATCAATCTGGCACCACCAATCAAACCTACAGCATACAACAGAGTTGTACTAATCCTGCAGGTTGTGCAACTACTATCTCACAACCTTAGTCAGCACTTTTTTCTGCGTAAGGTCTTTTACCTAGCATGTGTAACTGGAGTGTTTTATAATTCTTTTCAGCTTTGACATTGGTTTCTTCGAGGACTGCATTACCTTCGTAGGTCGTGCCCTTTTCAACTGGTGCTGAGTATGGACGGCGGCCCAATTGTTGAGAATTGGTGTTAGATTTTTCGTGATCCTCTGTATGATCTGCCCAAGCTAGACCTGCAACACTTAATGATACTGCTAATATTATACTGCTCGCTTTCATTTTTACTTCTCCTTTTGATTTTAATTTCTCTTGTGTATACTATTAATTATACATGATCGAGGCCGAAAATCGTATGTTGTCATACGTAGGTCAGTATATACTGGTCAGCATATATGATCAGCTGGTGTTTTTGGATGATCCGGGCTTGCGGGATCGGTAAATATTATGTATAATAACTATGATGCTCAAGATTAAACACAGTTTAATTATAGTATTTGCACTGCTATCTGCATGTGCTGAACATCCCGTGATCACTACTCTGACCGATCATGACTACAAGATCGATGGCAAACTCCACAAAACCGACTATGACCAGATCAAGCTCATAGTAGATCAACATCCACATCAACGGATTAACTTTTTTGTAAACTCGATCGGTGGAACCAGTGGAGATCTATTGATAGCCATGGATGCTGTGTATCATCACGGTGATGTGCATTGGTATGTACAAGACTACTGTGAGAGTGCTTGTGCTGTCATGGCCCTGAGCACCCGGCACGCACAGGGAACTATACGATTACATTCATTCTATTCCAGACATGATCATCATGTATATCCAGCACCTGGATTCAATCAGGTCATCTTAGATCACTTAGAAACGTATGGATATTCCCGCAACAACATAGACTATATGTTCCGCAGTGTGGAAGAAATGTGGCCCATTAACGTAGAAGATGGTGTTATAGTCAAATAGCATAAACAGCTCACATATTGCCTAGACCGTGCTCGCTATATACTATAGTGGAGCAACGTATGTGGACTAATCGCAAAGTTAAACCTAAACAACCGCCTGCACCGCAAGATCAACAGCATCAGGCACCAGCTAGATAAAGATAGCTGAGAAATAATGTCAGTTATCAAACCACCCATCTCATCTTAAATACTAGTAGACAATAGCAGTACAAATAACGCACTAGGAGCTAGACACTCATGAAGTTAAAACGTAGCCTAATGGCACTAGCCATGGCTTCGCTGTTCACCACAGCCGAAGCGGCAAACTTAATATTAGTTGGCGATTACGTCAAGATTGGCGTAAACGAAGCCACGGGTACACTGGGATCAGGCGGTACTACACCTCCTGGTATCTTATACGACAGCACAGGTACAGGAACATTCAACAGTGCCTACGACTACCTAACACCAGGTAGTCCATTTGAAGGTTGGACACTTCGATTTGGTTCAACTACAGTATACAATAACAACACAGGCGTAACTGGACTCAGTGGTGGTGTGCTAACTGGTTATGATGGCATAGCCTACAATGGTACGACCTACGACAATCGTGCAGTATGGACCAACACCACACACGCAGATTTCGATATCTTGCACGACTATAGATTTAATAACAATCAACAGTTTGTGGACATTTCAACAGCCGTCACGGCTAAAACTACCATGACTGGTATTTACTTTGCCCGCTTCACAGATCCAGATGCACGTGCGGCCGCTGGTGACAGTTCTGCTACAGACAACGTAGTTGGTTACGGTGCTATTCCTACAACCAATGTGGTATTCTCAGAAGCCATAGCGTCACGTTACGCTCTAGGTTTATATTCAGCAGATACCAACGTCAATGCCGCGGTATCTAGCACATGGAGCACTGATCCTACTGTATACTATGCTGGTGGAACCAGTTATGGTACAGGTGTGAACTTTGGACGTGGTGATCATACAATTGGTATGGGTTGGTACTTAGAATCTTTAGCCGCAGGTAGCACAGCAACATTTAGCTACGCTTACATCTTTGGACCGAGTGCTTTCGGCGCAGCCAGCACAGCGGTCACTGATGGTGCAGGTGGCGGCACACCTGGTACAGTTCCTGGTGGTGGCACATTAGTTGACGTTGGCTCAGCAACTGATGCGGCTGGTGGTACACCTACAGTGATAAGCACTACGGCAGGAACTCCTATTGTAACAACATCAACATCAGCAACAGCATGGGCATCAGCATTTGCTACAACTCATGCGTATGCTACAGTTCATGCAACTCCTACTATAATTAATAATAGACTAGTAGTTAGCCGTGATAATACAACGACTACCACAGTAACAGAAACACAAACACGTGATGTTACTACTGTGACAACTACAACACCACGCACTATTACAACCTACAGTGATAGCACTACAACAACAACCAATGGCACACCAACAAGTACTAGTGCGACTGTTACGGAGGTAGCAAGTCTGGCAGTGGCAACACCTACGACTGCTACACAGACTGCCAGTGCTAGTGTTGATACATTAGAAAATGCTATGGTACTAAACATCTACAGCCAAGAGATGAATCGTGCAGATCCTTTAAGTAGAGTTAACGTGCATGGCGAAGCGATCACTCGTCGTGTTAGTCAAGCAGTAGATGTTGCTCGTAACACTTGGGTATGGATCACAGGTAAAAGTGCTAACGGTAATGACAATCGCAGCAATGGCTTTGAAGTTGGTGCTGAACGTTTGATAAACGATACTACACTAATAGGCGTACAATACAACAAGATCAATAGCCGTATGACAGCAGTTGAACAGGGCAGTGGTAATTTTGACACAAATATGGCCAGTGTATATGCAGTTAAGAAACTCGGTCGTTGGGCAGTTAAACCCACACTAGGTTATAGCAATAGTGATTATGATATTAGTCGTGTAATTACTCTAGACGCACAGCCTAACTTTGCTGGTGAAATATATGCTAACCGTTATACTACTAAAGGCAAGTCATACTGGGCAGATCTACAGGTTATTGCTCCACAGATTTGGAAAGTTACTCCATACGCTGGTTTAACAGTTAGAAAAACTGAACTAGATGGCGGCACTGAAACAGGTACTGAAGTTACACGTTTAACCTACAATAACTATAACGACACATCAAGCCAACCATATGTTGGTGCTAGATTTGACAGTGCTACTACAGAACGTGGCGTGTTCTACAGTGTAGATGGTCGTGTTACTAAATTCAACTTAGACAGCCAATATAAGTATGGTGATACATTAATGAGCGTTAACAGTCTAGTAGGTTACAAACTTAACGATCGTAGTCAACTATGGACTGGATATCAATATCAACATGCTGATCAATACAACAATGGTATTATAAGCATTGGTGCTAAATTAGACTTTTAATAAAAAGCCCCTTTTAAAGGGGCTTTTTTACGGAGAACTATTCTGTTCTCCCAAAATTCAAACTATCTGCATTTTTGTAACATTACTGTAATCTTCCTGTGTTTAAATAATAGTGTAGTCTATATATTATAACACAAGGAAATAACTTAATGAAGTTATCTAAAAAGCTATCTATGATAGCATTCGCAGTTTCAACCGTATTTTCATCATTGACTTTCGCTGACAGCACCACAGACATCGTCGATGCTCTAATAAACAAGGGCGTATTAACAGAAGAAGAAGGAAAACTGATAACCAAGGGACGCCAAGGCGAAGTCGCAGCACAAAAGAAAAAAGAAGAGAAAGCATGGACTACAGGTGTAAACATCCGTGGTTATGTGCAGAATCGCCATACCACGATGATGGGTGGTGACGAAGGTGTAAACTTATGGAGTGATCGTTCAGTAGGTGATGATCAAAGTTTAGGTGGTGGCGCACAAAACTTCTTTATACGTCGAGCACGTGTTATCATCTATGGTGACGTAGGTGAAAGACTTAGCTACTATATCCAACCAGACTTTGCCAGTTCAGCAGGAACCACAGGTAACATAGCACAACTTCGTGATGCCTACGGTGACATATATATTACCAAAGATCGAGTGCACCGTGTGCGTGTAGGTCAGAGTAAAGTACCGTTTGGTTGGGAAAACCTACAGAGTTCTAGTAATCGATTAGCACTTGATCGTGTAGACGCATTAAACTCAGCAGTCAGAGATGAACGTGACATGGGTGCGTTCTACTACTATACTCCAGAAGAAGTTAGTAAAATATTTGAAGAAATCAACAAAGCAGGATTAAAGCACAGCGGTAACTATGGTATGGTTGGCTTTGGCTTATATAACGGACAAGGTGCTAACCGAGCAGAAGCCAACGACAATCACCACTGGGTAGCACGTGTTACCTATCCATGGAAAACAGAGTCAGGACAGTTTTACGAAGCAGGCATACAAGCCTATCACGGACAGTATAAAGTAAGCACAGCTAGTTATCGTCGTCAAGTAGGCGCAGGGTTTGTGAGTGCTAGTCCGACCGTAGCACCAGAGTTTGACCGCGGCTACACCGACGAGCGTGTTGGTATAAGTTTTATCAAATATCCTCAACCTTGGGGCCTACAGACAGAATGGAACTGGGGCACTACACCAGCATTAGATATGGCTTCAAACTCAATCAAAGAAACCAATCTAACTGGTGGATATGTGCAGGGTATGTATATGACCAAGAACGATTGGGGCACTTGGATTCCTTTTGTTCGTTGGCAATACTTTGATGGTGCTAACAAAGCAGAAACTAATGCACCTGCAAATAAAGTAAATGATTGGGAGTTTGGTACAGAGTGGCAGATAGCCAAAGAAGTAGAGTTGACCTTGGTCTATCATCGTATGAAACGTAATAATCTAGTAACAGGTGCAGGCTCTTCTACATTAGTGCCAACAGATTATCAACAATTCCAAGCAAGTGCCCTACGTGTTCAACTACAGTATAACTTTTAGGAAATATAATGTTTGAACTTTTTATAGATGCCGTAAAAGATATTAGTGGTATATTAGCGGTCATGGCAGCAATAGGCATATGGTCATTTCTACCTTGATCAAATATAAAACAATCTGCATATCTGATACCCACCTTGGCACTAAAGATGCCAAAGCCGACATACTCAATAACTTCCTCAAAAATCACACCTGCGAAAATCTATTCCTGATAGGCGATATCATCGACGGTTGGAAGATCCAACAGAATAAATGGCGATGGAAACAGAGTCACAGCAACGTTGTTCGCCGCATACTAGGCATGGCCAAACACGGAGTCAGGGTGACTTATGTGACTGGTAATCACGACGAATTCCTACGTCCATTCGTAGCACAGGTGTTTGAAATGGGCAATATACGGATAGTCAATCAAGCAGAGTATCGCAGCATTGATGGTGACTTATTCCTAATCACACATGGTGATATGTTTGATGGCATCACGAGATTAGGCAAGTGGATTGGATTCCTTGGAGACAACGCTTACGATTTCGTGCTTTGGATCAATACCAGATTTAATTATATCAGACATAAACTAGGATTTGGTTACTGGTCACTGAGCAAATATCTAAAACACAAGGTCAAGAAAGCCATAGGGTTCATCTATAAGTTTGAAGAAAC
>Ga0315904_10002249_pt1 | contig 30048 bp, 29 predicted proteins | sample LakEriMetagenome_6_FD_203529 | JGI IMG/M metagenome (GOLD analysis project Ga0315904, IMG submission 203529) | Freshwater fungal communities from buoy surface, Lake Erie, Ohio, United States - Buoy 12 MA120 | ecosystem: Environmental > Aquatic > Freshwater > Lake | place: USA: Lake Erie, Ohio...
AGGAGGCGCTGGACAAGAAGCTACGCGTCATGGATCTGACCGCCTTTACCCACTGTATGGAACACAACCTGCCGATTATCGTCTTCGATATGAACGTCGCCGGCAATATCCAGCGAGCCGTGGTCGGTGAGCCGATTGGGACGCTGGTCGAGAGGAGTTCTTCGTGAGCGTTTCTTCGATTTTAAAAGACACCGAGACCCGTATGGGCAAGACCCTGGAGTCTACCGCCGCAGATTTTGCGACTCTACGCACCGGTCGCGCCAACCCGGCGATGCTGGACGGTCTGAAAGTAGACTACTACGGCACCCCGATGAACGTCCGTGATCTTGCCAATATCACGTCGCCTGAGCCCCGCGTTCTCTTAATCGAGCCCTGGGACAAGGCCGCGATGCCGCTGATTGAAAAAGCGATCATGAACAGCAACCTAGGCCTCAACCCCAACAGCGATGGGGTTCGCATCCGGCTCAATATCCCCGCCCTCACCACCGAGCGTCGCAAAGAGTTCGTCAAGCAGCTCGCCGGAAAGGCCGAAGCAGGTCGTGTGGCTCTGCGCAATATCCGCCGCGATGCCAACGAGCACCTCAAAAAAGACGAAGAAGTAACCGAGGACGAGGCCAAGCGTGCAGAGAAAGATGTCCAGAAGCTCCTGGATAAGTACGTCGCCGAGCTAGAGGCGATGACCAAGACCAAAGAGTCCGAGCTGATGGAGAACTAGCTTAACGCGTTTTTCCTCCCCCCTAACCCCCGCCCGGCGGGGGGACAATGAGGAATTTTCCTCGTGGATTCCCCCGTTGGACGGGGGCTAGGGGGTGGGTGGAGCCTACGGCGCGACCTTGGCAATCGCGTCGCTAAAGGGACTCTGTCCAGCGGCCCCAATCGCCGCGACCCGGACGTGGTAGCGAGTGCCGCTGGTCAGCTCTTGAATGTCATAGCGAGACTTGGTGCTCACGCCGCCCATGCGCCAGCCGCTCTTGCCGGTGGCGTCGTCGGTGACTTCCCACAGGTACGAGCTGGCTCCGCGCACCTTATCGCACGAGACGCTCAGCTCACCGTCCTCGTCGCCCTGCGTCACCGCGAGGTGCGTCGGGGCAGGAAGCTCCCCAATCGGGGACTTCTCCGCCGCAGTCTCTAGCCCCGCCCCGTGGATCTTGGCCGCATCCCCGCCCGTCTCTTTCTCCACCGCATCGCCCATCACACGCAGCATCTGATCCGTCTTCGTCTCCTGCGCATCCCGCGCCAGCGTGTCCGCGATTGTCTGCTGCCGCGAGCCCTGCACCTTTGTCTCGGCGGCCTCAAGCGCATCTACCTCGGCTTCCGTAGGGGCCACAAGCGCCTGTGCCTGGGGCAGGTCGGGGTTGTTCTTGATCTTGGCGAGAATACGCCGCGCCAGGGCCAATTTCTCCGCAATGGGAAGGTTCTGCAGGTGTAGTTTCACTTTACTCATGATCGTGTTTCCTTTCTCAACCAGCGCCGGGAGAGCGTCCCACAAGCCCTCCTCGGCCTACGAATATTCTATCGCCGCTTTTGCCAACCCCGCTACGGATTTGGCAAAAGCTCCGTCTGGATAAGCGTATCGAGTAGCAGGCTTGCCCAACTCCCTCAGAGAGTGTCCTTATTCCGCCACAGATTACGTTTATCCAGAGGCTAGATAAACCAACTCTCTCATCGGATAAGCCAAAACTCTCGCCCATTTAGCCTTCCTTTTCCAGACCGCCTCAACAAACTTACCCAACCCCTTGCGCTCTGAGATAGGGCTTTGGTATAGTCATAGAAACATGAAAGGCGTCCGAAGATGACTGTACTGTAGCCCGTCAGGTAGGTAGCAACACGTCTCGAAAACGACCGTTTTTGGGACAGCATTTACTCCAATGAGGTTCATTGGAGAAAGCCCCAAGTAAGTTTACTTGAATCACCTGAAGATTCCACTTTTACGAAATGCTACATCACCAGTTTTATTATTTTTTAATATTAATTCTATCCTAGAACCAGGCAAGAAATCGCCTTCTATTTTTAGAATTAATGAACCAGTTTCTTGTAGCCAATCTGGGTATTTAGGCATTATTCGATTAATATTAATTTGATGAATTGCAGAAATTAGAAACAATGAAGATAATATATTCACAATTTCAGGATCCGTTTCAGAGATTTTCAAAGGAGATTTGATCGAAACCTTGCCCTTCAGTTGATTGTCTAATAATGCAAGATAGTCATGATATATTGAATCTAGATTATTTACATCAATCCGTTGCCTATTTAACGATGCGAATGGGCCAGGAATGTAATTAAATATATTATGATTAACTTCGCTAATCGTCAATGGTATTGGTGGTCTTTTTGGTCGAAGAATACGAATGCCATTGCTCTGAATGGCTATCTCTAAATTAAATAATGTGGAAATTGAACTCAGTATTTCTTTTGGTCTTGAGTATCTTTCACCAACAATTAATAATTTTCGGTTCCGAATACTCTCATCCGCCTGTATCGGAAAATCAGTGTATGATTCTGTGAATGTTTTACAATAAGAACCCAGTGTTGTAGTTTTATTTTCAATAACTTTAATAGTTCGGTTCGGAGTATTCACTAGATTAGAGAGTTTTTCAAAAACGGAACTATCAAGTGGCGGGTTTGTTTCAAAAGCACTCGTCGCAAATATATCACCCTTGATATTAACATAACTGACACCCCCACTAATAATAAAACTATGACTTACCCCATATTGGAATTTGAAATCTGAATTACCAAATAAACCCTCTAATACTAGTATTTCAGGAGATGAAGTATGTGGTTTTACAAGCTTCAAGAATGAGCTTTCGTTTTTAATAGACTCTATTTGTCGCAAGATCCTATTTATCATTAACTGATTTGATAGGAATCTCTCGGTACACAAAATATTGACATCGCTAATAATATCAGTGTTTAACTGGGAAACCGGGATTCCATTTTTGATATCATTATCCTTAGCTATATGTTTTAACTTCTTAACAATAACTCCTGGCATCTTAGCAAAAAGTGCAGGATCCGTATTTTGCGGTACTAACCTCTTTGAGCTTTTTTGCAAAAGAGATAATCGAGTTTTAATTTCTAAGAAACTAATTTTCGGAACATTCATTCTAGAAGAAAACTTGTTTCTTAGAAGTACAACATTCTTTTCATTCCTAATCACCTCGCAGTCAAAAAAATCAGAAAGATTCTCGATTGATATATTATCTGAATTATTTCCGCTCGATACGGGATAATCATCAGAAATCAGAGTTATTTTATACTTATCAGATAGTAATTTGAATAAATTATCTGTTTTCACGCTTTGGGCATGAGCATTCCGAATCATTAGGATAATAATCACCGTGATTATTATCCTAATGCTAAATAAAATACTGAAAACCTTCGACATTTCTTAACTTTACTAGTCCTAAGCAGATACTTGATGGGTACCTATAATGCAGTGACTACTAATTCACCTGAACCAGTAAATATCGCATCCGCTCCATCCGCCAAAGTCGCGATTGTAATGATAAATGTCTTGGGATCGTTATAAACTAATTCCGGTAAAATAAGGCCCGATCCTGATTTATTACCTGTCGCAGTATTCGAGTTCATAGTTATAGTTGCGGATGAAGACCCACCGGTTGGAAAATTTCCTGATATCAGACCAAAAGCACGTATCTTGTATGCCATTTGAATGTTTGTTTGTGTTGACCCTGAATTATTAATAATTTGACTCCAAGGATTTAAACTAACATCTTCACAACCAGTAGGCGTAGTGACTGTAATGGTTGACCTGACACCAATACCGGTATCATCATTTATGCTAGTCTCAGAATATGGCGACATCTCCCCCCACCATGAGGGTGTCTCGACCAAACTCATCTCTGTATTTAATTCAATACCTGTAGTCGTACCTGATGTCGAAGAAAACGCAGTCCGAACAATTTCTGCGTTCGCAATTGAAATGCCCTGAGGAAGCGGTTTTTTGACAGGCATAGAGACTGAGGTAAGCAGTGAAGCAAACAAGGGGATTATTAACATTTCGACCTCTTTCTGTTGGCACTGGACTTTCACCGACGTTGATTGACTCCATCGTCAGGAGTGGCCCAAAATCTAATCAAAGCGATTCAATCCATTAGATTTTCTGTTGATGTTTAGGTTCTCACGACAAAACACATGGTATCAGTGATAATCCTGCTTGTCAAAAGCCTCTCTAATAACATTTAATCGCAATGAAACGCCATCCACCCAACAACATGACAAAATCCATAACCACTTGATTCACAGACATGAGCTGCCTCTTAAACGTTCCTTTTTGAGACTATATTGAGGTGTTTATGGAAGGCAAGCGTCCCAATCTCGGAGCGAGAATCTAAACTCGTTCCAAAATCAATGTGCCTTTTGATGCCCGGTGTGCTGACTTTTGAGACGGTCTTTCGGTGCTGCCTTGGATACCCGTGAATGTGGAGATTGGTTTCGGGGTGCAGAGAACAGAGAGGGGGTTTCGTGCGATAATACGCGTATGGGTACTTGGACGTTGCATCTCTGGGAGCTGGAGCCGCTGCTCATCCCGCATATCTCGTGGATGGAGAAGATTCTAAGGCCGCTGGTGGTCTATGGGTTTCTGCTCGTGGCGTTTCGTTTTTCGGGCAAGCGGGAGCTGGGGCAGGCGACACTCTTTGACTTTCTGATTCTGCTACTGATCTCCAACGTCGTGCAGAACGCGATGATCGGGGAGGACAACTCGATAGGCGGCTCGTTTGCGGGTGTGGCGGTGCTGCTCACACTCTCTTGGGGGCTCAATAAAATCACCGCTCGCTCACCCAAGCTCCGCAAGTTCTTGGAAGGCTCCCCGACGCTGTTGGTGCACAATGGGATCGTGATCGAGAAAGCCATGCGAAAAGAGAGTGTCTCGCTCAACGACCTACTCACGGCGTTTCGGGAGCAGGGAGTCGCATCGGTCTCCGAGGTGCGCTTTGCGGTTTTGGAGCTCGACGGCAAGATCAGCATCATCCGCACCGATGCTCCTACGCCCGTGAGCCGTGAGGACTGTGTGGTTGAGGAAATACGGCGTCAGGTCGTGGAGCTAGAGCCGACGGCTCAGGCGTAGCCCCAGCATGAGGGCGGAGCCAGCGTCTATAGTCTGGACGGAGCGTCCCGAGCGGTCATCGAGCTGGAACTGACGGCCAAACTGCCAGCCTGCTGCCAGCGCAGCCGTGGTGTTTTTGTGGGTGTAGCCCAGCTCTAGGCCCGTGGTAAAGCTTGTCTCACGGATAACCCCCTCGCTCACCGCCGTACGATCCGAGAGTCGCCAAGCGCGGCGGACATCGAAGCCCGTGACACTGGCGAGGCTCCAGGTCTTGCTGAGAGTCTTCGTGGCGCGTAGCTCCTGGCCTTGGAAGAGCACACGCAGGTCTTTTTTTGCTTGCCAGTCCACTCCCACCGCCGGGATCAGGAGAAAGTCATCGTCGGCGATCTGGGAGCGCACGGCGACGCCATACGTCCAAGTCAGGCCGGGGCGCGCCACATGGCGCTGCCCCAGGATCAGGCCCGCCGCTACACCACGCGAGAAGTCTCCCCGTGCCGAGGCGGCGCTATCAATGCTAAAACCCAAAACGCGGGAGCGCGTCTTGCTCTGGGGCGTGATGAACGTCGCGCCAAAACGAACCTGAGTTGCATCTTCGAAGGGATTGGCGGCTCGTGGCAGACCCGCAAGCGCCGTCGGACTGGGGGGAGCAAAATCGAAGTTGCTACGGTCAACGCGAAACGTCAGGTTCTGTGTCTGCTTGAGGCCAGGCTTGAGCCAAGTCGCATCCAGGGTCGTGCGGCTCACTGTGGCGCTACGGTTGAGACCCGCGAGCTCCGCGCTTTCTGTCTGCTGGCTGCGCAGATTGACGGTGAGCGTGGGCTTTGGGAGAAACATCGCCGGGTTGGGGCGTGGGGGCTGTGCTAGTGTCGGATCCATCGGGTCATATTATACACCGTGCTGACTTTTCAGGCTCCCAGAGCCATAATAGAGCTGTCTTATGCGTCTTGCTTTTGCGATTCCCTGGCGCGATCTGGGGAGCTGGCTCTTTGAGTATCTACCAAACGAGCATACGGGGGAGCTACTCTTTGCCGCCCCGGAGCCCAACCCAGATCGTACGCCGCGTGCGAGCAAGCTGCCGCCGTATCTAGCAGAGTTTTTCTGCTTGTTGGGGCGGGGCTACAAGCTGTCAGACTACGACACGGTCTTTACGTGGGAGCTGCGCTGCGCTCTCGCCGTTTTGCTCCTGCGGCGGCTCCAGCATGTCAAAACACCCGTGATCGTGGTGGGGCCGATCTTAAAAGGTGGAATTTCCAAGGCACTCCCACTATTTCGAGGGCTTCTCGCCGACGCAACTAAGATCGTTTGCTTTTCGTCGGCAGAGCGTGATGAGTACGTCGGCTTACTACGGCTCCCCATGGAGCGCTTTGTCTTTCTTCCCACGCCTTGGGCTGCCCCAAGTGATGTGCCCACGCCCACAGACGGTGGCTTTGCGCTGGCACTGGGCCAGTCGAATCGGGACTATGCCACTCTTTTTCGCGCCGTGAAAGGGCTGGAGATTCCCGTCACTGTGGTCGCCGCCGATGACATGCCGTTTGGAGGCGTGACGCCGCCGCCCAATGTCACGGTGCGCTTCAACACGGATCACAACACGACCAATGCGCTCATCGCCTCCGCACGCCTGCACCTGATCCCGCTCCACCCGACAAGTTTCTCCTCGGGTCAGACGGTCTTGCTCAGGGCCATGGCAGCGCACAAAGCCTGCATCGTAAGCGCCGTGCCCGGCGTGACGGACTATGTCGAGGAAAATCAGACCGCAGTTCTCGTTCCACCGCACGACGAGTCTGCGCTTCGGGAAGCTCTCATGCAGCTCTGGGACAGTGCCCGTGAGCGTGAGCGACTGGGCACGAACGCCGCCCAAGCCGCCCGCGAGCGCTTCGGGTTCGCCGGATTCATGAAACATCTGCTAGAATTGATCTGATGCGACCTGCTGAGTTCTTTGCCAACTACGCCGCCAAGCCCGAGCGGCTCTTGGTAGGCCTGATGAGCGGCACGAGTGTGGATGGCGTGGATGCGGCGCTGGTCAGGATCTCAGGCAGTGGGCGCGAGACAAAAGTGGAGCTGCTCGAGGCTATCGAGCAGCCCATCTCCAACACGCTCCGCCAGCGCGTCTTGGCACTCAGTCATGGCGAAGGCAGTGCCGAGGAAGTCTCCAAAGTCTCCGTCGCGATTGCAGAGGTTTTTGTGGAGGCTGTCGAGGCGCTAGGCGCTAGCAAAGTAGATGTCATCGCCAGCCACGGCCAGACGATCTCCCACACGCCCAACACTGGCTCCCCCAATCTTGGGGGCGGGGGGGGCGCGACGCTGCAGATTGGCAATGCTGCGGTGATGGCGCAGCGGCTTGGCGTGCCTATTGTCTCGGACTTCCGGAGCGCGGATGTGGCGGTTGGTGGCCAGGGTGCACCACTGGTTCCCTACGCCGACTGGTGCCTCTTAACACACCCGACGAAAGCCCGCGCGATCCAAAATATTGGGGGAATCGGCAATGTCACGTTTCTGCCACCCAACGCCACACAAGATCAAGTGATTGGTTTCGATACCGGTCCTGGTAACATGCTCATGGATCGTGCTGCACAGTGGGCCACCGATGGACAGCTCCGCTACGACCGTGAGGGCCAGCTTGCCTTAGCAGTCAAGGAACCCGATTATGAGCTGCTAGAGTGGCTGCTAGAGCATCCGTTTCTCGCGCAAAAACCGCCCAAGTCCGCCGGGCGCGAGGAGTTTGGTGAGACGCTCTGGGATCAGGTTCTCCAGCGCACTCGGCCCCATGGCTCCGATGAGACGCTCTGGGGGCAAGTCCTCAGGCGTTCTTTGCCCCGTGGGGCAAGGATCGAGCACCACGGAGGGATACTCGTGAATACCCTAACTTGGTTTACGGCGCTCTCCATTCAGGATGCCTACGAGCGGCACTTACCCCGGATGCCCGATGAGGTGATTATTGGCGGCGGTGGAGCGCGCAACCCTGCACTGATGGCGTTTCTTCGCTCCAAGTTCGACCCGATTCCGGTGCTCACGCACGAAGATGTAGGGATGAACGGGGATGCCAAAGAGGCGCTGGCATTCTGCGTTTTAGCCAATGAGATGCTGCTGGGCAACCCGGCGAACCTGCCGTCGGTGACGGGCGCGGCGCGGCAGGTGACTCTGGGCTCTGTGACGTTTCCCTGAGCGGTAGAATAGCAGGACATGCCACAGACGCCCTGGATCCCGGCCTCCGTACTTGCTCCGCTGGCCCCCAATCTCCTCTTTCAGAAAGGGGAGTTTGAACGGGCTAGGTCAGGCTATAGAGCACTACACTGCTACGAAGGAGAGCTTCACGCACTTTTGCGGCTGGATCGCTGGCAGGAAGCGCTCACGGTGGGCGAGAAAGTGACCGCGCCAACTCCTGAGGGTGAGGGGCTTCTGGCGCTGGCGTACTTGCGGAGCGGACAGCCACAACGCGCGCAGCAGAGCGCGGAGTGGGCCGCCCCGCGTGACTCCAGCGCCTACTGGCCGCTGGTGGCCCTCGGAGCGGTGGCACTGCGCTGGAAGGCAAGCCGCGACGAAGCACATGGCCACTTTCTCCGTGCAACGCAGCAACGGCCTGAGCTCGCCGAGGGCTGGCTCGGTTTGCTCGCTGTCGCTGCCACGCCTGAGGAAGCCCAGCAGGTTGTCGCCGCGCTGGCACGCCTTGCGCCGCGTGGCTATCCGTTTGATTTCTGGAGCCAGCCCCTGCGTCTGAGTGTGCAAAATCAGCCTTTTGTGAGCCGTGCCTTCCCCGAGGGGGGGATGTTCTGCCCACAGACTCCCTTGCCACCCGTACAGACACTCTCTTTCAAACGTGATCCGCGTGGGATGCTCTACTTCGACGCCCTTATCGAGGGCCAGCCGATGCGCTTGCTCTACGATACGGGGGGCGGCCATCACTGTATGCTCACCTCGCAGGCACTGGCGCGGCTCCAGCCGGCATTTGTGGCGAGTACTGTACTGACCGGCATTCAGGGCCAGAGTGCCGGTCAGCTCTACCGTGGCGAGCGGCTGCAGATTGGGGAGCTAGAGCTAAGGCGGCTACTAATTGAGTCTGCACCGGGCAACCTCGGAGGCTTTGATGGGCTGGTCGGCTGGCGGGTTCTGGGAGAGCGGGTGCAGCGGATTGACCTGCGCCAGAACACGCTCACCTTGCTCGAAAAGCCCGCTTTCCGCGAAGGACCAGGCATCTCGCTTCCACTGCACTTTGTTGCGGATCAGCCGGTGATCGGGGTGCGCTGTCGGCGATGGGGGAGAGTTGGAGAGGTTGCTCTCTGGGCGATCTTAGACACCGGCGCAACTCAGGACTTCTTCTCGCTTCGGGCAGGGGCGCAGCTTAGCGCACGCTTCCGCCGAGATCGCCTGCAAACCACGATGGGGATTGGTCAGTCACACAAGCAGATCGAGCGCCGCACGCTCTCGGTGGGCTATGAGCTGCTCACGCCAGAGAGTCGGTTTCTCGCAAGCTACTCTGAGGCGACTGCGGCTTCGTTTCTCGATAAAGTCCACAACCCCGCGACGGGTTTTGAGCACGGGCTCCTGCTGGGGATGAATTTTTTAAGTCACTTCTCGGTGATTGAGCTCGATCCTCTCGGGCGGCGGGTCAGACTTGTCCCTCTGTGAGCTTGAGTGCCTTGAGGTCTTCCCAGACATAGTCCGGAATCTCGTCTTGGAGCGCCTCTAAGTTTTCGTGTAGCTCTTGCTTGTTCTTGGCTCCCGTCAGCGTGCAGTGGATCAGGGGCTGCTTGAGACAGCTCTGGAGAACGACTGCTTTTTGATTGAGCTTCTTGCTCTGGCACCAGTCGTAGAACGTGGTGGCGGCTTTTGCATCCCGCTCCACTAAGTGCGGCGTGTGGAGCGTGCGCGGATCAACTCCGGTGAGGAGCCCGTGGCCCATCGGAGAGCCATTGAGCACGCCAATATTATGCTCCGCGGCGATCTCTAAAAGCCCCTCCATGAGCGCGGTGGTGCGGGTGACATGGTAGTCGTTGTAGGTGAGAATCACATCGAAGCGCTCTGATTTGATCGCCAGTTTGTGGAAATCGTGCCGCCGCTGGCCCAGCCCGATATTTTTAACGACGCCTTGCTCGCGCAGCCACTCTAAGGCTTCGAGCGCACCGCGTTTGGCAAAGACCGGCTCGATTTTGTCGGGGTCATGGACGAGCAAGATATCAAAATAATCGGCCCCAAGTAGCTTGAGAGAGTTCTCGACCGTGTGCAGTGTCCCGTCCCACGAGTAGTCTTGCTTGTAGTCGGGATGCGTCCCGGTCTTCGTAGACAAAAAATAGCTCTTGCGATCCACGCCACGCAGGGCGATCCCCAGCCGACGCTCACTCTCGCCATAGAGCGGCGACGTGTCAATAAAGTTGATCCCACTCGTCAGTGCCAGCTCGACCGTCTCGACCGTGTCACGATCCGCCACGGTATTCTGGTAGATCCCACCAATTCCCGCGCCGCCCAGGCCAATTGCCGAGACTTCCAGCCCCGTGCGCCCCAGCTTGCGTTTCTCTATCGTCACTTCTGAACCACTTTCTTAATTGCGATCTTGGGTGTCAAGCTCTGGCCGTCGGCCTTACTCTTATGGATCCTCTTGACAACTTCCATCCCGCGCACGACTTTTCCAAACGCGGCAAAGCCTTGGCCATCAGGGTTGCGTTTGCCGCCAAAGTCCAGCTCGGGCTGATCACCCACGCAGATAAAGATCGCCTCCGTCGCGGAGTCGGGCGTGTCGCGGGCCATGGAGATCGCGCCGTCTTTGTGCTTGATACCCGTTTTGTTCGTGCGCTCCAGAGCGACGGGCGGGAAGGCTTTAAACCCCTCCCGCGCGCCGCCCTGGATCACGTTGATCTTGACGGTTTTATCGGGCTGGTTGTCCGGCGTGGTTGTCACGGTGCGATAGAACGTCCCGCCGTCGTAGGCTTTGGCTTTCACGTAGCGCAGGAAGTTCTTCACCGAGACTGGGGCGCGTTTGGCGTCCAGCTCCACCTCGATCTCTCCCAGCTCAGTGATAAAAACCGCACGCATTAGTGCTTCTCGCTCGCGATATGCTCCGCGATCAGATCTTGACCAAAGTCGCCGTCGAAGTCCCGCCAGACACTGTGGATGTGGTTGGCGTTGTTCTGCGTATTGTCGTACTCGATCAGAAATGTCGGGCCCTGAACTCGGTAGTAGTGCCGCTTACCCACCTCGGTCTCACCTGCCCAGGCAAAGAGAATCGCGTCTTTCCCGGCTTTTTTGAGCTTCGCGGTGCGGGCACTTGCCAGCTCGGAGGCCATGTTGCCCGTGTGAACCCCGATGAGCGCATCGAGGAGCTTCTTCTGCGCCTTACTCAGGTCTTTATAGAGGATTCCCTTTGCCTCCAGCGCCGAGACCTTCACTTTATTGCCGGTGAAGATATCGTTAGGAGCGGCTGTGTCGTAGATCGCCGTTTTTTGCTGCTCTGGCGTGAGCGCGATGAGGAGTGCCCGGGCTGCCTCTTCTTCGTCTTTTAAGGCACGCGTCCCCTTCATCCCGCCATCGTCCACGCGAATCTCCGCGGGGTTGGTGCCGTAGAAGTTCGGGCTCGCCGCGATCTTCCCCCCGACCAGGGTCACATTGAGCGCGAAGTGATGCCCCTCAAAGCGCCAGCCCCAGGGCTTGCTCGCCGAGAAGGGGGGCGTCCCAAAGAACGAGACAAAGTAGCGCTCGGTGTCGCGAACGGGGCCGGTGCCTTTCTCGATGGCGTTCAAGACCTTCTCCATCGCCATGATCGTGGTCGCCTTGGTGTAGCCCTTCTGCGAGAGCCCGGTCTTGAGGAGCGCCATGGCGGCAGCTTTCTGCTCCGCCGTCATTTCTTTGAGCTGCACGCCCTTGCGATCATCGCGGGGGACAAAGTACCAGTTGGTGCGCTCGGCATCGGTGAAGGCAAAAGTCGCCTTGGCTTTCTGCTCGGGCGTGAGCAGTGTCAGCAGGCTCTCGGCGGCCTTGGCCATGGTCTTGGCGGATTTTTCCTGAACCCGAGACTGCGCTTCTGTGAGCGTGAAGACGACTGCCACCGCTGGCAGGAGCAAGAGAGGGAGATACGATTTCATGCGGGCATTGTACCCGTGTTTTACATACCTTGCGGCTCGACGTCAATTGTCTTTGCGATGGTATAGACTGCTTGCCCGGGCTTGGCCCCGCGCGGCTTTCGGACATAGCGGCGCTCCGTGTAGTCCACAGGAACCAATCCAGCGTGTTTCTCACCAGAGCGTGCGGCCACTAGTCCCGCTGCTTTTCGCAGAATTGCATCGGGGACGCGCTCGGGGTGGGCATTGGTTCGCAATACCCCGTGTGCGCCGGCGACCCCACGGATGTGAAACCAGAGATCCTTGGGCCCGGCGACCTTGGTGAGCAAGTAGTCGTTGCTCGTGGCGTTCTCCCCGATATAGAGCGTCCACTCGCCCTCCAGAGTGAGCGTCCGAATCTTGTGGCCATCGAACTTCTTGCCGCTCGGTTTCCCTCCTCCCCCGGCCCCTCCTCCCCCGGCCCCCGGGTACCCTCTGGGTGCCAATCCTGCGGAGGCAGGTTGGGGGAGGGGGGCGTTTGTTTGTAGCGTGGCACGCTCGGCTTCTAGCTCTACTTTACGGCGCGTGGCGTACTCGGTGGCGTCGCGGGCCTTGCGGGCGCGGTCGAACCAGGCTTCGGCGTTCTCGTGAGGGGATTTTTTGGGATCCAGCGCAATCGTGCGTGTCTGGCCGTCGTTGTAGAAATCCGATACCTCGGCACTCTCTGCACCCTTACTGAATTGCGCCAGGTGCGCCAGAAGCAAGTTCCCACACTCCTCGTGCTTGTCGGCGAGGGCGGCCTCAGCAAAGGTCTTCTCTAGCTCAGCGAGCTGCTTCTCAACACGGGCAAGAGCTTGCTGGCGGGCGCGCTCCGCAGCGGCCTCGGCGCTGTCTTCAGCTTTTTCCGTGAGCTTTGTCGCCCAGAACGTGTCCAGCGCGACCGAGATGCTCTCGCGGGGAAAACCGACCACGCTCTTGGTCTCAAAGGCCCAGACCCCGACCGTGTGGCCGTCCGCGCCCTGGATCGAGTGTGGCGAAAACTGCCCGAGTGCGGCCCGCTGGAGTAGCTCGCCTTCGGGGCGCAAGGCGGACTCCGTCTCGGCGAACTTGGAGAGAAAGGGCGCGTCGGTGGAGATTCCGGGGGGGGACTTATAGGCCGCGCCGTGGTGCATCTCACGCTCCCCGCCGTGGCGCAGGACGCCGCGCACGGTGTTGGTTCCGCTCACCAGCACCACGTTCGAGTTGCGGCCCATCAGCTCACAGATCAGGGTCACGCGCTCGCCCTCGACCGTGCGGCAGACCAGGTGCAGGACTCGGTCAGGAAACGGCAGCTCCACCGCTTCGATCCATGCGCCCTCCAAATACTTTCGCGCGATCTGGCAGAACCCCGGTGGCTGCGTGGGGTTGTCCCGCTTGACCTGCGTGAAGTGCACCCGCGCGGCGTGGGGATCAACGCAGAGGAGCAAGCGCCGCCCACCTGCCGCCTTGGAGAAGGTCGAGAGAATGATCTCATTGGTGCTTGGCTGCTGCACTTTCTGAATCCGCCCCCCGACCAGCGCCGCCCGAAGCTCCGCCGCGACGGCAGCCAGGACGAAGAAATCAAAGGGAATGGTCATATTTTCAGCAACACATAGTCCAGGTTGGGGGGCTCTATCCCGAAGCTCTGGAGAGCCGTGTAGATCTGAGCGCGGTGCCACTGCTCGTGGTTGACGATGTGGAAGAGGATGTCCTGGGCCGTGAGAGAGGTAGTTTTGCCAAGCGAGACGGTAAAGACTTGTGCTAGGCTCTCGGGCGATGAGGCGGCGATAAAGGCAAGCGTCTCCGTGCGAAGTGCCTCGGCGTCGGTGAGGAGGCTCTCCAGGTCGTTGGGAGCCCGATCTGCGTAGGATGGAGGCCATGGCTTGTCAATTAGACGGGCGTACCAGCCCTCCTCTGCTCCGTTGCAGTGCACGAGGAGCTTCGCGATTGTGTTGAAGCGCGACGTGGTCACAAACTCCCGGTGAAGCAGCTCGGGGTGGGCGCGGAGAACGGGAGCGAGGGTGGTGTGGCAGCGGGTGGCGTGGGCATAGAGCTGTTGGAGTTCCATCGCTTACGACTGCTCCTTCTTTCGCTCATCGAGATACTCGCTTGCCTCGGTGAGGGTTTTTCCGGCGATGAGGCTGTTGGCGACCCCGCTCATGGCGCTGGCGGCGAGGTTCTCTCCGATCTTGTCGAGGGCTTCGATCTTCTCGCGGATGAGATTGTGGTCGGTGCCGGATTCTTTGGCGGCGATCAGCTCGGCGAGGGCTGTCTCGATGGCGGGTTTGTCGTCGCCTTCGTAGCCGGGCAGGAGCTTTTGCGCACCCAGAATCGCGGACTGGGCCTCAGTGCGCATGTCGGCGACCATGCGGGCGGCGAAGTCTTCGTCGGCGTGGAGAAACGAGTCGCGGACGCGCTGCTTGACCTGCGACTGGTCGAGGCCATAGGTGGGCTTGATCCGCACCTCCGTGGCGACTCCGGAGCGCAGCTCTTTTGCGCTGACTTGGAGAATTCCATTGGCATCGAGCAGGAACTGGACTTCGATCTTGGGGACACCAGCGGGCAGCGGTGGGACGCCTGTTAGCTCGATACGCGCCAGCGAGCGGTTGTCGGCGGCCAGTTCGCGCTCGCCTTGAACCACGTGAAGCAGCACTTTTGTCTGGCCGTCCACGCTGGTGGTGAACTCTTCTTTTGCCGTGCTGGGGATTTTTGAGTTGCGGAAGATGAGTTTTTCTACGGCGCCGCCCATGGTCTCGATCCCCAGCGAGAGCGGCGTCACGTCTAGCAATAACAAATCGTCGCGGTTGCCGGAGAGAATATCGGCTTGGAGCGCGGCCCCCAGCGCGACCACTTCATCCGGGTTGAGGTGTGTGTGCGGCGTGCGTCCAAAGAGTTGCCCGACGGCACTCTGAACGGCAGGTACGCGGGTTGAGCCGCCGACCAATACCACTTCGGCGATTTCCGAAGCGCTCAGCCCCGCATCGGTGAGGCACTGGCGGCAGGCCACGAGTGTCCGCTCGATCAGGGGCGCGATTGCCTCGTCAAAGTCCTCGCGAGTCAGTGCGATGCCCAGAAAATCCGTTGAGGTTTTGGTGCTTAGTTCACGCTTGGCTTTCTCTGCGGCAAGGCGTAGTGTGGCGGGTTCGGTGAGGCGTAGGTTCGCCCGTGCCTTCAGCCATTCGACTAGCGCATCGTCGAAGTCGTCGCCGCCGAGGCGCGTGTCGCCGCCCGTGGCCAGCACCTCAAAGAGGCCGTCTTCCAGGCGCAGGATCGAGATATCAAAGGTCCCGCCGCCCAGATCAAAGACGGCGATAGTCGCCGTTTTGGTGTTCTGCAGGCCATACGCAAGGCTCGCCGCCGTGGGCTCGTTGACGATGCGGATGACCTCTAGACCGGCTAGCTCTCCGGCATCCTTGGTAGCTTGGCGCTGGGAGTCGTTGAAGTAGGCGGGAACCGTGATCACGGCTTTCGTCACCGCCTCGCCCAGCGCTTTCTCCGCGCGGTTTTTGAGCTCGCGCAGCACCCAGGCCCCGACTTCTGGCGCACTGACGAGCCGATCTCCCAGCACGATCTGGCAACCGCCAGTCAGTAAGTAAGGCAGGCTGCCCCGGAGTGCCTCGGCATCGCCGTCGCCCTTGCCCATCAGCCGCTTGGCCGAGTAGATCGTGCGGGTCGGGTGGGAGGTCAGAAAGGGAAGTGCGTCCACGCCCACGAGCGGCGTCGCGCCGCCCTCGGGGAAGTACACCACGGAGGGCACCAGCCCCCCGAGTACCTGGGGAACCCCGTCTTTTACGACGGCCACCAGAGAGTTTGTCGTGCCTAAGTCAATACCAAGAATCGTCGCCATGTCGCTAGAGTGTACCCGAAAGCCCTCCTCCCCCGGCCCCTCCTCCCGATAACGGGAAAGGAGGGGAGAGCTAGGGAAGTAAGTCCGCGACGGTGACGGGCATATTCGGAGCGGCAAGCGGCGCGATACTTCCGGTTGCCGCGACGACCTGTGTCTGTGTCCAGATGCCGTTTTGGGGATGGCGGTGCACCTCTAGTTGGCGATCTTGCAGATTCACGATCCAGTACTCCGCGATTCCCGCCGTGGCGTAGAGCGCACTTTTGGCATTTCGATCATCCGTCAGTGTCGAGGCGCTCACTTCGACAACGAGTAGGATATCGGTGGGAGCAGGATGGCGGCTTGTGTAAAGGCGGGGTGAGCCTTGCGCAACCACAATATCCGGTTGCGGCTGGCTACTGCTGCCTGTGAGGACGATAGGGTTCTCGGTTCTTAGGTGACAGTCAAGTCCCGCAAAAGCGCGGTTCAGGGCAACATGGCTCAGAGGAATTGTCGTGGAATGAGGAGGATCAGGAGGCATTTTCTCAAATATCTCGCCGTCGAGTAGTTCCAGGCGCTCGTCTTCATGGAAAAGCCCCAGGCGAATCGCACACTGGAACTCCTCCACGCTCCAGCGGCGGCGGACAAAAGCGGCACTCATGACTCTATTTTACCAGTAGTGCCAATAGCCTGTCTTGAGCACGTAGATCCCCAGCGCGGCGTTCGTAACTCCGTGCGCCACAACACAAGCCAGCAGAGATTTCGTGTGGTGTAGCAGCCCCGCCATCAGCGCGGCGTAGCCAATCGCCGCCAGCCACTCGGGGTGCGCGAGGGCGAAGAGCCCTGCGACGATCCCAAATGCCGCGAGCGAGAACTGCCCCAGTGGCAGCTCTTTCCACTTCTCCTGGTCGGTGGCAAAGCGCAGCAGAAACGAGCGCCAGAAGATCTCCTCCATCACCGGAACGAGAAGCGCCAGCCCGATAAAACGTACCGTGAGAAAGCTATACCGAAGCGTCGGGTTGGCAATCTCCTGAAACGGGTTGTAGGCCGTACGCGCCCCGATGGCCCAGCCTGCCGGTTGGAGCGCATCCAGCCCTAGCCAGAGCCCCAGGCCGAGCAGTCCGACAAGAGTGCCTAGTCCCACGGCCTTTGCGTCCCAGCGAAGCTCGCCCTTCCAAGCGCGGGCACAGGCAAACAGCGCAGCCAGCACGAGCAGTGCCTTGATGCCGTAGACGAAGGGATAGAGCGCGAGAGGAAGCTTACCTTCCAGCGTGGTCAGCACCAGAAAGAGCACCATCGGGGCGGTGTAGGGGAACCAGTCGGGTTTTTTGGTCATGAATTAGCGTTTGGCAATCAGACTTGGTCAGGGAACTCGGGGAGGGAGAGAGGACGGCCCTTGGGGCCATTGTAAAAGTAGAACTCGTCCTTGCCGTCCACCAGCCCCTGTAGCATCGGCTCATCGGTGTCAAGACGAATACCCTTGCGTGTCGCCTCCTGATCCAGAAAAAGCCGTAGGCGCTCCAGCTTAATGTCCTCGGTCATATTCCCCTTGATGGCAAACGCCACCGCCTTGATAGATACCGTGAGTTTGGTTCCTCGCATAGTCACTCTCCTCCGCTCAGTTTATCCGATCTGCAGTGCTTCGGCGGCGCGTTGGTGAGTGGCGACGGCTTGGGCGAGGAGCTGGTGCTCGGGGCGGGTGAGCTGCGGGTCGCGGCTGAGGAGGTCGAAGGCATCGGTGCGGGCTTCGAGGAGAATATCTTGGTCGCGCAAGACATCGGCGACTTTTAGGCTCGGGATGCCGGACTGGCGCGTGCCGAAGAACTCGCCGGGGCCGCGCAGCTTGAGATCTTCCTCCGCGATCACGAAGCCGTCGCTGGTGGCGCACATCACCTCCATACGGGCCGTGCCATCGGGCGTGCTGGGGTCAGAAAGGAGCACACAGAACGACGCGTGCTCGCCGCGCCCGACCCGGCCTCGGAGCTGGTGGAGCTGGGCCAGGCCAAAGTTGTCGGCGTCCTCGATCACGATCACGGCGGCGTTGGGCACATCCACGCCCACTTCAATCACCGTGGTCGCGACCAGAATCTGGTGCTCGTTCTTGCGAAACGCCTCCATCACCGCGTCTTTCTCGTCGCTTTTCAGTTGCCCGTGGAGCAGACCAATCGAGAGCTCGGGAAAGACATGGGCTTTTAAGTGCTCCGCCAGATGCGTCGCCGCCTTTGCTTCGCGCTTCTCGGACTCTTCGACCAGCGGGCAGACGATATAGGCTTGGCGACCTTGGGTCACCATCTGCTTGATGCCCGCGTAGACCTTGTCCTGCTCGGCGCGGCGTTTCCAGTGGGTGCGGATCGGCTTGCGGCCCGGCGGCAGCTCATCGAGAATCGAGACATCGAGGTCGCCATAGACCGTGAGTGTGAGCGTGCGGGGAATCGGTGTGGCGGTCATGACCAGCACATCGGGGCGGACGCCTTTATCGGAGAGTGCGGCGCGCTGGAGCACCCCAAAACGGTGCTGCTCATCAATGACGACGAGGCCGAGCTTATGAAACCCGACGCTCTCTTGGATTAAGGCGTGGGTGCCGACCACGATGGTTGTCTCGCCGCTGAGCAAGCGCTCCTTGACAGCGGCTTTTTCTTTGGCGGGCCGCGAGCCGGTGAGCAAGTCCACGCGCAGGCCCAGCTCCTCCAATTTAGGGCGGATACTTTTCAGGTGCTGCTCTGCCAGAATCTCGGTGGGGGCCATGAGCGCCGCCTGGTAGCCACCCCGCGCCGCAATGGTCATCGCGGCCATCGCCACGGCAGTCTTGCCGGAGCCCACATCGCCCTGCACGAGGCGATTCATCGGGGTGGGCGAGGCCATGTCGTTTCCCAGCTCCGCGATCACCCGGTCTTGAGCGCTGGTGAAGGTGAAGGGGAGCACCGTGCGCAGCTCCATCACGGGGCCGATGGCATCGGGAAACGTAATCCCCGGCTGACGCGCCACTTCCCGCTTCTTCTCTGCGACGAGTATCTGGAGCGCAAGCAGCTCTTCATAGGCCAGCCGATGCCGGGCGGCCTGAAGCGCCTCGTCGCTCTCGGGATAGTGGATATTGCGGAGTGCAGCCTCGATTTCAGGCAGGCTGCGGCGCTTGCGTAGCGACTCGGGCAGGGAATCGGCAAACTCGCCGGCGCAGAGACTCACGGCCTCGTAGGCAAAGCGGCGCAGGCGTGTCTGGGAGAGGCCCTCGGTGAGTGGGTAGACCGGCACAATGCGGCCAATGGCGAGCGAGTCTACGGCTCCGTCTTCGTCAATGGCCTCCCACTCGGGTGAGTTTAGCTCGGGGGCGTAGCGGCGCTTGACCTGGCCATACGCCACGACTTGCTTGCCAATCAGCTTCTCAAAAGTGGCCTTCATGCGCCACTGGTTGAACCACGTCAGCGACGCCACCACTTTGGAGCCATCATCGAGCGTGACCTTGGTAATGACGAGTTTATTGCGCAGCGGCTTGTTCTCGACCGCGGTCACTTTGCCTAGAATCGTCGCAAACTCACCGTCACGGACATCGCCGATCTTCACAAAGCGCGTCCGGTCTTCGTAGCGGCGTGGGAAGTGCCCGACTAAGTCCCGGAGCGTCCGGATCTGCAGCTTCCAGAGCGTCTCCGCCAGCTTCTCCCCGATTCCTTTGAGCTTCGTGACAGGCAAGTCGGGGTTCATAGCGTGCCCATTGTACCCGACTAAACTCGCGTTATTCGGGAGGTCGCTCAGGGAGCCACACCGCTTTTGGGGCTCTCTGAGCCGTTTCATAGAAATCCATGGGGAAATGGTCGCAATATGATTAAGTGAATCTACTTTAGCGGTAGTGGAACGCTGACGTCAGTGTTAAATGAGGCTATTCGACTTTCTTATTAGAATATTGCAGGCAAAGTAAGCTCACCCCTTGAGAACACTGCACTCTTGGAAGTGACATTATTTATAGAAAATTGGATTTTCACGGTATTTTGCCTGGTATTAATGGCAGTATTATGACATATTATACTATAATAGTGATAAAATATATGATTTATAAAGAATATATGGTGTTTTAATTTGATTTAGGTCTTATATATATTTGTTAAATACCGAGATTTCGTAATTTTTATGCAGTTTATTGGTGGTTTAATTTGTATTTGTTGTAATTTTTAATGATGGGAATGCTAATGCGCTTGCCTGTTTCTTTTTTATATCGGCTTTTACTGCCTGAGTTTAGGGCATTATGTACGATTGGATAAGATTAAAAAAATATGAAAGGGAACTTCCCCTATGGTTTCATGTTTTTTTCACGATGATAATTATAATATGAGTAAGGGACGCGAACCTTTTGAGATGTGGAACGTCTCTGATTTTGAAATTATGACTGCTTCTGAACCGATCACGCTACCAAATCTGGAAGACGCTTTTGAGAGTGTTAATCTGGAGACCACACGTCCTCAAGAGGAGGCTGTGTCGCTCGTGCCTGGTGACTTTGCCCTCAAACACCAGATCCTCCCGATTATGCTTGATCAGGGGACTCTGGTCGCAGCCATCGGAAGTCCGCTTGCCCTCGGTGCTGTGGATGAGCTTGGGGTCTTGTTGCAGCGGCCCACGCGGGCAGTCTTGGCACCTGCCGCTGTTATTAAAGAGAAGATCGAGGAGATTTTCTTAGAGAAGATTCTCGCCGGTATTCCAGGACAAGGCGACGATGCCAACCTGATAGATGCCGACGAAAACACGGATCTTGCAGATCTGCAAAAGATGGCGGGTGAGACCGCTGTGGTGCAGATGGCCAACCTGATCTTTGCGCAAGCGGTGCGCGATGGGGCATCGGATATCCATATCGAGCCCTACGAAAAAGAGATGAAGGTGCGCTTCCGCATTGACGGCATGCTGCGCGACATGATGGCACCACCCAAGCGCATGCACGCCGCGATCATCTCCCGCCTGAAAATTTTAGGCGAGATGAATATCGCCGAGCGCCGCCTGCCCCAAGATGGGCGCATCAAAGTGACGATTGCGGGGCGCTCCATTGATGTCCGCGTCTCCATCGTCCCGACGGTCTTTGGGGAGCGCGCGGTGATGCGTATCCTGGATAAAGGCACCGCGATGCTGGGGCTCGCCGAGCTAGGAATTCAGCCGGACATGCTGGAGCGGTATCGGCAGATTATCAAGGTGCCGTATGGGGTGATTCTTGCCACCGGTCCAACGGGAGCGGGTAAGTCCACCACGCTCTATGCCTCGCTCCAAGAGATCTGGTCTCCGACGACCAATATCCTGACAATTGAAGACCCTGTCGAGTACCAGGTGCCCGGCATCAGCCAGATTCCCGTACGTGCGGCCATTGGTCTGACTTTTGCTAATGGACTGCGTAGTATTGTTCGTCAAGACCCTGATGTGATCATGGTAGGAGAGATTCGAGACCATGAGACGGCAGAAATTGCCATCCACGCCGCCCTCACGGGGCACCTGGTTTTCTCCACGCTCCACACCAACGACTCCCCCGGCTCCGTGACTCGTCTTCTCGACATGGGAGTGGAGCCCTATCTCGTGGCCTCGTCGCTGATTGGAGCCGTGGCCCAGCGCCTGGTGCGGCGTGTCTGCCCGAGCTGCGCCGCGCCCTATACTCCCGAGAGTGAGATGCTCGAAGGCGTCGGGATCGCCCCGAGTGACTGGGTGGGGACGACTCCCTTTCGTAAGGGTACCGGCTGCGAGAAGTGTCAGGGAAGTGGCTACAAAGGCCGTGTAGGTCTCTACGAGCTCTTTGTGATTGATGAGCCGGTTCGGCGCATGACCGTCGACCGGGCTAGCTCCAATGAGATGAAAGACTACGCCATTAAAACCTATGGAATGCGGACACTTTTAGGTGATGGTAAGATTGCCGTTCTTGCGGGGAAAACCACGCCCGAAGAAGTCTTGCGCGTCTGTCAGAGGGAGACACTCTAAGCCATGTCCGCGCTGAGTTTTTCGTATGTTGCGATGGATGCCGGCGGCGCACGCCGCACGGGTGTTATCGAGGCGGAGACCAAAGAGGCGGCACTGGCGCGGCTCGATGCGGAAGGGCGCTTTGTTCTTGAGATCGCAGAGTCGAAGTCCTCCGCGGTTGCGAGCGCGGGGGCGGCGACGTTTGGTAGCCGGCGGGCACCATCGCGGCAGGAGCTTGCTCTGTTTACGCGACGTCTCGCCGATCTCTCTCAGGCGGGCTTGCCCTTGGACCGCGTTCTACAAGTGGTTGCCGAGCAGTCCGAGAGCCTGACGCTTAAAGAAGTCTCGGAGCAGACCCTGGAAGATGTCCGCTCGGGAATGCCGGTGAGCCAAGCGCTTGCCAAGCACCCAAAGTTCTTCAACGATGTCTTCACCCAGACCCTGCGTGCCGGTGAGGCCAGTGGGCAGTTTCCTGAAGTGGCGGGTCGTCTGGCAGACTTTCAGGAAAAAGAAGTGGCAAGGCGCAGCCAGATCAGCGGCGCGCTTGTCTACCCGGCCATTCTTGCTTTCACGGCAGTCTTTGTGATCTTGTTCTTGCTCTTTTTTGTAGTGCCCAAGCTCTCGGGGGTTTTCAAAGACCTCGGCAACAATCTCCCCGTGACCACCAAGATCCTTCTGGCAAGCACGGACTTTCTCTCCCAGAACTGGATCCTGGTTTTAGGTGTCGTGATCGGGGGCTATGTTTTGTTGCGAGGCTGGCTGGCGACCGCCAGTGGCGCGTATCTGCGAGATAAGTTTCTGCTGAAAGCGCCGCTGATTGGCCCCGTGGTCATGAAAGCGACGATCTCGCGCTTTGCGCGCGTCCTCGGTACACTCGTCTACGGCGGTGTTCCGATCTTAGAGGCGCTCGACATTGCCGGACTCTCTGCCGGAAATAGAGTCTTCCAGCTCAGCGCCAAAAAAGTGAGTGAAGAAGTTCGTGATGGGCGGCCTATTGCCGAGTCCATGCGCGATACGGGGACATTCCCTCCCGTGCTAACACACATGGTTGCCATTGGGGAAGAGACGGGGGACTTACCTCGGATGCTGGGACGGGTCTCCGATAGCCTTGACTTCGAGGTTGATACCGGGATGCGCCGTCTAGTTTCTTTGGTGGAGCCCGTGATCGTTCTGTCCATGGGAATCTTTGTGGGGTTTGTGGTTCTTTCGGTGCTCTTGCCGATATTTCAAGCGCAGGAAACAGTGAAATAGATGAGAAGACAAAAACGTGCTTTTACGCTGATTGAGATGCTGGTTGTGGTATTGATCCTGGCCATTCTTGCAGCGCTGATCGTCCCCCGTGTGGTTAACCGCACCAGTGATGCCAAGCGTGCCAAGGCGGCGAGTGATATCGCCACACTCTCCAGCTTGCTGCAGCAGTACCGTGTAGATACGGATCAGTTCCCCACCACGGAGCAGGGCCTCAATGCCCTGCGCGTCCAGCCCGGTGATGTCAATGGCTGGCGTGGCCCCTACACCCAAAAGGAAATCGCGGGTGATCCTTGGCAGAATGAGTATGTCTATGAGTCCCCTGGCCCCGATGGTCAGGACTTCATTATCGCTTCCTACGGTGCGGATGGCGCACCGGGTGGCGAGGGCGACAACTCGGATATCACGAGCGAGTAGCCAGATGTTTTCCTCCCCCCTAACCCCCGCGCTGCGGGGGGACAGCAAGGAAAAAACCTCTTTTCTCCCCCGTTCGGGTACCCCGCGTAGCGAGGGTGGTGGGGCTGGGGGGGCTTTCACGCTGATTGAGGCGACGGTGGTAATCACGATCCTGGCTCTCATGGCAGCGCTCGTGATTCCCAATGTCGTTGCTCTTAAGCGCTCTCAGGACGTGCAGACGCTCAAAGCGAGTGTCTTGCGCTTGCCTGTGGAGGCCCAGAATGAAGCGCGTCTGAGCAAGAAAGCTGTGACGCTTCGGGCAGAAGGCGGTGACACGCTCATCATGGAGCGTGCGGCCGAAGAAGGCGAGTCCCCGACGGAAGTGAAGCGCATTGCTCTCAGTGGGGGACTGACGCTGGATGCCGCGCAGGCTGAGGGGCAGAGTGTGGATCTATCGTCGTGGGAGTGGACTGTCTACCCCGACGGCTCTGCCGTGCCAGGGCGCTTGGAGCTGGCAGAGGGAAATCGCATCTTGAGTCTGCGCCTGCCCGGTGAGGGAGAGCTTCCACGCTGGATCAGCGCCAGCTCCTCTGACGCTACCGAGTCCGGTGAGGAGCGCTGGAGCGCTGGGGAGCTTGAACAGCGTGGCTAAGGGGGCAAGAGCCTTTACCCTTATCGAGGTGCTGGTGACAGCAACTCTGGTAGGGGTGGCGGTGGCGGGGACGCTCACGGCGATTGGGTCGCTCTCGCGGGCCGATGTGTCGGCGCGGAATGCGGAGCTGCTCCAGCGGCTGGCAAGCCAGAAGCTCGCGGCTCTGCGGATAGAAGGCGATCTGCGTACGGCGGAGACCAGCGGGGATTTTTCGGCAGAGGGCTATGCAGATGCCGACTGGAGCTTGGAGCTTCAGACCACCGACGACGCAAACGTGGAAGAGGCGACGATCACGGCGACGCGGGGAGACTCCCAGCAGGCGCTCAGTGAGCGGGTTTTCTTCCCACCTGAGACAACAACGACAACCGGAACGGGCACAAGTGGGCAATAAACGACGAAAGGTACGGGCAGGGATCTCTCTGCTGGAGCTGCTGGTGGTGCTCGTGATGATGGGCTTCCTCACCTATGCGCTCACCTACGCCTTTACCGGAAGTATTGATGTCCAGCGCCGCCAGGCACAGCGCCAGAGCGAGCAGAACCCCACCGCGCGTGTCGAGCGGCGCATCACCCGGCTCCTCAATGAAGCGATCCTCTCCGAGGACACCGCCGATCGAATGACCTACTTTGTGGCGGCAACCGAGGGCGATGGAGCGCTCGGAGCGGATCGCCTGACGTTCACCTCCACGGCTCTGGGACTGCCCCTCACGACGCAGCAGAGCACGGATGATTTTGAGACACAGCATGAGGCACGCGGTCCCCAGGGCGGAATCACGGAGGTCTCGCTTAGTACGACGGCAGTCGGGGATGCGGGGAGCAATACCGGGCTCTTTGAGCGTCTTCAGACCCCCGCCGACGGCGATGTGACGCAGGGAGGCAGGGAGTCTCTTCTAGAGTCGTCGGTCACCAGCATTGGTTTTGAGTTCTATGATGGGACGCAGTGGGTGACGGCTTGGGACACGACGGAAGAAGGTGGCACGCGGCGGCTCCCGGCGGCGGTGCGGGTCAGCTACACATTGGCAACAGACACGCAGAATCAGACCCATAGCTTTGTCGTCCCGGTTCCCACCAGCGATGTGGATGCCGACAACCCCGCCAATGCCACTTCGACGGGAGGCACCGCATGAGCACCCCCCTAGCCCCACCACCCTTGCTTCGCAGGGTACCCGGACGGAGGAACAATCGTGGTCAGCGTGGGGGCGTGATGGTGCTGGCGCTGGTGGTGCTGGCGGGGCTGCTGGCCATGCTGGCGGTCTTTGCGGCCAACCAGCGTGCCTACCTCACGGCCACGCAGTACACGCTTCGGGACCGTCGTGCGGAGGCGGCGGCGCGTAGCGCACTGGCCATGTCCCTCTCCGCGCTTCAGGCCGTCAATACGAATCTGGTGAAGCTCGATGATGACTGGGCGACTCTGGGAACCAATGGCACGGAAGTCACGGAGCTGACGGGCGGCGCGACCTACCGTGTTCAGATTTTAGATGCGGGGAGCCGCCTGAACATCAACACCCTCACCGAAGCCCAGCTACAGAACCTTCCCCTCACCTCCGAGCAGACCGCGAGCCTTCTCGACTGGCGCGAGACGGGGGCGACACCACGAACTGAAGGCGCAAAAGACAGCTACTACGAAGCGCTGACGACTCCCTATAATGCCCGGCTGGGGACGCTGAAAAGCCTAACGGAGCTGGCTCTGATCAAGGGCTGGACCGCGAGAACGCTCTACAGCCCCAATGCCGAAGACATCACGACCAATACTCCTCTGGAGGATGCCAATGGGGAACCGCTGGCGCTGGCGGGAGTGCTGACGGTCTCTAGCGGCGCCCCCAATACGCTCGCTGCTGGGGGAGCCCGCACCAACCTGAACCAGCAAAACCTCAGCCCACTTACCCTAATTCAGCTTGGGCTCCCCGCAAATCTGGCGACCCAGGGGCCGTTCACATCGTTTGCCAACTTGCTCGGGCGGGCGGGTGTCGCGACCCAAGCTGCGCAACAAGTGCTCGACTCGGCGACCTTTACGACCGAGACTCGCCTGATAGGAAAAGTCAATATCAACACGGCTTCTGAGTCGGTACTTGCCCAGCTACCCGGTGTGACGTCAGACATTGCCAGCGCGATCATCACCCGCCAGAGCACAGGGTTTGCCACTCTGGGGGAGCTCTCCAGCATCCCAGGACTAACGGGCACGACTCTGGGCCAGGTGGCCGATGCGGTGTGTGTGGGGAGCGATACGTTTCTCGTAAGAGTCTGGGGAGAGAGTGGTGGTGTTGGTGTGGCCTATGAAGCCGTCGTTGGAATTCGCAACAGTCGTGCTCTGGTGATTCAGCTAGAGCGCATCAATACGACCAGTATCCCCGCGTGGTGGAGCTGGGAAGAGGCAACGACAACGTCGGTGTCTTCAGGAGGGAATCAGTGAAAAGGAGAGCGTTGCCAACCCTCCATCTGGAGTGGGCTCCGGGCTCAGTGCTGGCGATGGACCGTGCCGATGACCGTCGCGCACGGGGCACGAGCATCGATGAGCTGGGACGATTTGTCCGTGGCCATAAAGAGGCCCTGGTCGGGGTGAGTCGGAGCTGTGTCTTTCTGAAGGCGATTCGCCTCCCTAAAGCCACGCCCGAGGAGCTTCGTCGGCTTGTCAATCTTCGACTGGGGCAGCTTTTCCCTCTGCCTGCCAGTGAGCTTGCCTTTGATGCCTACCAGACCGACGATCACAACCTGGAAGGCTGGCTCACGGTCGTGGGGGCGATGCGGGCAAGTGACCTGGTGAAGCTTCGTATCGAGCTCGCAGATGCGGGTCTCAAGGCGACGGCGATTTTTCCGGTTGCGCTGGCCTCTGCTGCTGTTGCCGCACGTCCCGATGCCCTGGTGGTGGATAAGCTACCGACAGGAATGACCCTCGATGTGGTTCAAGATGGTGTGGTGCGCTTTAGCCGCGTGGCTTCTGAAAATGCCAATGTGGGGCAAGAGGCGCAGCGCACTCTGATGTCCGCGGGGGCGGGTAATCTCGAAGTCGTGCGGGGGCGTGCACTGGAGCTGCTTCACCTTGCGCCTGAGTTCTCATTCACGCTCAATGAAGACCGGGCTAAGCTGGAGAAAAAGCAGCTGGGTGCCAAGACACGCCTCTCTATCTTACTCTTGATCTCGTCGTTAATGCTCGCAGGCTTTATCTGGGTAGAGCACTCCGAGGCGCAGTCGAAAGTGGATATTGCCAAGGCGAAGTGGGAATCGAAGCTCAAGACCCTGCGGGCAACTCGGGACGCGGAGCAGACCAAAGCCAATCGTGCCACGAGCATGAAGACGACTCTGGATCGTGCGTTTCTTCCTACCCAACCTCTGAGCGATATGGTTCTGGCGGCCAGTAGCGCACTGCCTGAAGACTCCTGGCTGATTGGGATCAATACGGAGCGTGGGAAGCCTGTCCAGCTTCGTGGCACTGCCAAGCGCGGGGAGCTTGTTGCCAAGGCCGTGGACTCACTGAGTGCCAGCCCACGCTTCCGTGATGTAAAACTCGTCTTTGCCAACGGGGCCAAGGTCGCCGAGCAGCCGGTCGTCCAGTTCAATATCGTCGCCACCGCTGTTGGCAACCTTCCCATGCCTGTCTCTGAGAAGGCAGGTAAGAAAGGCGCACGAAGTAGCTCGTCACGCGCCAAGGTTGCCTCGGCAAGTGGCACAAGTGCTTCGGGAGGGACACCGTGAAAAATTCTTTCCTCAACTTCAAGAACCCACAAGAGGCGGGGCCGAGTGCCGTGATGCTCGCCGCACTGGTCATTCTGACGGGCTCGCTCGGCTACATGCTCTTGGTGAAAAAGCCGACCACCGAAGGAATTGCCATGGGAAAAGAGCGTAGCCGAAAAGAGCTTCTGGAACAAATTGAGCGAACCCAGCTTAGTGGCCAGCAGACCCGTGCGCAGCTCTCCGCTCGGCTCTGGCAGGGCGACCCCGACACGATCGCTGCCGCTGTCTTGGCACAGCTCACGCAAGAAGCCACCGCACGAAAGCTCAAGCTCTCCGCGTTTCGCCCCCAGCGAACTCAGACATTGCCGGAGCTGTCCGAGCTTCCCTTTAGTGTCCAAATCTCAGGGCCATACCCTGCGGTGCATGCCTTTGCCGCCACGCTGGACCGTCCTAGCAGTAAGCTCGCGCTTCGCTCGCTCCAGCTCGCCTCCAGCGATGCCGCGTCGAACGCGGTAACAGCCACACTAGGGCTTTCTGCTTATGCGCCGAGTCAGCCGCCCACCGTGAAAAATACGCCTGCCAAACAGGAGGGAGCCGCTCGTGGCTAAGATTAGCAAACCCACTGCCTGGTTCGCGTTTCTGGCGCTTGTGGGAGGAGTAGCCTTCTACTTCCTCTCGGAGCCGGATGCCGCGACCAAACACAAAAAAGGCCGTATCACTGGGACACAAGTAAAGGCTCCCGAGGGCTTCACTGAGCTGGACATGACCGCCAAGTTCCCTCGGTTCTCCGCGCCGTTTCGGGATGTCTTTACCCCCAAGATCATTCTCAAGAAGACGCAGCCACTCGGGGCAACGTTGGACAAGACTCTCCTTGAGCCCAAGAAGCCTACCTGGGCCCTGACCGGGATCTTTGTCCAGAACGGCGTCCGACTGGCACTCTTAGAGAATGCAGTCACGGGAGAAAGCCAGCTGGTAAAAGCCGGTGAGAAGTGGATGGGACAGCCAATTCTTGCCATCAAGTCCGACAGTGTGATGTTTAGCAATGGCACCCAGATGGTCTTTGCGGAGCCGCCTGAGGAGAAAGCTCCTATGGACACATCGCCCGTCTTATTACCCGGAGCGCCTACCGTCCCTAGTGGGGTAACCCTTCCTGCCCTCTCTCAAACCGACCCTGGTCAGCAGGGTGGCGGTGGCCGAGGTGGCCGCCGTCAGCGTGGGAATCGAGGAGGAAACTTGGATATGAGCCCGATCAGTCTTAACTTGCCGCCTGATGTGGCAACGACGCAACCTACAGGAAATTCCTAATGAAAACAAATCTTTTAGTTCGACATTTTCCCCTGCTGCTGCTGGCTGTAGTCTTAACGCCCCCCGCGGCTCATGCTCAGTTTGATCAGTTCGGTGGTGGCGGCTTTGGTGGGGGCATGGACTTCCCCAAGCCTGCTTGGGAGCAGTTCAAGCTCAACCCAAAGACCCGCCTCAAGCTGGACTTTCGCAATGCCAGCATAGATGCTGTTCTGAGTGTTTTTAGCAAGGCTAGTGGTATCACGATTGTCAAAGACCCCTCATTAACGGGTGGCATCACGCTCCAGAGCCCAACGGATCAGACTCTCAAAGATGCTTTTGCACAGCTCAACGCGATCCTAGGGCTGAAGAACTTTGATCTGACCAAGAGCGGCAATTTTTTGGTCATCAAAGGACGGCCCCAGTCGAGTCGGGGGGGAAGCACAGGCCGTGGGAGTGGATTCCCAACAAACTTTGACCCCAGCATGTTTAGTGGTCGTAGCTCTAGTAGCTCTAGCTTGGCCCCGAAGGTCTATGCCCTTAAGTACGCCAGTGCGACTCAAGTGGCACGGGTGATCAACGATGTCTTTGCAGGCTCGGGCCAGCAGGCGACGAATCCCCTGGCGGCTCTGGGGTCACTCTTGGGAGGGGGCGCACCGGGGAGCACGGCTCCTGCGACACCACCTGCCGCGCCGGGCGGCGGTGGTAACGGCCCCAGTGCTGACCCTGGCCCTGACCCTGACCCCCAGCGCGGCGGCTTCGGTGGCTTTGGCGGCACTCAAGGGGGGCGTGGTGGCTTTGGTGGCTTTGGACAGGGAGCACCTAGCTTTGGCAGCATGTTCGGTGGCGGTGGCTTTGGGCGCGGCGGAAATACCTCCGTGGTGCGTGCCTCTGCCGATGACTACTCCAACTCGGTGATTGTCAATGCACCTACCCGCGAGCAAGATCA
>Ga0315904_10002253_pt1 | contig 30017 bp, 28 predicted proteins | sample LakEriMetagenome_6_FD_203529 | JGI IMG/M metagenome (GOLD analysis project Ga0315904, IMG submission 203529) | Freshwater fungal communities from buoy surface, Lake Erie, Ohio, United States - Buoy 12 MA120 | ecosystem: Environmental > Aquatic > Freshwater > Lake | place: USA: Lake Erie, Ohio...
TGCAATGTGCCCGATTATTGCATCGATGAAGTCGCCGATCATACCCTCGCATTTATCCTTGGCATGACCCGCCAAGTTGTTCCAAACACCATCGCAATCGGTCAAGGCAAATGGGGTTTGGCAACCGATCTGTCCCACATGCGGACACTCAAAGACCAAACTGTCGGCGTAGTGGGATTCGGACGTATCGGTCGCGAAGTCGCATTGCGACTCAAAGCCTTCAAACCCCAAATCCTCGTTTATGATCCACTGGTTGATCCAGCACAACTCGAGACTTATGGGGCTCGCGGAGTTTCCCTTGCAGAGCTTCTCGCATCGAGCGATATCGTTACACTCCATTGCCCATCGACCCCGCAAACCAAAAAACTCCTGAATCGCGAATCGATCGCGACGATGAAACCCGGCTCACTCGTCGTCAATCTTGCAAGAGGGGATTTGATCGACACCGTTGCGATGATCGAGGCACTTCAAAGCGGCCACTTCAGCGGTGCTGCGATCGATGTTTGCGACCCTGAGCCGATCCCCATCGATAGCCCCTTGCGATCGATGCCCAACGTCATCGCAGCTTCGCACATCGCGTCGGCTAGCCCCAAAGCCGTTCGAAAGCTTCGCCAGTCGGCAGCTCTGCACGCGGCCAATGCCATCCGCAATCTGCCACTGGTTCATATCGTCAATGGCTTGCCGAGCCCGACTTAGTCGGTAGCTTTCGGTGTTCTTTTGAGAAACATCCAGATAACACTAAGGCCCATGTGGGCTATTTGCTCCCTGTCGGACTGAGCTAAACTGCTAGAATAAGCTACGAAGACCTTTACGCTACTGACGCAGTGCCAGAGAAAAAAGTCATCCAGTTAGCAAATATTCGCTAAGAGAGAACTCTATGCCTAAGCCTCTTTTTCATGGTGTGTGCGCTTCGTCGATCACCCCGTTTGGTTCGCAAGGTGCCCTCGAACTGACGCGTCTAGGGCCGCACCTGGATTGGTTGATCGCCGAAGGGGTCGATGCGATCTCGCCTCTAGGTAGCTCAGGCGAATTTGTTGCGATGGAATGCGAAGATCGCAAAAAGGTACTTGCAACCGCCTTGGAAAAAATCGCAGGACGGGTCCATGTCGTCGCCGGAACCCACGATTATTCGACTCGCCGCACGATCGAACTTTCCCAATTCGCCCAGTCGCATGGTGCCGATTCGCTCCTGATCGTCCCACCCTACTACATGGCTCCCACTCCGTCGCAAGTCATGGATCATTACCGACGAATCGCCGAGTCGGTCTCGATCCCGATCGTTCTGTATCACAATATCCCGCTGACGGCTGTGGATCTGAAGACCGATCATTTGCTCAAACTCTATGAAGAGAAGGCCATCGGCGGAATCAAAATGTCCAACCCTGAGCCAGATCGTATCTGCGAGATACTCCAAGCCACCGACTCACAGTTGCATATCTACGCAGGCATCGACACAGTGGCCTTCGAAGGCCTCTGCCATGGCGCTCATGGCTGGATCTCTGGGATCCCAAGCACCGTGCCCCGCGCCGCCAAAGAACTCTATGTCGCCATCGCCGTGGAAAAGAACCTCGACCGAGCCCGCTTGCTCTGGACCAAACTCGCTCCCCTGATGCGATTGCAGTTCCAAGCCTACCATTCACGCGGCGAAGGTGCCCACTGGTTCTCGACCATGAAAGCCGCTTTGAACATGATCGGCCCTCCCGTCGGCGATCCCGAACCACCGATCGCACCGCTACCTGAGTCGCTTCGAGGAACCCTCGCGAAACTTCTGCGAGACCTGGGGTATACGGTCAAGTCATGACGCATTCTCAGAACGTACCGCTAGATGCTCTCGAAGACTTTGTCACCCGAGCACTCCAAAGCACTGGCATGCCCAACGAGCAAGCGGGCATCGTCGCCGATACACTCGTGACAACCGATGCGATGGGAGTCTATACCCACGGTACGAAACTCCTGATCGGATACATCAAAAAACTTCAAGCTGGCGGATACGATCCTCGCGCTGTACCGACCGTCGAGCGACAAGGTCCAGCTTGGGGAATCGTCGACGGCAAATCGGCCCTCGGGATGATCGGTTGCCATGGAGCGATGAAGCTTGCGGTTGAAAAAGCCAAGCAGACCGGGATCGCGTATGTTGGACTCAAGCACACAGCCCATGTCGGAGCCATCGGTTACTATGCATCGATGGGAGCTCGCCAAGGCTGTATCACGATGGTTACCGGCAACGACATACCATCGGTAGCCGCACCGGGTTCCTGCAAAGCTGTCCTGGGTAGCAACCCGATCGCTTATGGGATCCCTCGCCTTGGTGCCGATCCGATCTTCTTGGACATGGCCACTGCAGCCACTGCCGGTGGCAAAGTCTACGCGGCTTGCCAACGTGGTGAGCCGATCCCAGAGACTTGGCTCATCGGCCCTGACGGCAAACCGACCACCGATGGATCGCTCTATCCTGCCCAAGCCTCCTTGGCACCCATGGCCGGTCACAAAGGGTATGGCATCGGACTATGGTGCGAGATCCTCTCGGCGATCTTACCAGGCGGCAATCACACCTGGAACGTTGGCAGTTGGCTCTTTGACGACCCCTCCAAGCCATCGAATCACACCGCGTCGTTCACTGCGATCGATGTTTCAGTCATCACCGATCCCAAGCGTTTTGATACCCAGCTCCAAGACCTGATCGACCAGATCCATCATGCGCCCAAAGCCGAAGGCTCCTCGGGAGTGTTGCTACCTGGCGAGCGAGAATGGTCTCGATATCATCAAGCAAAATCCTCTGGGATTCCCCTTCCGATCGATGTGCTTGAAAAACTCAAACTCGTCGCCCAAGCTACCGAAGTTCAGGCAAATTGGCTTTTGTAATATCCCTCCCATGGAGTGTCGTTTGTTCCTATGAAAATCATTCGCTACCAAGACTCCCGTTCTGAAATCCACTTCGCCAGCGTCCAAGCCGATGGCAGCCAACTCCGTATCGATGGCAACCCGCTCGGGAAATGGACTCAGACGCAAGAGCCGGCCCAAGTTGCCAAGTTGCTCTCTCCGATCGAGCCTCGCGATATCCTGTGCATCGGACTGAACTATCGCAAGCATGCGGCCGAAGGAGGTCAAGCGATCCCGGAGTTCCCCGTGCTGTTTATGAAAAACAGCGGTGCTCTGACCAACCCCGGCGATCCGATTGTTTTACCGCGTAAACTCGCTAGCCAGTCTGTCGACTACGAATGCGAACTTGCTGTGGTGATCGGCAAACCCTGCTACAACGTATCGAAAGCCAACGCCTTGGATTACGTCCTGGGTTACACCTGCGCCAACGATGTCAGCGCTCGCGATTGGCAAATGAAATACGGTGGTAGCCAATGGTGCCGTGGAAAGACCTTCAGCACCTTCTGCCCCCTCGGGCCGGTTTTAGTGACCCCCGACGAAATTCCCAATCCGAACGCGTTGTCGATCAAAACCATTCTTAATGGTCAGGTCATGCAGGACTGGAACACCAACGACATGATCTTTGATGTGCCGACGTTGATCGAATTCTTAAGTGGTTCGACGCGACTGGCTCCTGGCACCGTGATCCTTACCGGTACGCCTCATGGTGTAGGCGGGGCGCGCAAGCCACCGATCTATCTCAAAGATGGCGATACTGTGACGATCGAAATCGAAAAGATCGGGTCGCTGACGAATCCCGTCGTCGACGAATCGATCGGTTGATACGATGATCCGACCCGGCCTAAATACCATCGCCTTGGACATCGGTAGCTCATCGATCAAAGGTGCTGTCTTGGATCTAGAGTCCGGTGAGCTGGTTTCGGTTTGCTCACGTAACTTTCCAGATCCTATCGACCACTTGCCAGCAGGTCACATCGAGATCGATCCCAAAGCGATCGTCAATGCGGTCTTGGAGGTCATTACCGAATTGGCTGAGCCTCTGACGCACAGTTGTTCGGTATGGATTTGTGGCCAGATGGGCGGACTGATCCTATCGGACGAACGGGGCAGAGCCAAATCGAACTACCTCTCGTGGCGCGATCAACGAACACTCAAGTCAACCGGTGGTTTACGCTCCTCGATGGAAACGATCCGATTGGATTGGCCGGATGCTCTCTTTGCGAGCCTAGGTCGCGAACTCCAACCCGGATCGACATCGACCCTGCTGCATTGGCTCTCGGAGCATCGCAAACTCAGCGATGGCCTCCTACCGCTGTCGATCGCCGACTACTGCATCAGCCATCTTGCTAAGCAACCCGGGACGATGCACACCACGCATGCGATCGGACTACTGGACTTAAGCAAGTTGGATTGGCATTACGGAGCCATGGAGCGAATCGGACTCGGTGATCTTTGGTGGCCAGAACTCATCGGCGATACCCGAGCGGTTGCCAAGTGGAAAATCGGCTCTCGGGTTTTCCAAGTCCATGGCTCCTACGGTGATCAGCAGTGCGCGCTCTTTGGAGCAGGACTCCAGGAGGGTCAGCTATCGATCAATATCTCGACAGGATCCCAGGTCAGCTTGCTCTCAAAAGGACTCGATCAGGGTCCCTATCAAACCAGAGCTTATTTTGGCGAATATTTGCTAAAGACGATTACCCATCTGCCGGCCGGAAGATCGCTCAACGCCTTGATGGAACTCTTTACTCAGCTCGACGAGGATCCGAGTAAGCAAATCGATCGGGCTTGGCAAATCGCGTCGCAGAGGATGGACCAAGTTGCGTCGACCGATTTGGTCGCCGATATCTCCTTTTTCGCAAGTCCGCTTGGTCATTCGGGTTCACTTAGCAATATCACCACCGAAAATCTCTCCGTAGGGCATGTGCTGCTGGCCGCCTGCAATGCGATGGCCAAGAACTATCTCCAAGCCTCCCAGCGGTTTGGGGACAAAAATCAATGGAAATCCCTGTTGATCTCCGGAGGATTGCCGAGTCGTCTACCCCGTTTGGCTCGATTGATCCAAGACGGCTTTGCGTTGCCAACCGTGCAACGATCCGGCGAAGAAACCCTCCTTGGGCTCTTGCGATTGGCCCAGCAACACCAGCACCCAGGATCGTAGTACACTACGGGGATCCATCCTCTTCTCAGGGAGCCCCGTCGATATGAAAAAGACTCTTTCTGCAATCTTGCTCGCCTGCGCATCGTTGCCTTGCCAAAGCGGCTTATCCCAAGCCCCATCCAAATTCTTCGATCATTCGTTGCTGGTCGCCAAGGAGTATCCTTGCAACTGGCCGACCCATCCGTTCCCCAAATTTCAGATCGTCCATCAGTCGAGCGTCGGGCCAGCAAGCCCTTACAACATCGATTCTTTGTATGTCGATGGAAATACGGGCACCCAACTCGATGTCCCTCCGCACAGTGTCGCGCGTCCGGAGTTGAATCGCGAAAAGTCTGGACCACTGGGGCTGGCGACCACCGAGAAAACAGAGGCTTGGCAATTCGGAGGGGAAGCCTGCATCGTCGATACCCGCGATCTTTTGGACAAAGCACCCAAGGGAGTAAGCCCCTTGGTCACCCCCGATTACATCGATCGTTTCGAGGCCGCCCACCGAAAACTGCGATTCGGAGATGTCGTCTTATTTCGTAGCGATTATTCCGATCGATACTATCGACCGTTTCCAGAAGGCTCACGCTTTATCAACGATGTCGTCGATAAAAAGGCGCCCGGTTATCCGGACCCGAATCCTGAGACGATGGAGTCGCTGGCCGCTCGCGGTATCATGGCGCTTGGAACCGACAGCGCAAGCATGGGACCGATGCCGGATCTAGCCGAACCGACCCATTATGCGGGCCTGCGGCATGGCATGATATGGACCGAAGGTGCTACCAACTTCGGCCAACTGCCTTCGACCGGAGCGTTCTATTGTTTTCTAGGGCCCAAGCACGAAGGTGGGCCTTATGGCGAAGGCCGAGCGTTTTCAATTGTTGGAGGTGAGTTGCCCAAAAGACTCATCGAATCGTGCAAGTCCAAGCGTGCCATCGATCTTTCACCAACGCTCACGCCCAAGTTCCCGATGACCAATCCAGGTCGCAACACCGGCGAGCATCGACAGGTGTATCTCAAGATCGATTTTCTTTATAGCGAATATCTCGATATGCACCATCATGGACACATGATGGATTCGATGGCCGGAACGCATTTGGTGCCACCATCGTATGCGTTGGCTCCAAGCGATTCGCCTTGGGAGGATTCCCCCGAGGTCCGATTATGGCTCGATGAGTACGAAAAGAAGTATGGCAAGCGGGCTCAGAGCGATTTGACAACCGAGCGAGTGCCGATCGAATGGACCTGTGGCGACGTGCGTGTGATCGATGTGCGCTCACTTGTGGGAAGCACCGACCGAGCCTCATGGCCCGCTTCACCTGAGATCACTTCGGCAGCGATCGAGCGTTATGAAAAAGAAACCGGCCCCTTGCAAGCTGGCCAAGTCGTTGTCTTTCATACCGGGGTGATCGATCGGTATTTGAAGATGCCTGCCGATGCGCAAGGAAACTTCGGCAGCGGTCTTTGGACTGACGCGTATTCTCGCAAGACCGAAGGATGGCCTGCTCCAGGCCCTGATGCGATCGATTACTTGAGTAAAAAAGGGATCCGGTGCGTGGCAACCGATGCTCCGGACTTAGGAGGCGTTGATCCCAAACGAGCGCTCATGACCTATTGGGCACTTGGTAGTCGGCAGATGGTGGGTGTCGAGTTTTTGAGCAATGTCGGATCGATCCCCAAGCAAGGCGGGTACTTTTTGTTTGCAGCACTGAAGATCAAGGATTGCCACGGTGGTCCCGGTCGGGCGATTTTGCTGTACTAATTTGCTCTATGAATTTGCTGTATTGATTTTCTGGGCTATTGAGCCGCAATGCTCTGGATTTTGAACTAGGAATCGAATCGATGATACCTCCCTGGACACAAGGCGAGTTGCCCGAACCCAAGCCGCTTCGTTGGCGAAATTGGGCTAGTTTCATCGGGCCTGGGATTGTCATGATGGGGATTCAGATCGGAGGAGGCGAGTGGTTGCTTGGCCCTGCGATGACGGCCAAGTATGGTGGTGGACTCATGTGGATCGCAACGGTGGCGATCCTGCTGCAGGTTTTCTACAACATGGAGTGCGGTCGTTACGCGCTTTATTGTGGCGAGCCAGTTTTCACTGGCTTTATGCGTTGCAAACCGAGTCCACTGTTTTGGATCGGGCTGATGTTGGTGCTTAACATCTCGGCTTTGGTGCCAGGACTTTCGACGCACGGGGCTGCGATGATCGCGTCGCTAATCCTCGATCGTCCACCGACTGCCGAGGATAAGTGGTTGGTCGTTCCATTGGCTTATGCATGCCTGTTTGCCGTCGCATTTCCAATCATCATGGGGGGTAAGATCTACAATATTTTGCAGTGGGTCATGACGGCCAAGATTGCGATCGTATTAGGCTTTTGTTTTGGGTTGGGAGTCACGTGCGTTAGCACTTCGAATTGGTGGAATGTTTTTAGTGGATTTGTCAAATTTGGGAATGTACCGGTTGCCAATGCCGATGGAACCGAGCGCACAGAGAATCTGTTTACGCATTGGTGGCAAACGGGAGAGTTTCCCCTGGTATCAACCGCGAGCATCATTGCGATTGGAGCGTTTGCTGGGTATGCCGGCGGTGGGGGATTAGCAAACTCGACCTATTCCAATTTCGTCCGGGACAAAGGATGGGGGATGGGATCGCAGGTCGGGGCCATACCCAGTGTGGTCGGTGGTCGGAGCGTGACGCTCAGCCATGTGGGTAAGGTGTTTTCGATAAGCCAGGAGAATCTGCACCGCTGGAGGGGATGGTGGAAGTACATATTGACGGACCAAGTTTTCGTATGGGCACCAGGTTGTTTTGTAGGAATGGCCTTGCCCGCACTTCTATCGATGCAGTTTGGGGGGCAGTCGACCATCACCGAAGAGCAGATGAAAGTCGCCCAAGCGATCGTTACGTCGGATGGAATCCGCAACAGTGGGTTTGGGCCTTTGCTTGGCAAGCTCCTGTGGATAGCTGCTCTATTCACTGGTTTGATGGTGATGTTACCGAGTCAGATGTCCGTCTTGGACGATTTCAGCAGACGTTGGACCGATGCGATATGGAGTGCCAGTTCTCGGGTAACGGGCCATTGGCGAAGCGATCAAGTCAAATGGATCTATTACAGCATCTTGGCCAGTTACGTTCTATGGTCATTTCTATGCACATTTTTGTTCAGCAATGCGCCCAAGCTCATGACCGACTTCATCGCGAACTTCAATAACTTGGCTATAGGAGTGACTTCGTTTCAGATCCTGTGGATCAACCATCGGTTATTGCCCGAGCCGATCAGGCCCCGATGGTATCAATCGCTGGGAGTTGCATTATGCGGGGTGTTTTATCTGGGATTAGCCGCCATGGTCTTTTGGTTCAACATCCTACCGATGTTGATGACTTGGATTACTTCTCGGAACTGATAAACACGCATCAACGCGGATGGAAACGCTTAGAAATACGCTAGGCTCCGAGTTGTCACCGGGCTTTCTTGGGGTAGAAAAGGTTAGGTGACCATTTTGCCCTCATACCAGTAACCCGAAGTGTAAACGAGGGAGCAGTGGAGTAAGCGTCTCCATCATGAACGGAACATCAAGAGATCTACTCTCGAATTAGCCGTGTTCTAACGTTGCGTCCCTTAAACCTGTCTGCTGGAATATTAGCAATCGCTCGATTAAAATCCTTTCTTCAAAGACCCACCTATCTCCAATCCAACCACACCACCATGAAACAAACATTCCTACACGCGGCACGACTGCTGGCGGGCTCAAGCATTTTCCTCAGCAACATCGCCCAAGCCGAAGATATCAGTTCCTGGACCTCATGGCGTGGACCAAAGGATTCCGGGGCTGTCGAGACTGGAAACTTCCCGTCGACCCTATCGAAAGACAAGCTGCGATGGTCGGCTCCCTTGCCAGGCAAAGGCTGCTCGACCCCCATCCATCTCGATGGCAAGATCTACGTCACGGCCCCCCAAGACGGCAAGGACGCACTTCTTTGCATCGATGCCAAAGGCAAGCAGCTTTGGTCGACAGCATTCGAGGCAGAAGACGCCGGTAAGCATCGCAATGGATCTGGCTGCAATGCATCGCCAGTGACCGACGGCAAAGCCATTTACGTCTACTTCAAAAGTGGAACATTCGCAGCACTGGATCTTCAAGGCAAAGTCCTTTGGCAAACCAACCTCGTGAAAACCTACGGCAAAGACACCCTCTTTTGGGACCACGGCACCTCGCCGGTGCTTACCAATAAGCACGTGATCATGGCCAGAATGCATCAGGGCGAGTCGTGGCTGGCGGCCTTTGACAAACAAACCGGTCAGGTGGCTTGGAAGGTAGCTAGGAACTACCAAGTCCCAACCGAGTGCGATCATGGTTATACCACTCCACTAATCATGGAGTATCAAGGCAAAGAATCGATCCTCGTCTGGGGAGCCGAGCATGTGACGATCCATGATGCAGCCGATGGCAAGCTGGTCTGGTCGTGCGGGAATTTCAATCCCGATGGAGCTCAGTTGTGGCCAGCGATCGCTACACCCGTCGTCGTCCAATCAACTGCCGTGATCGCTTATGGACGCAACGACCGAGGAATCCCAAGGCTCTATGGGATTCGCCTTGCAGGAACCGGAGACACGACCGCTACAAGTCACGCTTGGAAACGAGACGATGTAGGAACCTTCGTACCAACCCCTGCAGTGCATCGAGGCAACGTGGTTTTGGTGAGGGATCAAGGTCAAGTCGAAGGCTTAGACGCGGCAAGTGGCAAGACGCTTTGGAAAGGTGAGTTTCCTAAAGGTCGCGCAAACTTTTACTCGTCCCCCTTGGTCGCTGGTGATAAACTCTATGCACCCCGAGAGGATGGTGTCGTGTTCGTTGGCCAAATCAACTCCGACGGTTTCAAAGTCCTTTCGGAAACCAATCTGGAACAACCGGTTATCGGCTCTCCCATTCCGTTTGGCAACGGTGTGCTCATCCGTGGTGAATCCCAGTTGATGTACTTCGGGGATTAATCGCTACCGTTACAAAGTCATAACTCAAAATCGTATCGCAATGAAAATCAAGTTATTGGCTTTTGTTTTCATCTTCTGGTTCGCTTGCTCTATACCCAACCTGGGGCTAGGACAAAGCTCCTCGCAGCTCACTTATCAATACGAGTTGGGAGACAAACGCGTCAGCATTCCGACAGCCGATGAGCCGCGAGTCGAAACCTTCGGGACCGAAACACTTAAGGTTGCCGCCGAGTATCTAGAGCTTGGTGCAGCAAGCTGGGCAAGCGGTCGAGGTTGTGTGAATTGCCATACGACCGGTCCCTACCTTGCCGATGCAACCGCTTGGCACTCGCATTTCGGTAAACCCAGCCAAGAGGTTTTCGAAAGCTTTGCCAAAGAAGTGCCCAACGACATCCAGGAGATTCGCCAGGCAGAGCACAACGGCCACAAATACTATCCGGGTGCCTTCTCAAGCGTCTGGCGCAGCTTGGGACTCGCCGAGTGGGATCGAAACGTCACAGGCAAATTGTCAGAGACAACCGATCGCTCTTTACGCGAAATGCTGACTCGGCAATCAGCAAGTGGGGCATTCGTCAGTCATGGCGAAGTCGAAATACCTCATATTACCACCGACTTCGAACTCTCGCTCCATGCTGCTCGAGCGATTGTAGTCGCTCCGAGTTGGCTCTCAGAACTCGATGATCCAAACCTGCTTGCTCGCGTGGAGAGACTCAAACGATGGCTGGCCTCCGCCGTTCCAAAGAACGACTTCGATCGCGTTTTGAAACTGCAACTGGCTTACTATCTTCCCGAATGCGTCAGCGCTTCTGAGCAAGAGGCGGCAATGGAGCTGCTGAACCGTCGGCAGCACTCTGACGGCGGATGGAGTATCCGGGACATGTCACCGCTGGAGGATTGGCACTTTGAGATGAGCCCTAAAGTGCTCTCGCTGATCCGGAGTCTCCCTGACGCCGGGAATCCGCAAAGCGATCCCTACATGACCGCATTAGCGATCGTATTGATGCGGCAAAGCAACGTGCCGGTATCCGATCCGCGCATCGAGCGAGGACTCTCGTGGTTAAAACGAGAGCAGCGTCAAAGCGGTCGATGGTGGATGCATTCGCTTTACCGTGGTAATTATCATTACACGACCTACATCGCTACGGTCGAGGCGATGAAAGCACTTAAGCTATGTGGAGAGCTCGATCGAATCACTGCGATCGAAACCCCATGACGGCCTGATGACTGCATGTCCTGGATCCTAACCCATAAGAGAGCATCCGATGAACCGTGACTTGTTTTTGCGACTGGCCATCGGCCTGCTGCCAATCCTAATTTGTTGCAAAACCACACGAGCCGAAGACTGGCCTCAGTTTTTAGGCAAAAGCAGGAACGGGGTTTCTCAGGAAAAATCCCTCGTGGATTCCTTTCCTGCTGCGGGGCCCAAGATCCGTTGGAAGGTTCCTGGGGGAGTCGGCATGTCGGCGGTGGTTGTTCAAGGCGACTGCGCTGTAACAAGTTGGAATTCCGATGGAGAACAGTGGTTGGTTGCTCTGGATGCAGCAACGGGCAAGTTGGTTTGGAAAGCCGAAATGGGACCAGCTTACAAAAACCCCATGGGAGATGGGCCTCGAGCCACACCCACGATCGACCAGCAGAGCATCTATGCTTATTCCGGCGAAGGCATCCTCCTGGCGGTGGATCTCTTAAGTGGTCAAACGCGATGGCGCAAAGACGTCATGGACGAGCTATCGGCCAAGGCTTCCGAGTACGGGATGTCTTGTTCGCCGTTGATCGTTGGAGATCGTCTCATCGTGCAAACCGGGGCAACCGACGCAGCGCTAGCAGCGTTTGCTCTCGCCGATGGCAAGCTGCTATGGAAAGCCGGCACCGGACATGCAGGTTATTCCTCACCGGTGGTTATGGACATCGCAGGAACCTCGCAAGTCGTATCCGTTACAGGTACGGCTGTCATGGGTATCGATCCTGCCGATGGCAAAATACTCTGGAGCTATCCGTTTGAAACCGACTATGGTTGCAATACGGCTAGTCCTGTATCGATCGATGGAGGTGTGTTTGTATCGGCAGGTGAGAACCACGGCTCAGTCTTGCTCGATGTGCAAAAGGACAAAGAAGGCTATCGCGTCAAGGAGCGTTGGAAATCGCTGGATTCAAAGAGTGTGATGCGAAATGAATGGCAGACTTCGATACTTGTCGGCGATTATCTGTACGGATTTGACAATGTCGGTGCGGCTGGTCCAGTGAGTCACTTTTCCTGCATCGAGGCCAAGACTGGCAACGCGGTTTGGCAAAAGAGTCGCTTTGGAAAAGGGAATTTGGTTTATGCCGATGGAAAGTTTTGGCTCACGACGATCGAGGGCGAGTTGATCATTGCCAAGGCGGATTCCCAAGGCTACCAGGAGCTGAGTCGAGCTTCTATTTTAGAGAAAAATCGCCAGACAGTATCGATCGCCGACGGGTACGGCTACCTTCGCGACGACAGCAATATCGTGTGCATTGAATTGAGGAAATGAAATAGAACCTCCTGCTCCTGCTCCTGCTCGTGCTCGTGCTCGAATCGAATCGAATCGAATCGAGGCAATCATGACCGAACACTTCTTCGATCACGAACTGCGTTCAAGACGGTTGTGGATCGACGTGATGTTGACTCGGATGGCGATGGAATTCGATGGTGTCTCGGAATCACCGAGCAAGCAGAATGATTTACGGATTTGGAATCCGGGGATAAGCAAGGGGAGGGCGAAGTGGCAGGTGGATGGTTAGGATTTTTATGGGTAGCGATTGGAGGAGGATTAGGGAGTGCGGCCCGTTATGGGGTTGGCCGGCTGTGTGGCTGGATGATCCCTGGGGTCAGTTCCATGCTGGGGACGTTGATCGTAAATTTGATCGGATCGTTCATGTTAGGGGTGGTGGTAACGAGTTTTAAGGCCAGCCCGAGGACCAGTGGTTGGGTGTTGCTCTTGGGGGTAGGGTTTTGTGGTGGGTTGACGACATTTTCGACCTTGGCCATGGAGCTAGCCGACCTGATGCATGCCCGACGATTTTGGGGGATGCTGGGCTATGGGGCAGGGAGTTTGCTTCTTGGATTGCTTGCTTTTTTGGCGGGTGTCTGGTGGGTGGTCAAGAGTTAGGCTTGAAAAAAATGGTCTATCCAGCATTATCGTGGCCAGCAATTCCTACCACTGGTTCTTTTCGTACTCGTACTCGTACTCAGTGAAACGGTACTCGTACTCGAAGAGAAGTATTCGGATTTCGTTGACAAACGGGCTAAATACCGGGGTTCCAGCTTCTTTAAAAGGCTGATCGACTTGAATCGATTCCGGCGTTTTCGAGTACGAGTACGAGTACCGCGAGGCTGAGTACGAGAAAGCCGAGCATCTACCCACGAAAATACCTGAAGGACCAAAAAAATCGCAGGACGACCGTTGGTTCGTATCGAGAGTTGTTGGAAACCGATTTCATATCGCATTAAGACCACGACTGACATTGCGATGATACTGTGTGTTTGAAGTACGACAGTCGTCGGATCGATCGGCCAAGTCAACCTCGTATCCTCCTTACTTTTTTGCGGGTGTTGTTTCGTTCTTTCCGGCGAACCTTGCACCCAAATTCCGGCTCTTCTAGCTAGTAGTCGGTTTTTGTGGCGGATTGGCTAGCGTTCGGCCCTGGTCATGGAATTAGCGAATTTGATGCATCGGCGTCGATTTTGGGTTTTGATTGGTGATGGGGTCGGGAGCCTAGCGAGAGGATTGCCAGCGTTTCTGCTGGTCTATGGACAGAGAGCAAGAGTTAGTCTTGAAAAATGGAGGGCTAGCGAGTAGATTTTGCAAAAACCAATTCCCCTGTAGCTCAGTCGGCAGAGCAGCGGACTGTTAATCCGCGTGTCGGTGGTTCGAGCCCACCCGGGGGAGCCTTTCAAATCCTCGGAATTTCCGAGGGTACGATTTAACAGAGAAGCCGAGGATTAAACCCCTCGGCTTTTTTCGTTGTTTGCCAAGGGTTTTGGCAATTCCCACTTTGCTGGCCGCCAATCAGAGAGCGCTCGCGCTTCGCCCCAAAATCGCAGTTCAGCGACCGCACCGCGCAATTTCGTCTGCAACTCTCAAATTCTCTGTTTGACAGAGAAGTCTTGTTTAACAACCACTTATCGGTTTCCGGCAAATCGCGTGGGATCGGCTAAAATCACCTGACCGTCTCAATTTCCAGTCACTTACGTTCATGCCAAGCAAGTCCACAACATGAGTCAACTGAATCAGTTTCTGGATGTCCATTTCAAACACTTGGCATGTGAGCTAACGGAGCAAGAGCTTTGCCGATTTCGTAGTCCGCACGTGAATCGGAAGGAAGTCTACGATGAGCTGTTCCCTTTGATTAAGCAGCGAACAGGGGCAGGTGTTTTCCACCGACATTGCGTTCACCAGAAATCAGATTTTCTGCGCCAACGAAGTCTTTCCAGAGGCTGTCAGTGCCGATCCACTTGCCGACCTTGAGATTTGGCATGAATGGCGCCAGAGTATTCGACGTTTTCCTTATCCGGGCTTGTTCAGTCCGCTGGCAATTGCAGCACAGAATGGGAAGACGACGAATCCAACTTCTGTTGGGGTCATTGGAGAGATCTTTGCCGGGATACTCAGTCAAGCGTACATCGCACCCTGGGTTGTGGTTCGACCGATCGAAGATTTCCTGATTTCATTTTCCTTCAGCGAAATGGAACCTATGCCTTTGTTGAATCAAAAGCATTCACAGGAAATCGTTCGGTAAAGTCACATCCACTCGAAAAAGTCCCACGTACAGAAATGCAAGAATGCATTTTGAACGCTGTCCAACAATTGAACGCTGACCCATTCATTGCGGTCTGGTACGCGTTCACTGAAATTCAAAATATCGATCCGATCGAAGTGTCAGTCATCTTTCTCGAACTAACCGCGTCTTCCGGCACGAAAGACAGCAAGAAGTGCAGGTTTCTTCCCGAAGCGCTTCGAAAGGGCTTAGCAGAACGTGCAGTATCATCTGCGACCGCTAGTTTAGAGGATTCCGCTCATGGACAGCTTTTCTCTGCATCCGCGAACAGACAAAAGGAACAGCTTTTCGATGTTGCAGCCGAGGAAAGTCGTCGTCTCATTAGAACTACTGTGCCAGAAACCCTACAAGCCGATGCTCTGGATTCCATTGCTAAGGAAGCAAAGAAGATAGCTGCAAAGCTGAAAGCCTCACCAAGTGATGAAGGTAAACGTTTGGAGGCAGCAAAGAAAATGGTTGCTGAGGGTCGGCTAGGGACTTTGCGTTCCACGCCTTCAGGTACGCTTTACCTTGTGGACCTTACCGAAGAACAACTCGCGAAAATCGAACGACGCTGGGAACCTAACTGGCGTAGCGCAACTAATCCTTGGGCCAAGATCGACGATACTGAGTTTTGGCGTTGCAGCAGCGCCGCGGTTGGACATGGGATTGCGGACTTAGGATGGCGTTCCGTTCAAGAGCTCTAGGAGATGGTCTTCACAAAGTGAACATGGCTTTCTCGACTAGGCATCGCGATGGTAAGTCATGTCCAACAGTTTTGCGCTTCATTTACTCTGAAAAGACTGGTTGAGCATTCGGGAAAAAGATCGCATTGCCAATAAAGCTTCCTTTTCCGTATAAAGCACTCCATGAGTCGAATCGAATTGAACATCAGAGTAACAATTGACAGTCATACCGAAGAAGTGCTTTCACTTTCGATCAATGATGGTCCAAGTATTCCCGTGTCCGAATCGGAGAGAAACAAGGAGGCACGCGTTCAGTCTTCTCGAAATGCGATGTTCGCTGGACACCAACTACCAACCGAACATGGATTGCTCGTTGATTCAAGGGAGGCAGCAAAGATGTTGAATGTATCTGTTCGAACACTTTGGTCGCTTTACAACAGCGGAGCGATGCCAAAGCCCATTCGAATTGGTAGAGCAATTCGATTTAGCTACGCTGCACTTCGCGAGTGGGTGGATAGAGGGTGTCCGAAGGAATAGTTGCGAAATAGTAGTTCCATATCCGGACTGTTTGATTCGAGCACCACCTAAGTCCAGTCACCCATCAGTAATTCAAGGCTAGTTAGCCTGCCAAGGTCTGTGGTTTGCCAACACCGAAATGCCAAGAATCGCAAGGATGCTCTCGATGACGTTAGATCTTGGAACAGGGGGCTGAATGTCGTTTCGGGACCGTTTCTTCCTAGTCGCTTTTTGCCCAAGGGGCGAGCTTCGTAGCTTGTGTCGCATACTCGCAGTCCACGTCTCGACGAAGCAGCTTTCCTTCATAGCCGATTGAGGCCAGAAATGCTTGCTGTAGGATGCCGCCGGCTTGATACCAAAGGTCGCCACGTTCTTCATCGCCGTTGTTGCGGCTAAATAGTCGCTCAACTTTCTTCGGCTCGGCATGAACCAGTGCATTGCGCACGTCCACCAATACCTCTACCAGATTCGAGAGGTTGAAAGCTTTGGCGTAGGCTTTAATTGCTGACGACTTTGAGGGTATTTCAACGCTAATGTTGTTGATCGAGAGTAACCATCGGATCTTATCGCTTGCTGGGAGTGCTTTGAATCCTGACTCGCTACACAGCTTACGAATCAAAACGATCTCTAGCCAAGCGAGACATTCAAGAGCTGATTGCTGCAAAATGATCGCACCCTCAACGCCACCGGCACATTGTTCGGACTCAATCAACCAATGAAAAGCCGTTTGAAGTGCTGGCTCTCGTGTTTCGTCTTCGAATGCAGTCTGCATTGACTTATAGAAGTCGTCAAATGAAGCCCCCATCATTTCGTGGAACCAGGATCTCGCGCCACCATTACGCATTGTCTTGGTAACTGCCAGTTTGATTTCAACTAAGTTGCCTGAAGAATCATAAAGCCACGGGCCAAGCAATCCCACCCAACGACACTTCATCAGACTAAGCACTCGAAACAAATGTGTGCTGGACTTTTCGATGTCTTCTAGGCAAACCGAATTTGCGGACTGAAAACAAGCAACATGCGTAAATTTGTAAACTGAACTCCTGGCCATGGCCTCACTTTTAAGCGCATCTATAATTACCTCGAGGTGGCAATCGGTTGATTGCAATCTACCAGTAAATGCTCCTGCGCCTCGCTTCAGGGGTCCCCCATGTACATGCGGCCCATTTATGACAATGTACACTGCTCGATGGGTGTTGGAGCAAATGCCTTTTGTCTTTGATTGAGATTCGACGTAGCCAGAAAAGTGACCTCCTGCCTTGGACACGTTGCATATCACCTCTCCGAATGGCGGGCCGCAGTCGATGGTTGCTTCTCCCAATTCCGACTCGAACCATGCCTCTAAAATGCTCGGAGATTGATTGGGTGTAAATTCGAATCTGAATTCAGGAGCGGGATACAAGTCGACAAAAATCCTTGCGATACCTTTATGAATGCGTGTTTTTTGGCGCAGCTCGGTCTCGCCCTCCCAGAAGGTGTATTGAGTTTGGTCTGGACCTATTTGAATTGGCGGCTCAAGTCCAACTGGGATATCCATAGAACTCCTATCATTCTGAGATTCATTGCCAAATCACTATTCGGCCAACCGGTGCTTCATCACGCGAAGTCCATGGTTTTGTTCGATGTTCTCAATGAGTTCGAAATCGAATTGGTTGTACAGTCGAATTGCGCCAGCATTGTCTGGCGATACCTTTAAGGTTAGCCATTCGACAGGATGCTTGCGTTCTCTATTCAGTTGATGGCAGCTAAAGATCAAGTGATTCATTATCTGATGCGAGTACCGCCATTCCTTCTCTCGTGGCTGCCCATGGTACCTCAGGTCAATTCCAACCATCGGGATATACAACACTGTCGTGTAGTCACCATCTGGTAACGGCCAACGCCATTGCACGAATGCGACTGAGCTGTAGCCAACGACATTTCCAGTTTGATTCCGGTAAATCCAAACTTTCGTTTTTCGTTTTAAAGAATCAACGACACCCGAACCGGAAATCCATTCCGTACAAAATCGGCCCGACAAGCTATCGCCACAAGAAAAGCCGACCAAGTTTTCTTGGTCGGCTTCAGTAAACTCGTCGGCGACAAGTTCAAACTCATCCATGGTTCGCGTTGAGATCCTTTCGTGATCTCAGAGGCTTGCCTCGGATACTCGAACGAGGCTGGCTATTGTCGCGAAGTCCGCTTGCCTCGGATTCGCTCATGACATAGCCGTCTGATTCTGTTGCTGAAATTTCATCCATGTAATTTACAATTTCCAAATCAGGCCAAAGTTCGAGCACGTCGACACTGAGTGCTGACGCGATCTTGTCTAGCGTTTTCCTTTGAGGGCGACACTTTCGATTAAGCATTTGAGAAATCGCAGGCTGGGAGCATTCGATGCGCTCAGCCAATTGCTGTTGAGTGATGTTCTTGTCTTTCATGATCTGACGAAGACGATCCGCAAACAACGCCTCCTGGGAATCCATCTGTTCCACTTCGCTAGCGAGTAGTGGAAAACGCTGGGCTGCACCTGCCTCTGATCGAGCGAGGTCCATCCCGTAGCGACCTTCGTCATCTGGCAGTAAGTGAAACTGGTCAAGCAGAGTATTCCAAGCTCGTCCGCGTTCACCAGGGAGTGAATTTGGATCGTCTACGATTGCCATTAACCTCTCGGCATCTGTCCGTAGTTGTTCGCCGCATTCCTGCAACGCCGAAATGAAGGCCTGTTGTTGTGGACCACGCAAAGAAAGAATAAGTCTCAGGAGCGCGGTATTCGAGTTGTCGCGAAGAGCGTCAGTAGTTGATGTCGTGCTCATGGTAATCCAAAGGGGTTGTCCCTGCTTACGTGCATTCTCTCCAGCACGACATTCAATCGCATCTGGAAAATCTCGATTAGTACGTCAGTCATCGGTTCGTCGAAGGTCATTATGGAAAGGATCCACAAGGTATCGTAAGGTTCGGCTTGGCCGAAAATTACACGGTATCCAGTGGCAATTCCATATCCCTCCTCAACCACAAGCTCCCAAAACGATGTTTCACCGATTCGGTAAACCTCGAGATCGAAAACTTGGCAGTCACCGACATTCCACCACTGCAACTTCAGTGCCTGCCGACGCAGTCTTGCTCGGCCAGACAACCTGGGCAAAATCACGTGGGCATCTCGGAATGCCGACAAGCAGATCCGCACATCTTGCCGAGGCGGAAGTTCGGTGTGTTGCAATTCTTCCATCGGCTCGATATAACTAAAGTATAACACAAAAGCGGCTTTGGCAAGCCTGAATTGGCCAGAAAGGACAATATATCACATCTTGAATCGGCAACCAGTCGACAAAAAACATTCCTAATAACGAGAAGCGTGGTGTTGACTTTTAGCTACTGGGGCGAGATAGTAATGGAACAAACGGAGGGTAGAACCGTAAATTCTGCCGTCAGTGCATAAAAAAACCCCGGTGTTTCCACCGGGGCGACTTCGGTGACGTCAGTCGGACGCCTTGGAAGCCTAGCACCCCTATCGTCATCGAAAGGGGATTCCTGGTCAACGAGTTGGCGTCAGCGAAGTCTTTTTTTGCTGGCAATTAGGGTTGAATCGCAACGTTTGCGAAGACCCGTATGACTCGTAGGCTCAGGAGTAAAACAAATGAGCAATCAAACGTGCCGTTGGAACGGCGTAGAACTTCACATCCTTGCAAAGGACTCTAACTGGTCGAAGTCTGCGGGGATCTACATCTTTGCGGGAGTCAACGCCAGCCAGAAATGGGTGGCGTTGTATATCGGCCAAGCTTCAAGCTTTGCGGATCGTATCCCCAATCATGAGCGTTGGGACGATGCAGTAAAACGTGGCGCAACCCACGTTCATGCTTGCATCGTTACTACTCAAGCTGAGCGTGACCGTCTGGAGGAGTCTTTGATAAGGACTTTTCAGCCGCCACTCAATGCCCACTATGTTCCTGGAGGTGTGCGATGACCAGCTTTGACGTCGCCCATTTTCAAGAGCAAGGACAGCAGATCATCGTGGTTTTTGTTGCGTCTTCATTCGGTCACAAATCGAACGTCGACCAAAACGAAACTTGCTCAGCCCTTCAAGCTTGTGCCCGCGCTGCTGGCCTTGCGGGTACCGTTGTTCCTGTTTGGGATTCAGGTGGTGGACGCATGGGATTCCTCGCGCCTACGCCTTGGCATGGGTTCTTCCGAGGAATGAACCTGGGGACACTTGCCAGGAATGTAAATCGCAAGCTGACCTGTGGTTAGTCTGCGAAAGTGATGTTTGCCGTGGAGATCAGGGACGATCTCCTCAACGGCTGCCAATCAAAAACTTGTCTTAAATACAATCGTGAATCGCCAGCTTCAGCCACTGCAAGACATCGCCGAAATAATCAACGGCGTTTTCGTTTCGACGTCTTCTCTCGAAGAGAGCGACGAAAGTGTGCTGGTTCTTTCGGTCCGTTCATTGACCGGTGCGAGCGTTGATGTTACCCAGATAGATCAAGCAGAAGTTAGTCACGAAGACCTCAAACGATGCAGGGTTCATCCAGGTGACGTGCTCATTTCCTCGCGAAGCACAAGTATCTCAACTGGAATCGTACCTGCAGGGATCGGCGATGCTGTCCTCAATTCGACCCTCATAGGTATTCGGCTGAAACAAGGAACGATTCATCCCCGACTTCTTGTCGCATGGCTGCAGTCGGGATTGGGACAATCCCATTTCGAATCGATTTCGCAATCAACAACTCGGCAGATGAATGTAACCGTCAAGGAACTGCGAACATTGCCAGTGCCAATTTTCACCGCTCAAGAACAAGCTGCAATGCTGTCTGTACTTGAGACTTCAGATATTGCCTTTAACGCTGCTATCACCGCTGCTGAAATTCGACGTTCGGTTGCACTGCAAATGGTGACCGATGTCCTCATAGGAAGAACCAAAATCAACAATGGCTAAGATCAACAACGAACGTATCGTTACCCGAGACGAATTGGACAGGCACCTTTGGGGTGCAGCTGACCTATTACGTGGCAACACAGATGCTGGTGATTTTAAGAACTACATCTTTGACTTGGTGTTTCTGAAGCGTTTGAACGACGTCTTCGCCGAACGTCGCGAGGAAGTGATTGCAACAGCGATCAAAGACGGAATGTCGGCGAAAGAAGCCGAGGAGGTTGCCGATGACCCAGACGAGTATGGCGATGGTGCATACTTCGTGCCGGTGGAATCACGCTGGTCTCGATTGATCAATACGCCCGAGAATCGGGCCGAAGCGATTGACAAGGCTTTGGAGAGTCTGCAAGACGCGAACAGCCAGTACTTTGATGACATCTTAACGACTGTTCGTTTCAACGATGAAAAACGATTCGGTGGTGCACCCGACCAGCACGACTCTTTCATGCAACGATTGTTATTGCACTTCAATGCTCTGCCACTTGGCAATCGAAACCTCATCGACCCTGATATTCTCGGTGAGAGCTACGAATACTTGATCGACCGATTTGCCGATGGCGCTGGCAAGAAGGGTGGAGAATTCCGAACTCCTCCGATGGTGGTTCGCACGATCGTCGAAATTCTCAAGCCGACCGAAGGCATGCGCATTCATGATCCAACATGCGGCTCCGGAGGAATGTTGATCGGCAGCGGTCGGTATGTAGAAGACCATGGTGGCAACAAACGCAACATCACGCTGACAGGCCAGGAGAAAAACTATAGTACTTGGGCTATCGGCAAACTGAACATGTTGCTTCACCAGTTTCCCGATGGCAAGATTGAGCTTGGGGATACCATTCTCAATCCCAAGTTCACGGAGGCAGCTCGGTTAATGCTGTTCGACCGAATTCTCGCAAATCCACCGTTCAGTCTAAAGGAATGGCATGGTGTGGTTGCCAAAGCCAAGAACGATGGAGACGAACCGAAAGTCGAACGCAAGGATGTTACCGACCGGTGGTCTGCTGATATCTATAGCCGATTCAAACGCGGCATTCCTCCGACCACCAAGGGGGACACGGCATTCTTGCAACACATGGTTGAAGCGTGCAATGACGAGGGCATGATCGGCGTCGTAATGCCTCACGGCGTCTTATTCCGTGGTGGCAGTGAAGGAGAAGTGCGGCAAAAGTTGCTCGATGAAGATTTATTTGAAGCCGTCATAGGTTTGCCTACGAATCTGTTTTACGGAACTGGCATCCCTGCATCGATTTTGATTTTGAACAAAGCGAAGCCCAAAAAACGTAAAGGGAAGGTTTTGTTTATCGATGCAGCAAGTGACGGCATGTTCCACGAGGGCAAAGCACGGAACACACTAAGATGGCAAGACGTCCTGCGAATGGTCAGCGGTTTCGAAGCGTTCGACGAACCGGATAAAGTACCCAACATCGCTAAGCGAATCGCAGGCGAGTGGATCGCAGGAAGCAACCTGCATCGCGAACGACAAATGGCAAGAGCGACCACTGATGAACTGCGTCAGAAGGTAACAATTCTATTCGACCAGGAAGTCAGCGAGTTTGAAGACGCTGTGAAGTCTGTTGAAACGTGGCTCAAGTCCGAAAGCCCTGGTGGTCGCTCTGCATGGGACAAATTCGCTCGTGTTGTAACGCTAGAAGAGATTGCCAAAGAGAATAGCTACAACCTCAACATTAGCCGCTATGTCGACGCGTCAAATCCTCCTCCGCAGTTGGACGTGAAGTCGGAGTTGAAGAAGCTTCGAGAGTTAGAGATGAAGCGTGACGAGGCTGAAGCAAAGATGAATCAGTTACTGAAGGAGTTGGGATATGGCAACTGAGGAAAGTCTACCCTTGGGATGGGAATGGAAACGTCTTGTAGATGTAGCTGACGTCGCTCGAGGTAAGTTCACACATCGCCCCAGGAACGACCCCAAGTTTTACGGTGGTGAAATACCGTTCGTGCAGACAAGTGATGTGGTCAATTCGCCCAAGTACCTACGTGGCCATAGCCAGACACTAAGCCAACTAGGGTTAACTGTAAGCCGGATGTTTTCCGAGAACACTGTACTGATGGTAATCGCCGGATCGGTTGGTGCTACCGCGATCACTAAGTACGCAGTTGCATTTCCGGATAGTATAGTAGGGATTACACCCAAGCACGGCTACTCACCTGAGTTTATTCATCATGCTATCAAGTCGCGAACATCGCATCTGAATGATATAGCTACTGAAAGCGCGCAAGCGAATTTGAGTCTGGAACTAATCGCCATGTTCAAGTTAGCAACACCTACGCCAGCTGTTGCGAACAGAATCGCATACTTTCTTGACACAATTGACGGAACAATTGAGGCGACGCGAGCAGTAATCGAGCAAACCCGCAAGCTCAAGTCTGCGTTGCTGCAAGAGCTTTTGATCAACAACCAAAAGAAATCTCCAAAGTCTTGGGAATTGACAGCAATTCGTGATTTAATCGATCCTAGTCGTGATTTGTGTTACGGTGTTATTCAGCCTGGTGAACACGTCTCAAATGGTGTTCCAATGGTCCGTGTCTGTGACATCGAAAATGGACAGCTTGATCCGACACAACTAAAGAGAATTGACCCATTCATTGCTTTGCAATATGCAAGATCGCAGTTACAGGGCGGCGAACTGCTGGTCACGCTTGTCGGAACGATTGGGCGATGCACGGTTGCTCCCGCAACGGCTGTTGGTTTTAACGTCGCTCGCGCCGTTGCGGTTGCCCCTTTGAAGTCAACCGTAAATACACGGTTTGTCATGCACACTCTGAATAGTGTTGCAAATAGTCTTTTGGATTCCGGCGCGTTCGAGAGCGCTCGAAAGACATTGAATTTGTCTGAGTTTGCTCAAATTCAAATTGCCATTCCCGATCGTCGGCAACAGAATGAGATCACAGAAGCTGTTGACGCGATCGAGTTGAGAGAACACGGGGATCTTCAAGTGCTTGATCGCCTATCGCGAATGAAAACCTCGCTTTCCCATGCCCTTTTTACCGGTCAAATTGCACTTAATAGCGGTGTTGCAGAGCTCCAAGATGTCGGCAATATCGACCGTAAACTTGAAGAGGACGACTGACAATGCCTCGATCAGGCCGCGAATACTGCGAAGTGCAAAAACCTGCGATGGAATTATTGAGAGACAAGCTGGGCTATCGATATGTTCCGGGAGAACAAATTACGGGCCAGCGAACCTCAGATTCAGATGTAATCCTAATAGCCGTGTTCGCAGACCGTTTGCGGACGATCAATCCAGGGATTACCGACAATGGGATTCGGGATGCGATGGAGGCCATTCGACAACCGCTTGCACGAAATTTGATGGAGGCCAACGAAGCGTGCCACTTGCACCTGAGCCGCTGGGTGACGATCAGCGAGTTTCGTGGTGGCAAGTTGGCCACGCCGAGTATCAAGTTCTTTGACTTCGACAATCCTGAGAACAATGATTTTCTGGTCGTAGACGAACTCGTTGTGAAAGGGCCTCGAAAGACACGACGATTGGATTTGGTTGTTTTCGTCAATGGAATCCCTCTGGTCGTGATGGAGTGTAAGAATCCCACCGACCATGACGGGATGCTCCAGGCAGTTGCCGATTTGATCGATTACCAGTCGATCGAAGACGGTGTCGCTCGTTTGTTTCACACAACGCTATTGACAATTGCTCTGGCCAAGTACGACGCAAGATACGGCAGCGTTGCCACTCCATTCCAACGCTACGCACAGTGGAAGAGCGTCTATCCGCGAACCAAGTTTGACATAGAGCGAATGCTCGATCACGAACCAACCGTCCAAGACAAGTTGCTGATTGGGATGTTGGCCAAGGCAACGCTCCTCGACTTGCTTCGCAACTTTGTCGTGTTTGATCGTGAGGACGGCAAGGTGGTTAAGAAGTTAGTCCGATATCAGCAGTTCGAGGCGGTAAATCTCACGCTTAGCCGAATATTGAAGGATGAATCATCGGTGCGTGTGAATGAGGCACTTGGAACGTATGACGTCGCCTCTTCAACCCCTGCCCCCCCGCCGGTCTTATCGCTTGCGGGCGAAGGGAGTAAAGAAAAAACGCATGACTATAGTAAAAGCGGTGGTGTGATTTGGCATACGCAAGGCAGTGGTAAGAGCCTAACCATGCTCTGGTTGTGCTTGAAGCTGAAACGTCAGCGAGAACTTGAGAACCCAACGCTCCTCATCGTTACCGACCGAACCGATTTGGATAGACAGATTACGTCGACATTTATCAACTGTAACTTTGAAAACCCGATCCGTGCGTCGCGAGTCCAGCACCTTCGCAATATGTTAACAGGTGGTGGTGGCAGAACAATCTTGACGACAATTCAAAAGTTCCGAGAAGAAGTTGAATCGCAAGAGAACAAGAAACATCCTGTTCTATCGCGAGACGGCAATATCTTCGTTTTGATCGACGAGGCGCATCGAACCGAGTACGGACAATTTAATGCAAACCTTCGACGCGCTCTGCCCAATGCTTGCTTAATCGGGTTTACAGGTACGCCGATTCCGAAAACGTTGCAACATTTTGGCGACTACATTCATTGCTACAAGATGCCGCAATCGGTAGCGGATGGAGCAACCGTACCCATTCTCTATGAGTCGCGGATCGCCGAAATGGAATTCGATGTTGCGATTTGGGGAAGACGTGCCGAACCCGACTTCACCGAGCTTGAGAACAAAGAGCGGGCAAATCGATACCGAAGTCTGATCAAATTTGGTGAAGCTGAGAATCGGATCAAAGCCATTTGCGCGGACATCGCGAAACATTATCGCGAGAACTTCGAGGCTGATGGTTTCAAAGCTCAGGTTGCTGTTTGTTCGCAGCGAGCTGCTGAAAGCTACTATCATCACCTCACTAAATTAATGGGACCACGAGTCGCGATACTAATCTCCGGAACAAAAGACAAATCTAGCCCATTAAATGATTTGAGGGATAAATTCTCGCCCGAAGAAGACTGGATCGAAAAGCTCAAAACGGCAGGTGCCGATGAACTGGCCATGATAGTTGTCGTCGACAAGTATTTGACTGGTTTCGATGCGCCGATTGTACGTGTTCTCTATCTCGACAAGCCCCTCGCCGAGCACAACTTGCTGCAGGCAATCGCTCGAGTGAATCGCCCTATGCCAGAAAAAGGTAAAGAGTGGGGGCTAGTAGTGGATTATTGGGGTGTAGCCCAGCATCTAAATGAAGCTCTTGCATCGCTGGCAGCTGACATTCGACCGGATGAGGCAATGTTGCAAAGAAACGCTAAGGAGTCAGTGACACGGCTTCGGCAAACTCGGGATGACGCATTCGACTTGTTCGATCGTGACTGGAAACGGGACGATATCGAACCCTGGATTCTACGGCTTGAGAAAGAGGATATACGCGCCGTTTTCAAGTTTCGGCACCGTGAGTTCTACCGGGCGCTCGAGCAGCTATTGCCAGATCCACGTGCACTCGATTTCATTCGCGATTTCGCTTGGATCGATCGCGTCAAAAAGGAAGCTCGCGAGTTTTACCAGGAGGCCGAAGACTCTCTTCCTAGTGCATTCAGCCAGAGAGTCCAACAGCGAATAAACGAGTCGCTAACAACCAAAGGTATCAACGTGCTGCTTAGTCCAGTGAGTGTTCTTGACGAGAAATTTACTGCCGAGCTCGACAAACTGAAGTCAACAAAGGCGAAGGCAAGTCGAATGGAGCACAAGCTTAAGAAAACGATCACGATCAAGATGCACGAGGATCCAGCTTTCTATGGAAAACTTGAGGAGCATATCAGGACGATCGTCGAAGACTACAACGCTCAACGTATCACTGATGTGGAACGCCTGAAATTGTTTTCCGCAGTGCGAGAGACCATGCAAGGCGGGCAGAGTGAGTCTGCCGAAACGCTTGGTTTGAACACGAACTCTTTCGCGATCTATGGAATGCTCGGTGCCAAAATCAAGGGTAGGGACATCACTCAGGAAGGTATGGTTGATCTCGCTGCAGTAATTTTCGAAACGCTTGAGGCCGAGGCGGTCTTGGATTGGATAAACAAGGAAGATGTGCAGCGAGAAATGCGTCGCAAAGTAAAACGTCAACTTCGATTGGCAAATTGCCCGAAGGAATACATCGAAGAACTTACAATGGAGGTCATGGATTGGGCCAGAACAAGAATAATAAGGTAAATTTGGATCTCGCCATCCAGCGTCATCAGCCGATACGCTGGCAAAAGTCCGAGCTAAAAATCGGTGATTCAATTGTTCCGATGTCAGTGACTCGCACGGAGGGGAGGAGGACGATTGCTCTATCGGTCCATCCCGACGGAAAAGTAACTGTAGCTGCGCCTAAAGGGCAAAGCCTCAACACGATCATCCAAGCAGTTAGCGGCAAGGGCGAATGGATCATTCTGCAGCAAGAGTACTTTCGGCAATTACACCGATCTTGGCCACGTCAGTTCGTGAGTGGTGAGTCGTACTACTATCTTGGACGCCAAAGCAAACTGAAAGTAATTAGAAGCCGATCTGCAGAACGACCTCCGCAAACTCAAATGACTGGTGGACGCTTAATTGTCACCATCCCAAAGGAAACACCGAAAGACGTTGAATCAGCTTTTGTTCGAGGGCAGCTTGTCGAGTGGTATAGGGAAAGAACCCGAACTCAAATTTCGTCCACAGTGGCTCGTTACGCGTGTTTACTTGGGCTATCGACGCCTGAAGTTCGAGTCAGGGAATTCTCCAGACGTTGGGGTAGTGCTACTTCTCCATCGCCGAAGAACGACAGAGGTGTTCTCCTCTTCAACTGGCGGATTGTTATGGCTCCACGGCGACTATTCGACTATGTCGCTGCGCACGAAGTATGCCATCTAGTTCATAACGACCATTCGCAGGACTTTTGGCGATTACTAGCTCGGGTAATGCCCGACTACGAATCCCGCCGAGTCGAACTTGCAATTGAGGGTGCAAAATTTCAGTTATGAACGATCGTGCGTTTCCGAACTTCAGCCAACTATTTGTGTCTTCTTTACTTTGAGATCTTTTAGAGGGGGGACGTCTACAATGGAGCAAGAAGAGCGGATTGCACAACTTAACGAAGGTGTGTTTCTACGGGAGTTCGTTTATTGCAACACCAGGTTTCGTTCGCAATCGGGACAAGAATATGAGTTATGCGATGGCGCAATCTGGCTGGACGATACTCTGATTCTGTTTCAAGCAAAGCGACGGAGCAGGGATGACGCGACCAGAGATGTGGAAAACGAGTCTAAGTGGTTCACAAAGAAGGTGAGTAAGGAAGCAGTCGGACAACTTGCGGATAGCGTCAGATACCTTCAGACTGAATCTTCGCTTCCGCTTCTCAATCGACATGGCCAAGAACTGAATTTCTCTGGAATATCGCCGGCCACAATCCATCACGTCGTTCTTTATAATCCATCGCCTTTTGTGGACGAGCGATTGTTTTTAACCAAAGGGCGAATAAGTGGCCGAATTGGCTTCATACATTTCATCAGTGAGGCGAACTATGGTGCGCTGTGTGACACCATGCAAACTCCCATGGAAATATCACAGTACCTACAGTTTCGTAGCGATTACGTTTCTCGAGATCCAAATTCGCACAAAGTTAGCGAGAAAGCCCTTGTGGGTAAGTACTTGACCGATACGGATGAGTTGCCGGACGTCTGCGATGAACACGAGTTCATTACCGATCGATTGATCAACGATCCAGAAGAGTTCAGCATCTCCCGTTTACTTCATGAATACTTGGAAAAATTGAGGTCGTACAAAGGCAATGATGAGTCTCTCCAGTACCACAAGATATTGATGGTGCTTGCGAAAATGAAACGCAATGTCATGCGAGAATTCAAACGCCGCCTCCTCTGGGCCATGGACAAAGCAGAATCAGGGGCAAGGTGCACTCCATCTCGTATGTACCTACAGTATCTCGATTGTGCTTTTCTTTTTCTCCCGCTCGAAGGACGTGATAAAGTGGAGCCCCTGAGTCTGCTGGAAGGATATGCGAAACTATGTAAGCAGGATTTACGAAGTCGATTGTGCTTAGCCATCGGGGTTGCCAAGGCACCGCATCCATACGCAGAGCGAAACTCGTTTATGATCAACTGGTTACACCTTGAGGGCGAATGGTCACCCGACGAACAACTGGATTCTTACTTAAAGAACAATCCTGATTGCTTTAGGCCAGTGCGTGGCGTGGAACTCGGGCTGTACAATTTGCGATAAACTGAAGAATCATTTCTCCCGTTCAAACTACAAAAAGCTCTCTTGTAATGCGATTTCGATGTGAAAGAGCATTGTTTTCGCGACCGCTTTGAAAGCGAGCGAGGAAGGTATCACGCGATGATACTGCAAATTGTTTTAGTGCTGGGGTTTCCTTTCGACATCTGTTGCGTACTATTGCAGCTTGATGAGAACAAAAACTTTCGAACAGGGGGGAATGGGAATGGCAATAAATGACGAGCGCAACGCAACTTCGCCAAAGGCTGGAAACGAACGCTCCAAGTCAATTGGAAGATGCATTAGATGCACTGACAATCGTCCTAAGCCGCTTGTGGATGGAACCTTTTGCCAGGAATGTAGTGAATACATTGCAAAGCAACCCGATTAATCGTGAGCAGAACTAAATTGCTCCGGAACCCTACATTTCGGGCTCTTCCGCAGAATTTGTGGGTAAAAGGTTCTAACATTTCTAGGATGGAAGCGTTTGGATTTTTCGCTTTCCCCAGATAACAAGCCACAGGGATGGGAGGAAGTCAGGGGCCACCGTAGCAGCCCCTGGCTTGTTACCTGTCCTCGATGGCGCTCGAGTTGGTTCCCACCAGAGCTCTATCCTCCATCGAGGCATTTGCCAGTGTATCGAGCCTGAATAAGACTCGCAATGATTTGCAAAAAGAGCATCTTGAACCCGGGATGGTATCATGAGGTTTACGAAGACTTCAGTACACCTTTCCAAGAGAATCAAGATGCAGCTACAGACTATCCTGAATCGTGTTGAAAGTAAGCGTACACGACCCTAGTGGACTTTTCCTAAGCGCAGGGGGCTTTTACAGGTAGATTCAAGGTGCGCCCTTGTTTCTATCCCAACTCTCTCCAAGGAGCCCCTGCTTATGTCCCGCGTATTTTC
>Ga0315904_10002254_pt1 | contig 30011 bp, 26 predicted proteins | sample LakEriMetagenome_6_FD_203529 | JGI IMG/M metagenome (GOLD analysis project Ga0315904, IMG submission 203529) | Freshwater fungal communities from buoy surface, Lake Erie, Ohio, United States - Buoy 12 MA120 | ecosystem: Environmental > Aquatic > Freshwater > Lake | place: USA: Lake Erie, Ohio...
CCCTTGGAGATCAATATGGATGATGAAACTAAGTCACAAGTCATCCCAACCGACAAGCTGGTTAAGACGTACATCAAGATACGCGATGCCCGTAAAGCGTTGGCTGACAAGTTCGAGAAAGAAGATGCCGAACTCAAGGAGGCTCTGGATACTATTGAGTTCCAGCTTCTGGAGACTTGCAAGATGGTCGGCACTGATAGCCTCAAAACACCGTTTGGTACAGTAAGCCGTCGAGTTGCCAAACGCTATTGGACGAATGATTGGCACTCATTTCATTCGTTCGTGAAGAAACACGAAGCCTTAGAGTTAATAGAGAAACGCATCTCGCAGAACAATATGGCTTCGTTCTTGGAAGAGAATCCCGACAAGTGTCCGCCGGGTCTCAATGTTGACAGCCGTTACGCGGTTGTTGTTCGTCGTAAATAAGGAGAAAGCAATGAGCGATCTAGCTCTATTCAACCAAAATCTTCCCAGCCACCTGCGTACAGCGGAACTTGATGAAACTACCAAAGCCTTGATGGGTGGTAGTGGCGGCGGTAACAAGCGTATCTCCATCGAGGGCGGCGTTTGGCGCATGCTGGTCAATGGCAAGGAAGTTGCGCAGAACGAAGACCGTGCAATGAATGTTGTGATCGTTGCAGCGGCACAGAAAATTTCGCGTATCTTCTACGCAGGCACTTACAAGAAGGGCGTAGTCAGCGCCCCGGATTGCTGGTCAGCAGACGGTGAAACCCCAGATGCCAAAGCTAAAGCACCTCAGTCGAAGTCGTGCGCTAGCTGCCCACAGAACATCAAGGGCTCGGGTCAGGGCGATAGCCGTGCTTGCCGCTTCCAGCAGCGTTTAGCAGTTGTCTTGGAGAACGACATTAGCGGTGACGTGTACCAGCTTGCACTGCCGTCTACTTCCATCTTCGGTGCCGGTGAGAATGGCAAGTGGCCTTTGCAGACATATGCAAAGATGATTGCAAGTAAGGGTGCGCCTATTACGTCGGTCGTAACTGAAATGCGCTTCGACACCAATAGTTCCACACCAAAGCTGACTTTCAAGCCTGTACGTTTCCTTGAGACCAGCGAATTCCAAGCTGCACTGGAGCAAGGCAAGTCTCCATCAGCAGTAAGCGCAATCACGATGACCGTTGCACAGACGGATGGAGTGAAGGATGGTGACCAATCTAACGATGAAGAGTTTGAAAAGCCTGTCCCGGCAAAGAAAGCGCAGGCGGTGGCAGCGGATAGTGACGCAGATGCTGGCGAAAGTGAGGCGGCGCAAGTCGTTTCTGAGCCAACGAAGCGTACGAGCAAGAAAGAGGAGGCTCCCGCTGAGAAAAAGGACGTAAGCAAAATCCTCGCTGAGTGGGATGATGAGTAACGGGTACTCATCCCGCTTTGTCAAAATCGTTAATTCAGCGGACACCAACAAGCTTGGTGTCCAGCTTGGCAACCTGTGCATAGAAAACGATATACCAGCACAGGACGTGGCAGAGCACTTCGGGGTAACCCGCGCCACGATTTACAACTGGTTCAAGGGCTTAACGAAAGTGCCGCCTGCGTACCAAGAACAAGTTGCCAAGGTAGTGGAGACGCTGTTGAAGAAGCGGAAATAACACAGGTTTAGGAGGCTAGGGAGCGCACCCGAAAAGGGTAGTTGCCGTCACTATCCCTGCCTACCTATTTTTAAAAGACGGCTTGGGGCGGCTATGCTTACGAGGACAGACTTCCTGTCTTTGGTTCTACCAGCTACGGGGCAGTATTGCGTAGTGGGACTGAAGAAGGATGCAAAACCAAAACAAATATTCGTATCGTCGGTAGAGGAGATCGATAGCTACGCAGATGCCTTGGTACATAGAGGCTATGACGCGTACTTTGCACTCGCTTCGTTTACTGATGATTCCGGGCGGACTACCGCTAACGCATCACATCTCAATTCTTTTTTCCTTGACCTCGACTGTGGTCTTGGTAAGCCGTACGCAGATCAATCTGAAGGCGTTGCTGCGCTGAAGGATTTTGTTAAGAAGACCAGCCTGCCAAGGCCAACCGCTATCGTGAACTCCGGTCGTGGGGTGCATGCATACTGGGTGCTTGAAGAGGCGCTTGAGAAAAACGAATGGCGTGGCTTTGCCGAAGGGCTGAAGGCGCTTTGCACTGCACAGAATCTACATGCTGACCCAGCAGTTACCGCTGACGTTGCACGTATTCTGCGCATACCAGACACGCTTAACTTTAAGAACCCGGATGATCCGCAGCCTGTAAAGCTGTTAATGGCTGGCACACGTGTGGGCTTGGACGCTCTACGTGACAAGTTCGTATCGAACGAGTTCCACATTCCGGGTGAGAAGCCGTTCCAACGGCAGATTGATCCCACGACACTTGCACTGCTAGGCAACTATCAGTCACGGTTCAAGACCATTCTGCTTAAATCTGTACAGGGAGAAGGCTGTGCACAACTTGCGCATATTTACGAAAATCAGGACACGGTGGAGGAACCCTTATGGAGAGCCGGGCTATCGATTGCGCATCACTGTGTTGATGCCGGAAAAGCGATCCATATTCTATCGAACAAGCACCCTGAATACGATGCTCGAACTACTGAAAAGAAAGCTGCTCAAACAAAAGGGCCGTACACATGTGACACCTTTAAAAAGCTTTCGCCAGCGTTATGTGAGGGCTGTTCGCTCAAGGTTACCTCTCCTATACAAATTGGACGAGAAGTTATCCATCCAGATGAAGATGCGGAAGCGCCAATTGTTGAAGACGTTGAGCCAGTCACGCAGGAAGTCCGTACGTACACAATCCCTAAGTTTCCATTCCCATTCTTTCGGGGGAATGTAGGTGGCATTTACCTGCAAGGAATGCCCAAGAAGAACAAAGACGGCTCTGAAGAGACCGAAGATGATACGCTGATCTTCCCGCACGATTTCTATGTGGTGAAGCGACTGCACGATCCCGAGGATGGTGAGTGCGTAATGTTACGTCTGCATCTCCCAAAGGATGGTGTGCGTGAGTTCATCATGCCATTACAGGATGTCATCTCCAAAGATAAATTCATGAGCACGATTGCCAAGCATGGTGTGGCGATTATTGGCAAAAAACAGGAGGCAATGATGTTGTATACAACTCGCTGGGTGGAAGAACTACAAGCGATGGGTAAAGCCGAGATTGCGCGTAAGCAGTTTGGTTGGTTGTCGGATGACAGCGCGTTCATTCTTGGCGAGAAAGAAATCCGGCATGACACAATCGAATACAGCCCACCGTCAGCAGCAACGCTGCCACTAGTACCCGCGTTTGGTACACGTGGCGACTTCCACGTATGGAAGGATGTTATCAACCATTATCGTAACCCCGGCATGGAGATACGTGCACTGGCGCTGTGCCTTGGTTGGGGTGGCCCGTTAATGAAGTTCGTAGGGGAAGGTGCGCTCAGTGGCTTTCTATTAAACCTAGTTAGTAAGGAAGGCGGTACCGGCAAGTCCACCATACTGCAAGCGATCAACAGCATCTACGGCAGTCCAAGTGCTCTGATGATGAACTACAAGGATACGCACAACTTCCGCCTACAGCGGTTTGGTAGCTTACAGAACATAACGGCAACTATTGATGAGTTGACCAACATGAAGCCGGAGCCGATGTCCGATCTGGTGTACGACATCACTTCTGGTAAGGGCAAAGGACGTATGTCTTCCAAAGCCAACGTCGAGCGGGTCAACAACACATCGTGGCAACTTCCGGTGGTGTCGTCATCCAACAAAGTCATTCGTGATGCGTTGCTATCAATTAAGTCGTTCCCCGAGCCGGAACTGCTGCGCATACTGGAGGCCAACATTTCTTTGGATACCTCGCTAGATGCAGTTCAGTCCAAGCGTCACTTCGGCAGACTAACGAATAACTACGGGCATGCTATTACCCCATTTATTCAGCACATCCAAAGTGATTTGCCAGCGACGATTGAGTTCCTGAACAAGGTCAACGAGAAGATTGACCGGGCGGCTGGCATCACAGGCAACGAACGCTTCTGGTCAGCAGGTATGGCGATTGGTATTGCAGGAGGCATCATTGCAGGTAGATTGGGGTTGCACGACATCCCTATGAAGCCGGTGATGGACTGCGCGGTAGACCTGATTAAGAACAGCCGCCGCATCAACAAGGAGTCTATGTTCGACAGCGAGGACTTCCTCGGGGCGTTCCTGCAACGTCACTTCCACGAGATTCTGGTTATCAACGGTAGCAAAGATAACAAGACTGGGTTGGAGCATGCACCGATACGCGAACCACGTGGGCCGTTGACTGCACGGTATGAGCCTGATACGAAGCTATTGTTTGTGTCCGTGCGCCCCTACCGCGAGGATTGCAGCAAGTATTCGATGAGCTACGAAGGGTCGTTGGAGCCGTATCAGAAAGCTGGCGCTTACCTTGGTATGAAGCGCAAGCGGATGTTTGCAGGCACAGTGACCAACACGGCGCAGAACGTACAGGCGCTGGTGTTTGACGCATCCAAGCTTGGCTTTTTTGACGAAGACATCCTGCTAAATGCTCCGGATTCTGTCCACCCCGATCTGGATTGATTGGAAGGCGTTCCGCCCAGAAACCTCTTTCTTCATCCCCTGTCTGGACTACCGCCCGGTGCAGGAGTTTGTGGAGAAAGAGGCTGACCGGCTACGGATGCAGGTGGTGTGCAAGCGTGTTGTGGAGCGGGGGCGATATGGCTTGCGGGTCTGGAGATTGGCGTGATATGCTTGGCGCACTCAATGCTTTCTCCAAGGGAACTTGAGACTGCCCCCGAGTGCTACTCCCCTTGCACCGGGGGCTTTTTTTTAATACCCCGCTATTTGCTTCAGCTTCGGAATGTTGTAGTTAGTCAGCAACTGACGCTCTAGCGCAAGAATCGAATCCGTCTTCTCCCGTTTTTCTTCCGGGGTCAGGTCTGGATCATTCGCAATGATGTTGCGGTACTTGCGCATATTCCCAAGCTGCTCCTCAATCTTGTTTACTACACCCTTCATCGAGTACAGCTTGAGTTTGTCTTCGGTCAGGTACTCCTGCAATTCTTCAGCACGGCCTTCCCGCTTGAACGTATTCACCGAGTTGACCACCTTGTCTACATCCTCACGGAACTGATAGAACTCAGTCTTATAACCACGCCCAGTATCGTCATACATGAAGGTCTTGATCAACGGCAGCTTGTTGATTGGTTTGTTCATGCGGTTGGGGTCAGCTACAGCATCGGTAACATCCAACGCCACACCACCCACGGTGCCCAGATACCCACGCAGCAAGTGGTCTACCTTCATGGGCGAGATGCCGATATGCCCGAATAGCTTGGCAAGTTCCGAGGTGCTGTTGTTGAACTGCAAGTACGTCTCTTTCCCCGCCATGTTGATACCGACGATAGGATTGTTGGTGAAGAACGAATAGTTAGTCGCCACCTCAATCGCAGGTTTAATCAATTGCGGGGTTAGGTTAACGCCACCATACGCGTTGATTGCAGCGTCACGCATACTGCGCATGAAAGTCTTGGCATCGACTGGGCGCTCGGTGCCTTCACGGGCAATCGCTTGGTAGAGGCGCTCTGGCAGAACCTTGAACAGGAAGCCAATCTCAGGTGCAACCGGCAGTTTTAGGCCAGTGCCGGGAATGATAAAGTTCTTATCACGCTCGTAGTCATCCAGACCTTTGTAGTCATCATCGTCGCCCACCAGTGCAGCGTACAAGAAAGACAGCGCAGCTACCTTGGCTCCAGTCGTATAGAACAGTGCCATTGCAGTCTTGCGGTCTTCCATCGACAAGCCCTTGCCTTGGATAGTGCGATAAAGCACATCCATACCTTGGATGTAGGCGTTCATGAAAGGCACGATCTGACGCAGGATACGTACGGTCTGCCCGTTGCCACCGGTCTTAAAGTTGATGTATTCCTTGGCGCGATGGAAAGCCAGCACTCGGTCGCCGGTTTCTTTCATGGTCTGGTCGTAGATTGCCGCACGTACCGCCATGTCAGCAGCAAGTGAGAAATCTTCCAGCTTGTCCCATGCACGGAGGAAGGCATTACGTTCTTGCAAACCATGACGCTCACGCGCCCGACGCATTGCGTGGTCAGGCATACCATCGTAAGCACCTGTGATACCCAACGCTTGGATGTCAGTCTCACCACCGGTGACCACATGATAGAAGTTACTCAGCACCTTGCTAGGCAGCGCAAACGGATGCTTCACACCGGACAGGAACATAGCGCGGCCCGTATCCTGTGCAAGCTGACTCAACGCAAAGGTTGGCATGTGAGTAACGAAACTACGCAAGCCGGTCGCTGCTGTTGTGAACGCTTTCATTACTGGGCCTGCAACATCCACCACGCTGGAGAACGCTGCCACATCTTCTTGGTTCTGCACCCGGAACGCTACGCGCTCACCGTCACGGTAGGCGAATACCACAAGCTGCTTATTGTTCTTCAGTTCGCGGTCAACCTCATCCTGCGTCTTTAGCTCTTCGGCATCCGGCAGTTGCTCTAGTGTTTTGACCGCAGCACGGTTCTTCAAGCCTGACCGGATAGCCCAGATGGTGTTGCCCACCATATTGTCGAGCACGTTGCGAATCTCTTTGGAGCTACCTGCGGTGTCCAGCTTTGGCAACTCAGTCAAGTGCACGTTACCGGTACGCAGCTTGTTAGCGGACTCAAGCTTATTGGTGTCTTCCTCTACACGTGTCCACGGCACGTAGCCCACGTTGTCTTTCCAGTCCTGTGCTTGCGCTGGGCTGAGACGGCCTGTCGATACCATGAAGTCAATGATGCCTTCGTTGTACTTGGTAAATACGTCAAATGCCTGCTTCAGTTCGGGGAACGTGTTCATAGCCTCAAGGCCAGCATCAATCTCAGCCTGAGACGCGCGTACGTTCACAATCTGCTTGCGCAATTTTGCCGCTGCCTGCTTATTGCCTTTGGCTTCTGCCGTTTCGGCTTGGCTTCTAAGCAACTCGTTACGCTTGTTGATTTCGTTGGCACGTTGCGCAATGAACGCCCGATGCGAAAGCGTTACCGCTTCCTTGGCAGAACCTAGTTTGGCACCCAGCTTCTCGATGATGATCTCAAATACACCGTCAAGGCTGATACTCTGCCCGTTTTCTACACGGTCGTAGACTTCATACAAGCCATCAGCACCGACACGGATACCACCACGCTTCATCAGTTGATCAGCAACACCCGTGGCTTCCTGCGCCTGTTCGTTCAGTATGTCTCCGCGAATTTCGCCAAGGCTGTTCGTGACCTTGTTTTGATAAGCGGCAACAAGCTTCTCTTTGACCGGCGCATCTTTATCCACGACTGCCTGACGGATAGCCATCGGTATGCCTTTGGACTTCTCGCTCATCAGGGTCAAGCGGTCTAAGAATGTCTGATCGACATCTGGCTCCGGCTCGTTGGCAATACCCTTCATGCGCTCGTTCAGCGCAGCGGCACGTTGACCTTCGGTAGTCAGTTCGCCTTCAGCACTCTTCCGCTGATACGAAATCCTGCTATCCGTCGGACTCCACGCACCGGTATTGAATATGGATTTGATCTGTGTAGGTTCGTAGACAGCGAGATTCTTGCGCCCACCTTCTTGTACGTAGAAGCCATCATGCCCTAAATATTTAATTGCTTCCTGTACTGTGGCACTTTCAATCGCTTCCCATTCCCCATACATAACATCATTCATGAGGTCTTCATCACCAATAATTTCAGCTAATTTATTTAGGTGACTACGTTTTTGGAAGTCAAATGGGTTCTGTGCACTGACGTATACCGGGACTATATTTGCACGGCTGGGTAAAAGTTCACTGAGCAAATTATTAAATTCATCGATAGGAGATGTGTCCTCACGTGCCGCAATTGCATCCGCCTTATCATATAACTCGTTAAGTTGTGCCTCTGAAAGTTTAGCCCGCAGCTCTTTCAGCATGTAATCTTCGGACGAACTCGAAAAACTTTCAGCAAACAGAGGATCATCCGTCAGGAAGATAGCATTTGCTTGTTTTGGGCGGAACTCAGAGATGTCACGAGCGGTGCCGTGGTACATGACTTTGGGCTTACCCACACCATCGCGATTCCGATACTCTTCAGTCAAGCGGTCACGCTCTTCTTGACTCAGCCCTCCCCAGTATTCCTTGCGCTCTTGTTCAGGGATTCCCATACGACGCATAATCATGTCGCCAGAGACAGGGCCAACATCGCGAGAAGTAACAATCTTGGAGTTGCCGAACCACTTCTTAAAGTTAGTGGTTGCGGTATCTATCATCCCCCGCACCATCGACTTAGCATCACCTGCTTGCACATCAGCAGTTGGTTTGACCGAAGCCTTTTTTACTTCCTTTAGATACTGAACGAAAGTCTCATCCGGTAAGTACCGATTGTTCTTCAGATTGCCAAAGAAGCTACGCAGTGCACGTCCTAACCGCGCAAAGAACTTCTCTACAACGGAGATAGGCTTCTCATCTGTGGTTGCCCAGCGCGATACTTGGTCTGCGTACCATTCGTCAAAGCTGCGCCAGTAAGGCTTTAGCTCATCTGCCATTAACCCTTCCGCTACACGAGTTTGTTTAGCAGCAGTTCGTGCGCGGAGTGCATCGACGAGTTCCCGTGCAGTCTTACCTTTTTGTTCACCCAGCCATTTCTGAAACGCCTTCTGTATAGATGCTTGCAGTTCTGGCGAAGCGTTGTTGTACATCTCCTTCATGTGCACATGACCAAGTTCATGCGCTAACACCTCAAGCATTGAAGTTTTGCTGGTTGATGGTGTAAAGGCGATGTAGTAGTCGCCGTTCGACATTCTGCGCATAGACCCTGCGTTTAGCGGATCGAGTGCAGCCGAGCCAATTGCCCGGTAAGGGCCGGTGAATTTACCTACGTCCGCCCGCGCATCTTCCATCGTAGTGATGTAGATGTTGGCACGGATACCTAACAGTTTTGACCATCCAGCAACAATACTGCCTAGTTCTTTTGGCGTGTTCTTTGAAGTCTGGATTTTCCCTTTGGTAAAGGTGATAAACGGTTTGGTTTTATGCGCTTGTTCCGCAGCCTGTTCTTGCCGTTTCTTTTCTGCAACTAAACGGGCACGTTCTTGTGGGGTAAATAAATTCCCAGTAAAAGATTCAATATCAATTTTGGTACGTAGCGAACCTTTTGCCGCTGCATATACAGGTCGCCCTGTAAGCGCAGAATACCCACGTATAAGCGCAAACTCACCTTCTTGCCAAGCTATCTCACCGCCGAGGTCTTTAGCATGCTGTTCTGCGGTAGCACGTTGTTCTGGGGTGTACGGTACTTTTGGTGCAGTCTCGCCTTTCAAAGAACGGATTTGTTCTTCTATATCTGCCGTTGATACTTCACCAAATCCGTCCGTAATATCTTCGACGATACCTTTTGCTTCCGCAGGTTTTACTTTGCCTTCTTGCACCAGCCTACGGGTGGCTTCTTTAGGAGTTACTTTCCCTTCAGCAGGCGTAGGAGCAGCAGGTGCTTCCAGCGCCGGGGCAGCGGTAGGTGATACAGCAGGCGGTACAGGTTCACGTGGGGCCCCTTCTAGTGTAGTTGGCTGTCCTCCCGCTCCGACATCAGGCTGTTGAGCAACCCCTCCAGTAACATCCATTCCCCCGGTGACAGGTGCTGCAACTCCTCCGGCGGGTGCGGCTCCGCGTTCGTCAGCCACTGCAACGCTAGGCTCAACTGCTGGTTCGACAGATTCTGTAGGTTGGATGACATCAGCTGCCTCCTTTGCTTTCTTGGCACGTGGCTTTCTAGGTAGACGCAAATCAAGTTCACCCTGTTCCATAAATACAGGATTGCTTAGAAACTTGTTTACCCCTTCAATTATCCTAGCACTGCGGTTGGGGTCGTTAGCAAAGTCAGTCAGTACTTCTTGAACTTCGGCACGTTGCGCAGGGTCAGCAAGGTCTTTATCCAAGATGGCTTCGCGCAACTTTTTGTTGGTCTTGGCAATACCCATTACCTTGAAGTCAGCTTCAGTGACCGGGCGTGTCTCAACCGCCTCCTCCATCGTAGGTGCAGGCTGAATGTACTGTGGGCCAAGACGGAATTGATCTCGCTCTTCGGGCAATGCTAATTCAGGTGTAGGGCGCTCTTCAAACGCCGCACGTTGTTCCCGTGCATCCATCTGGAGAAACGCTCTATCAGCGTCTGTAATTAACTCACCAGCGGTCAATCGTGCGTTAATGTCGGCGATACGCTGCTGTCTAAAGAACTCAGATTGTTCAGGCGTGATACCTGCGGGGGCAACCTGCTCTTCACCCAGCACAACACCTTCGCCAGTCTGCTGGCGTGGCATCTCGGGCATATCGAAGTCCAACCCCATCTGCCCCGGTTCAGCTACAGCCCCAGCGCGTTCAGCGCCTTCTAGCCCCTTGGATAGTTGCTTAATCTGAGTTTCAAGGTCAGCCCGCGCAGCATTAAGCTCATTGGCTCGCCCAAGAATGGCACCTCGTTGTTCCTCAGTAGGTGCAGCTTCGAATTGGGTTTTTAAACGGTCAACCTCACGCATCAGCACATCGTGCTGATCTCGCAACTCAGTAATCTGGAACAAACGGTTCTGCCGTGCGGCTTCTTTTTCTTCTGCTTCACGGAAAGGCTCCGGCGCAGCGCGGTAACCTTCATACCCTTCACCAAACTCAGGCACTTGCCCAAGTGGGAATTGTCTAGCTTCTGCGGGAACACCAACAGCACCGGGGGCTTCAGTAGAAGGAGGCTGTGTACCCGGTGCCCCACGTGCTTTCCGTCCAAGTGCAGCGTCCATCAAGAACCGAGTTAACGCACCAGCCCCCGCACCATATGCACCTTCTTCAGCGGCACCAGCGAAGAGCGGCTGCTCCGGGTTGTAGATGCCTTGAGCAATTAAGTTTTGGGCGACTTTCTGGGCGGCTTCAGTCGCACCTTCAACACCACCGGTCACAGCGGCGCGAGTAATAAGTTTTTTACCTATGTTGAGTTGTGGAGCAACCAGATCAAGCAGACCAACTGGCGCACCCAACGCGGTAGCAAGTGCACGGTCATCACCCGTTACACCTTTTTCTTCGGCAGCAAGACGTGCTTCGCCTGCACCAGCAGCGGCACCTGTACCAACTGCGGCAGCACGGCCTGCTAACCCAAACGGCCCTGTTGCGAAGAATGGAATTGTGGAGCCAACCGCCTCACCAAACTTACGAGGGATTGTTTCTTCATAACCCATCTCTGGGGCAAACGGCTTACGAAGCGCGGCACCTTTTTCTTGGATAAATTTGCGGGTAGGTTCTTCGTATCCTTCAGGCAGCATAGCCGCTGCACCAACCCCGGCAGTTTCCAGCAGACCAACAGCACCGGCAGGGATACCCTTAAAGAATTCCTTTGCCTGCCCACCAATAGTCGGGCCTTCTACCAGTTTACGAAATTGCGCAGGAGTTAGCCCTTGTGTACCTAAATACCCGTCAATATCCGTCATAGGAGCACTTTGGTTGATCATGCTCTGGACGTTAGCGATGATCTGCTCATAGCGTGTTGCCATGATGCGCTCCTTATTTCACAGGGGGAAGGCCATACTTATTTTCGTACGCGGCTGCATTTGGTTTAGCTGGCGGGGCCATATTCGCCCCTTTTGGTGTAATACCAAATTGAAGCGCCATTGAGTTAGCGTAGGCAATCGCATCGCTTTGCAGTTTACTAGGGTCTTGCATATACAGCGGGTTGCCTGCGTTCTTGGAAATAAAGTCTCCTGCCGCATCGATCAGTATCTTTGCTTTGTTAGCCTCAATCCCTTGCGCTCTCAGTGCGCCCGTGTACTCGCGCTGGGTCTGTGCTTGCAGATTTGCCACATATCGCTGGGTTTGTGCGGATGTCTCGGTGGCATACAACTGACCCATCAAACTCTTATCAGCGGTAGTTAGGCTGGTTGCTGCCTGCACTCCAACATTAGCGGCCTGTGACTTTGCGGTAAACAACGCACGTTCATCCGCTTGTAGCATTTCAGCCAACTTATCTCTACGCGCAAGGGCGCTCTCTGCCCCAGTGCGTTTTGCTTGTGCATCTGCTAGGCGGAATTGCTCTATACGCTCGTCGTATCTTTCTTGTCTATCTTTGAGTTTTTCAACAGCTTTTGCGTAGTCGTTCAGTCCTTCTTGCGCACCCGCACTGAGTTCTTGGAACTCTTGACCTTCACGAGAACCCATAAGTCTGAGACCTGCTTTCATAATACCCAGACCAACTGCGGCGTCTTTTTCAGACGCGGCTTTACCTTTCTTCTCCTCAATACCTTTGATCATTTTATTAAAGACATCGGGGTCATACCCTGCCTGCTTGTACAGTTCGTTCTGCTCTTCAAGTATTTTGCCCGGAGCTTTTACTTCCGTCTTAACAAGATCAGGAATGTTGGGTGTCGCCTTTGCTACTTTTTCTTCGAACGTAGACTTATCTATTTCGGGACGTGCGATAGCAGGGAGCGGCGGTGCTTTTGCTACCTGTGGGCCACGAGCTTCTTTTTCTGCTGATGGTGAAGGTGCAACCGGAGCAGCAGGGGCAGCAGGTGTCGCTTGCCGGGCATCTATAAACGCTGGAGGTGTTGCACCTTTAGCCTCTTCCTTTTTTACGGGCGGCTTTGAAGGGCGATATGGTTTGTAGTTAGGATCAAAAAACATCCCGAAGCGTTCTGCTGCTGAGTAATCATCCGTCGGAGCACCGCCAGTAACAGGCAATCCTGTGAATGGGTCATAAACGAGATCGCCTGCTGCATACCCCGGCACCTCACCACCTTCGTCGAATGCCACAATGCCACCACCAGCCATTTCTTTAATGCCACTTGGTAGCGCAGCAACACCAGCACTTGGCGCACCTTGTGGAGGAAGCGCAGCAACACCTTGCGGAGGCATCTGAGGCTGTGGTTGTTGTGGCTGCGGTGGTTGTGGTTGGTTAGCGACAGCAGGTAGTCCAAGTATTTCTTGGGCAACAGTAGCCTGCGGTGGTTTAGCGTTTTGCTGCTCGATACGCTGGATCATCATGCCAGCCATCATTGCTTTTTGTGGGTCGAGCAAGCCCAACTGCACCATGCGTCCAAGGTCAGCCTTGGAGTACTTGGTTGCCAAATCTTGAATTTCTTGGATTTGTCTTAGCATGATTTACCCCTGCGACAATTTGTTTGCAGCAACAGAAGCCAACCCACCTTCGGCAAATATCCCTGCCTGCTTAGCGCCCATATAAGTCATACCCGCACCCGCTAACTGCCCAAACATAGACGGCGGTGCGGAATAGACCGACTGCGTCGATTGTGACAATGGAACGCCACGCAAGATGTCGGACATGAACGCCAACTGCTGCTGCGGATGACCTCGTTGCGACAAGAAATCTTGATATGCCTGATCCAACGCTTGTTGTGAACGTTGTTGCTGCAAAGCACCTGCACCCGCTTGCGCCCGCATAGCGGCTTCTTCTTGTCCGAACTGTTGCTGACCCAACTGCCCTAGCTGACCAGCGGCGGCGAGTTGTTGCTGTAGCCCTTGCAGTCCAAACTGCGCACCAAACTGACGCGACTGCTCTGCCATACGCTGCGCTTCTGTACCATAGCGGGCTTGAGCTTCCGCAGCCGTCATACCTTGACCGAACCCAAACTGCCGAGACTGTTCAGTCCCTTGCTGCGCTTGCATATATGCTTGTTGGTTAGCTAATTGTGCTTGCAGCCTTGCCTGCTGCTCAGCGTTGAACTGTTGTGTAGCACGATCAAACGCTGCTTGGCCCCCACGGGCTTGGATATCACCTAACTGCATCCCCAAATTGCGCTGACGCTCTGCTTCAACAATCCCAGACCGAGCGCCGCCAAACGCACCCTGACGTACTGCCTGACCTTGTAGTTGCTGTCCAAGAATGTCAGATTGTCGTGTTGCTTCACGCTTCTCAATATCTGTGACAGCCTGTTGATACGGCGACATAAAAGCTTCGGCTGTGCCGGGACGGGTAAAGCTACTAGTCCGTGCGCCCATGATGCCAAACTGCCCCGGTTGATATTGCCCCGGCGCTTGGTATGTGCTGGAAAATCCTGTGGGGTCGTACCCAATACCAGCAGCGCGTAGACCAGCACCAGCAGCAAGCTGTGACGCCATGCCAGTTTGTGCAGTAGGTCCAAGATTTTCTGCGCCTCGAAACGCCTGCTGTTGTAGTGGTTCAAACCCAGCAACACGCTGTCCACCATAAGCTTGGTACGGAGCGTTCGTTGCGGCTTCGGCTTTACCCAGCATGCGCTCGACGTATGGTCTGGCGTACTCAGGAATCGAGGTCTGAGTTTGTACAGTTTCGCGGGGTTGAGAGCCACCGCTGCCACCACCGGCATAGAACATGAACCACTCAGGATTAAACAACCACTTAAAAATATTCATAGTTTTGCTCCCGCAACCCGGTACTTTTCTTTGAGGCCAAATCGCTCCCACAGTCTCATTGCTGATGCACGTGATGCGCCTTCTATATAAGTGGCACCGAATGCTTTCAGTATGTCCGTGAATTGCGTGTAAGTATCTGACCCTGTAATTAGCCTGCCACCCATCGTGACGACAAAAGCAACTCTATCGTTTGGGCGGTTGTAGAACATTATCGTTGCAGCACCGTGGATTACCGCATCATCGTCAATTGCTACGATAAGTATCCAAGTACCGTTTGTTACAAAGACCTTCGCGTGGTCAAGAGTGTAATCGTCTTGATACGCTAAAGCCGCATCGATGAATTGCTCCACCTGCGGCCATAATTGATTCGTGTAGTTAACATCTACGTGCTGTATTTTCATGCAGGCAAGTGTTTATCCGCTCTCGTATTTACAGCCACTTTCTTTTTACCGACTGTTTTGCTTCGCGCCTTCTGCACTCGATCCATCATAGCGTAGAGCTTACGCGCACCGGCTTCAGTCGAACCATTACCAAGTTCAGACACAATACGCGCAGGGATCACAAACTCACCATCAGCAAGACGAGCAGGCTGGCGGTTGCCAATGACAGCAGGGATAGAATCAGAAACTCCATCGCCGGGCCCTTTCAATAAACGACCACCATCGGAATAACCGCCAAGATCAGAGACACCGCCACCAGCAGCAAATGGTAAAGCCCGCATAATTCCAGCAGCTTGACCAAATGGTTGCGGCCGCATGGGGCCAGAAATCCTCTGAGGGTTGAATTGTTCATACTGCTCCCTCGTCATTGGCAAATCGTGGGTTATAGCCCTCATCCTGCCGCCCCCACCCTGCCTGCTTGACAAATACTCTTCGTAGGAAGGTTTTGCTTCTGGTTGCATTGCCAAAGGCGCAGATTGATTAACCATGCTCGGGCCGCTACCCACTGGTAAGTAACCGTTTACGCTTGCAGGGCCAGATTGCCCATTGTTATCTCTGCTTACGTTTAATGTACCTTGCAGATTTATCTGCCCACCATCAGCAAGTTTTTGTTCTCCAGTATATGCACCCACTGCGGCATCTCCGCTCGGCGATATAACATTCACGGGCTCTGGGCGCTGCATAGTTGGGTTAGAGTACAAGGCGGTCTGAAGTTGCGCCTGTGGATACATTAGATTAGAGCCCACTGCGTTCATAGCAGACATAGTTTCAACTGGGCCACCAACAGCCAGCCCCATTAGCCCACCTTCAGCGGCTTTTCTATATTCTGGCCCCGGTGCTTCATAGGGTGTCTGCGCGGTAAAAACAGGATTAAAGTACAAACGTTCACTAGAGTCAGTTGTTGGGCTGACTGCATATGCTTCAGCGTTGGGGTTGTAGTCAAATGTATACGGACGAATAAGTGCTACGTCTTTAGATGGCGCTTTTTCTTTTGGTTTAAGTAATTGGTACGCCCCTAAACCTAAACCCGCCGTTGCCATTGGGTGTTCCTTGGCGTAATCAATTGCTGCGTCTACGCTTGGGTCTTTGAAAAAGTTACCCGCGTTTTGTAAGAAGTTTTGCCCCTTTACGATGGGTGACGCTGGGGTATATGGTGCCGGTGCTGATGCTATTCCGGGAGAACCTTGTGCTGCACCGCCAGCTACATTTCGGTTAATTGCATCTATTACGCTGGCGTTTGTGTTAGCAGTATTTATTAGCGACTGAGTGCCACTACCTACTGCCTGCTGTTTCGCCGCATCCATCGCTAATTGTCGCGCAAGGTTCGTTTGTGCTTGTGCACCTGAACCAATAATGCTTCCCTTCGCCGCTTCCAGCGCCGCTGTCTGACCGGCTACCGTTGCATTAGGGATAATTGCCTGCGCCCCACCTAATGGGCTCATACCCAGAGTATTGAGCAAGCCACTCGCCGCTGGGGATGTAGTTAACGCAGGGACAGTGCTGTATAAAGAAGATAACCCCGTAGCTGTTGGCACCATGCTGGTAGTTCCTGCCAATCCAGCCAAAGGACTCATACCCATCGTATTGAGCAACCCCGGCCCAGCAAGCGACTGCAAGCCACCAAGAGCAGGCGCTGCGGCGCTAAAAATACCCGGTGTGGCTGCTGCCAGACCCTTGCTAGCAAGAGCGGGTAAAGCTACGTTTGCCCCGGCATAGGATAAGGCGGGCATCGCCGCCAGAGATGCTTTAGCACCTAGAGCAGTGCCAGCCGCAAGACCAGTCGCTAAACTAGAACCCCCAGCAAGGGCGGCACCCTTGGCTAGAGCAGCAGCGCCAGCGGTTGCACCAACAGTGCCCGCACCAGCAGCAAGAGGGGCTAAAAAAGCCATAGTTTCACCTCAATGTCAATTGCAAGAAGTGTAGCACTTCACTGCGTCAAATCCTATGGTATTAGCCGACTTTCCAGTCGGTACCATCCGAATAAACCGGCACTTTTCCGCTACCACCACCAGCTACCGTGGTACCAAATGTTGATACCGACGAGTCAATGACAAACGCTCTAGCGCCTGCACCCAACGCGCCAGCGCCGGGTAATGTTGCTACTGTATAAACACCGCTCAAACAGAACTGAGATGCGAAATTGTCTAGCGTGGCAAAGTACTGGCGCAGGATGTTATTAAGCGTGTCCTGATACTGCCTGTCATAAACAACCGGCGCGTATGGCAGCAGCGGCGTTTTAGGTAAAGCTACTGGTTTAGTTTGTACAGTCATCAGCGTCTGCCGTCAGGTCTAACATCGATTCGCGGCACACCCAACTGCCACTGTGTACCTAGCGTGTTGGACTCCACCTTAAACGCCATCTGCCGCCCACGAATCCGTGTGTACACAATCTCAGTAAATTCCTGCACCGTGTAAACACTTTGCGTCTGATAGGTTTGTGCGGACTGAACTACTGGAGCATTTGACGCACTGTAGCTGGCACCGGGATTCTGACGTGGACGCACCGTGAAGTTAACTTCTGGGTTGATGGTGGTTGTACCCGACGTGTTGGAGCCGTCGAACGTGATATCAGGGATCATGCGCCAGACGAACCCGTAGTTGTGACCGTCACCAATATCAAAGTCGGATGACTGCACATACGCATTTATCGGGCTTGCAGGGTTAGTCGAGCCATCGTCCACCGCCGCTTCGTGGTACACCAGAATATTGTTGCTAGTCGCCGCTATTGGGTAATCGCGCAAGGATGTATCTAGCCACGCCGTTCTGTCCATTGAGCCGTAATACCAGACCCGATCCAGATAGTTGAAAATAACGTAGCGATCAATAACCTCGGAATTGGCGGAACAGTAGAACCACCAGACCTCTGAGTAGCCTTCGTTCGTGCCAGCGTAGACCTGCGAGAACTGATCCCGGTTAATGTTGTCGTAGATATAAGTACGCACCGCGCAGGGTAGCGTTTCCACTCGACCTGAGTAGACGTAGAACTTGTCTGTGCCCATCCAGTACACCACGCCCGCAGCGGTAGCCATCGCATTTGGCGAAGCAATAGAGATGTTGTCAGATAAAAGTGTAAAGCCCCAGACAAACGGAGGGCCAAGATACTGCATAGAGTAGACAGCCGCATCCGTCCAGACGTTGATTTCCTGACGAGTTTGCAGCGCACCGACAATTTCAGAGCCGTGGGACAGGCGGTAGCTACCTGCTTGGTTAGTAGCAACAGGCGTCCAGTCGGTATAGTCTTCTTGCGCAGTCCAGCGGATTAGCATCGGATCAAATATGGCTGTTCCATAAGTGCCGTATTCACTGCAACCAAACGCAATCACAATGCGCGTCTGATCCGACACCATGATCTCGTTGATCTGGCTTGGCACATCCGTGCCTGACACTAAAGTGCCACGAGTACCATACGCAGGCGTAGCTGCCGACCCCGGTTGCCACAGATACAAAGCGCCGCCGCGTGGTGAGAACAACAGGTCTTCGCCAAAGTTAGACTGACTCCACAGGCGCAACTGAAAGCCGAACCCTGTGGTAAAGCCTTGGCCCCAGCCGGGGAACGTAGTGGACTGAAATACCGACACACCTGTTGTGTGTGAAGCAGCCGTCGTACCGTCAGCGCCGCGAACGCAGCCTGTAAAATCAGTCGAAGTTTTACCCGAATAGGTGATGTATTCGCTATCAATTAAGATAGCCCCCGACGCTGAAAACGCTGCTGTGCTGTTTACAGTAATAGTCGTGACAGACGAATTAATTGTCCCGTTTAACGGAGACGCTGCACCGCCCGATACAAAGCCGCCCCACGGTGGCGCACCCCAACCAGTACCAATCGTATAAGTAGCAAAACCTGTATTGATCTGGTAGGCAATCGTTAGCCCTGTCATGGTGCTAGACGATGCTGTTGCGTTTGAGGTAACAGAAAGCTGAACGGTGTACTGCGTACCAGACAACACTGACACAATCTGAAACTCGTTATTCAATACTGACGCAGTAACGTTACCGCTCAATGTGGTTGCGCCTGCCAGTGTTACAAAATCCCCGGTCTGCAAAGACTCAGCGTTTGTATCCGTGATTGTCAACAGGTTAGAGCCCGTCGTAATTGCCAACGTAATCTGATTTGATGGGTTGGTATTAGTTTCACGAAGCGGTGTAATGTCGTAGTACGCCCCGCCCGACTCAATGTAGAACTTCAGATTAGTGCCTACACCCATTAGGTTGTAGCTTTTTAGTGTTACCCAATTCCATAGTGATCGGCATGTGCCGAGGAATGTATTGAACGAAGCAGCTGCCCAGCCACCTATCTTCTCAGGATAGCCAGAGCGGAATCGCACTTTGTCGCAATCGTACCAACCACCCTCGTTGGCAAGCGTCGTGCCCTCGCGGTTTACACCGGGGCGGAATTGAAGTTTCTGTAATGGCATTTTACAGTTTCATAATAAATGCCAGCGCGTAGTACGGCGGCAGGTTTGCATTGGTAGCTGACGAACCTTCAGTGCTTATTGATGTAGACGCAGTAATGTTTGCGGTGCCACTATTAGTAGAAATTTGCCCACCAAACCCAGTTGTATTTTGAGCGTATTGTTGTGCAGCGCCAGACGCTGAGTGTGGGCGATAATACAGAGCGGTAGTATGCGAGTGCCCAGAATCAGTTGCTGTTGTAGTAGCCGTGTGGGTGTGGCTTACCAATGTTGCGTTAGCAGAGCCACCTGTATTACCGGGGTTATATGTGTTACCGGCACCAACAATAAATCTATCTCGTAGGTCAGGAGTACCGTTTGTACCATTACATAACTGCCAACCTGATGGAATAGTAGCAATACTGCCAGACCACATCATGATCATGCCGGTAACAAACGCGGTTGGTAGTGCGCTTGAAGACCATGTTGTGCCGTTAGATGTCAGCACATTCCCACTAGTGCCGGGGGCTACAGTTTGTACCGCAGAAGTGCCGTTACCCAGCAACACGTTGTTTGCTGTAAGAGACGTAGCCCCAGTACCGCCAGACGCTACAGGCAGTGTGCCAGTAGTAAGCGCAGAAGTAGAAGTTGCATAAACGGCGCCGCCGGAAGTAAATGAAGTCAGGTTTGTGCCACCATTAGCAGTCGGTAAAGTGCCCGAAACATGAGTTGCTAAACCTATCTTACCGTAGCTAGGAGCAACTCCTACTCCACCAGAAATTAAGGCATTTCCAGTAGCTACGTCCGCTAATTTAGTTAAAGTTGTAGATGTATTCGCATACAGTAAATCGCCTACAGTATATGAAGATTGTCCTGTACCACCTGATGTCGCAGGTAGAGGCGAAGCAAGATTCAATGACGATACATAATCAACCGCCAAAGATACGTTTGTGCCGTCAGAAAATATGAGCGTCTCACGCCCAGCGGGAATAGTGGCTCCTGTGCCTGCCGCTGTCGTATTGCCAATAACTGTCGAGCAATAGATTGTCGCGTCATACGCACTAGCGTTTCTGATAATGTAGACTTTTTCCGCTGGTGGGATGTAGACATTGAAGTTAGCGGTTGTAGTCGTAGTCAGATTAATGACCATGTTGCGAGACTGATCCGCTGCGCCGTTTAGTGCAGTCAACGCTTGATTAGCAGAAGTAATACTAACTGACACATAGCCAGAGATAGCATCTTCAATCAGCGTACCAAGATTACTATTAGTTGTCGCACCCCACGTACCAGACTGCTCACCATTAGCAATTAATTCAATTCGTAGGTTTGGGCTATATGTACTTGGCATCGCTATTCCTTACTTTTGCCTTGCGGCGTTGTATTGTTTGACGCATTGGTCGAGGGAGGCGCGGAGTTCGTCGGCTTCTCTAGCGATCCGGACAAGAAATTCGCCATCCTCTCTGTAAAGCTCTTTTCCGCTACAGGCGGCTGATCTAGCACCGGAAGTACCGGACACGGCACCATCTTTGGCGGGGCGCTCCTGCCTGTCGCGCAGGCTGTTAGTAAGAGCGGTAGCACGAGCATTGATGTTCTTAATCTCAGCATCTTTTTCCCTCCGCAGCTTATCCGCCGCTTGCTGCATTTCCTGCTCACGTTGTCGCGCTTCTTCTTGTCCTTTAGCGTAGGCGGCGTACTGTTCCGCCTTTTCCTTGTCCCACGCCTGTTGAACTTCTGCGCGACCCGCAGAGTTGCCTTTATAATACCCGCCCCCAGCCGCCGCGCCAATAGCAAGCACGAAGCCAAGTATTACCCACGGGTTCATTTTGGCGGCACCTTAGTCCCATCCAACTTCTTGTGCACCTTGATCTCTTTGCAGACCTGCACTTCCTTACCTTTACTGTCTTTCTGCTTGTTACAGACCTTCTTCGTCTCCGCAGCGTGAATCTGGATGGCTAACACTAAGCTTGTTAAAACAGTAATAATCATGCGTAGGCTGAGTAGCTTCATCATGTGATCTCCGGATGTGGTGGTTGTACTGGGGCTGGTTTGCCGCCATAGCCTGTAGCTACAGACGGCACTGAACTAATAGGGTCAATACTTGGCTCCATGCGGACTGGCGCTTGGGTTGGTGCTGGTGCCTTGGGTGCCGATGGTGTCGGCTTATCTTCCCGCTCTTCCTTGGTGGATAACCCCGGTGGGGTGAATTGCGGCAGCGCATCCTTGCCTTTGACGGCGAGTAGGGTTGCCAATGAGCCAAGAATATATTTGCTCATGTCCGACAGAATTAAGAAGAACTGCTTGTCCGCCGGGGCCATGCCCGTCATCGGCTGAGTCACCCAAACCACGCTGTAGAGCGAAATACCCACCATCATCACAACAGTGAAGCAGAAGGTCACCGCGATACAGAACTTAATTACCGCATCGTGTTGTTCCTGTGTTAGCGCAAGGAACTGAGCTATCAACTTTAGGGGGTTCATTTGTCTCTACCTTTACATCTTCAGGTTTTACAAGCTGGTCTGGGCAGGTGCCGGTGCTACTACAGTATGGTCTCTTGCACTCTTTCTTTTCCCAGTTTTCGGGATTTTGGCAAGGATATCGGTACTGATCACATGCACTAAGCCAAACGACTGCCAGAATTAAACATATTGAGCGCAATTTCATAGTGATGTTCCCTGTCTGCCAATCCAATATATCCGCCGTTAATACGCTTGGTCATGCCCTTAATATCTCCAGCGTCAGCCAACGCGTTGAGTTTATTCGTCTCCCAGAACCAGCAGGCGCTCTGCGCTGCACCCTCGAAGGTCTCCAAGTATTCAGACGCTTGCTCTGGAGTTAGGTCGAGTGACGCACCAAACCAAAAATAGTTATCCTTGCCCGTCAGCTGGAGAATGCCCCGTCCGCGAAAAATCCAGCCCTGCTCACTAGCCTCATCCCCGTTACCCATCCGGTTGGCATACACACGGCTGGCTATCTTCCTCGGATTGCGCTCATACTGCTTGGCAAGTTCAAGGGTGGGGAAGTACTTTGGGAACACGCGCATGAGTCCTGACGCGCTGTAGTTCAGGTTCTCAGTAACAAAGACAAAGCCGCCTGACTCATGCCCGCACTGGGCTAGGAACGATGCAACACGGGGTTTGGTGTTGATCTGATACTCTTCTAGAAGAGACTTACCGCCCAATTCAGTCTGTGGGCCGAACAGGGTGTCGTACCACTGCTGGGCGTATTTGGTATTGGGTGCGAACTTCTTGAACTGTGCCAGCGTGATCATTGTCCGTACATCCTTTCAATCTGTATCTCTTTGCGCAGTTCCTTCATCTTCCGCACCTCATGCACCGCCGCTTGGGTTGCGTAGTACATGTCATAGTACATAAACGCTAAGACGGGCATCACGATGAAGAACATCAGCACCACGGTGAGTACTACGACAATCAGTGACCAAGGGACGTTCTCGTAATCATGCTTCTTGTCGTTAGCCACATTAGACCCACCGCCCATGCTATTACGAAGAGTACTGCCGAAACCCACATTGCTCTTGCCCTGATTTCCGCTATTCTTTTTCTGCGTCGCCATGTTGCTATCTGTGCTAGTCTCAGTTCCTCTGCGTGGGCTATCTCCTGCTCGGCAATAATCTCCTGCCGCATCTCATCAAACTTACTCCACAGCGCACCTAACTCCGGCGGGGCTTTATATACCATCGTCTCTCTAACCTCGGCCCATATCGCATCGAGCCTTGAGTTGATCAGTATCCGGCGCAACGCCCGCTTACCTATGCTGTCGTCGCCCTTATATACCGTCTTTGCTTCTAACTGCTCTTTCAACAACAGCTTGGCAATCTCGTCATGGGTATCCATCAACGCGCCTAACTGAGTGCCGATGTCGGTGAATACGTCGTTCGGGTCAGCCTTGGCTATCTCCTGCACCCGCTGCACTTCGGCGTTGTACTGCTGCTTCTGTATTGGCGTCGGGTCTACTATCTTGTTGTACTGCTCCTTTAAGTCTTTCAGTACGTCGCTAACATCACCCGCTGCGCCTTTGATGTCCTTGTAAAGTTTGCATCCAGCCTTTACTGCGGCAACAGCGGCATTAGCCGCAGCGAGTAGGGTTAGCGGGTCAATTTACTTCCTCCGGCTTTGGCGGTACTTGCTCGTTAAACTGTGCTACCAGCTTCTGCCACAGAGGATGCGCTCCTGACTGCGTTGGCAGGTTGCCGATTACCTGTACGATAAACTGCGCTTCGTTTTGGTCTAGTTCGAATTTCATCTTTCCCCCTATTAGCAAGCCATCAATACACACGGTACACAATACGAACCATCATCGTAGGTACAGGTAACGTGATTGGATGTGACCTTAGCAACCGTCTTTGATCGCACAATATCGTCACCCTGTGGCTTGGCAGTACCGTCACCAGCAGACATCAGCAGGTCGCCTTTCTGAACTGTGACACCTTGAGCAATACGGATAATCATGTCGCCTGTCATAGCGATGTTCATGTCGTAGGGGTTGTCTTGATCGTCGTTATCCCAGTTTACAAATACGCCAGCCACATTCGTATCACCTTCAACGTCAGATACCTTCATGCGGTTTAACTGTTCGTTTGGCAGCGGATTACCTTCTGAGTCAAGCCATTCGCACATCTCGTCAAGGTTGGACAAGACTGTACCCTTGAGAATTGACTCGTCACGCTGACCATTGAGTAGCTGTGACCAACGCGCTAAGTGACCACCGTTGTAGGACACGGTTGTTCCGGAGACGGAGATGTTGCCTTCTAATGTTCCGTCTTGGTAAAAATCGACAAGAGCTCCATCGGACGTTAGACGATTGAGCGCCATCAATTTGTCTGCGCTTCTTGTGACTTCAATGGTGTTGGTGGCTAAGTTAATGCCAGCAGTTGAAAACGTCGTAACTGTCTTCCCCACCAGCAAATCACCACCGCTGGTGATACGGGCGCGCTCATAAGCGTAAGGGCTGCTTAAACCTCCACCACCAGTATAAAAAGATAATGCACCAAGGGAATTGCCTGTTTCTTGCACCATGTAAATAGCACCAATGGAGTTTCTACTACTCCCGCCAAGCATGGTTATGCCGACACCTGTTCCTGTGGTGCTACTTTCGTTTATAAGTGAAATTCCTTGGTCTGTTGAATTCCAAGCATAACTACCAGAAATAGTTGTGCTGTTTGTAGTTCTTGACTGAATGTATGGAGAACCAATTGCACTTGTACCGCCAACAAGCAACTTCCCACTCGCATCCAGCCTCATGCGTTCGGTGTTGTTTGTGCCAAAGACTAGAGGCTGGTTAGCTACGTTATAAACGTAACCAAAAGATGAGTTGTCAGTCAGTAGTCGTAATGTTTCTGTTCCATTGACCAATAAATTTAATGCGCCGCCGTTACTTGCGTTATTAATCGACAAAACGGTTCTATTGGATATGGTTGCTGGTGTGGACGTACCAACCCCAACGTCCCCCGCCGAAACAACTCGTACTCGTTCCGTACCACCTGTACCAATAGCTACCGTATCCGCAGCAGGGAAGAATATGCCCGTGTTGCTGTCTGTGCCTTCATAGGACGGGTTGGACGCAGTACCATCTACGCCGCTGACTCCGTTTGTGCCGTCTAATACGAGTGGCATGGTTATGCTCCTTGTTCCGGTCTTTGTGGCAGTACATAGCCTACCAACTGATTATTCTCATCAAACGATGGTGTTGAATTCGCTGGCAAATCTCTTAACGCCTGACGATATGTAGCCCATGCTTGCTTTTGCTCTGCCGTTAGCGGTGAATCTGCAAACTGTGTCCAATCACATTCACGCAAGTGAGCATTACGGATTCTTCTTAGTTCCCATTCTGGTGTCATGTTAGCCTCCGCAATACTGGATAGTTGCGTTGCAATACGCTGTATGTTGGCTGGCAGTTCCACCGCCAGCAGAAACCCTGTATCGTGGCTGAATCGTAAGCGTTTGACTGGCTGTAGCACTCACATAAAAAGATGTTGTTATAGACATATTCCCGTCATTCGTGCCGTCTCCCCAGTTATTCGGGTCGTCCCTGCCAATTCTTCGCGTTGCAGTACCACCTAAGTTGGTATAAAAAGTATCGTAGATATAAGCATTGGCGTGAAACGCGATACCATTAATGCAGACCAAATATGTTCCAGCAACATCAAAAGTAACCGTCAATGTGCCGGATGAATTCGACATTGTGACGTAGTTGCTATCGTCAGTCGTTCCTGTAGATGGGGCAGTAGTTGTCGTTCCAATTATGTCGGAGGGATTCCATGCAGTCCATTGATAAGAGGCTAACGTAGAAGCACGGTATGTCCATGTGCCATTAGCGTCAATTCTCGCAGACTCAACACCACCCTCGGTAAATGCAATCGTATCTGCTGCCGGGAAGAAAATACCTGTGTTGGTATCACCTGATGTCGTAATACTCGGAGCCGCTGCTGTTCCTGCTTGTACCGTCGTAGGGCTAGTCACAAACGTCGCAGCACCACCTGATGTCAGCGTAATAACGTCTGTGCCGCCTACCTGAATAGCTGCGCTGCCGTCTACATTGGCTTTAATTCCCGCTGTCATTGTGCTGCTCCTTTTAATGCTGCGACTTCAGCTTTCGTCGCGTCGAGTTCTGCTTTAAGTTCTTGGATGGCTTTAACTAACAACGGAACCGCATAACCAAAATCCATTGTCCAAGGATTAATCGACCCGTCTTCGTTTATTTCTTCAAGCGGCTTATTAACCAACCAAGGGGTAATAGGCTGCACCTGTTGAGCGACTACGCCTGTCCATACGCCTCTACTATTGCGATTGTTTTCGCATTGATCCGATGGGTCATTCCATGTGTGGTCAACAATTTCCCATTGCTGCAATAGTTCAAGTGCATTTCGTTCTGTTGGGGCGATATTTGCTTTTAGTCTTTCATCAGACGAAGTGGTGATTGTTTGATTACCGATGTACCAAGTGGTTGTTCCAGTGCCAGCAGACCCTCTAGATAAATATGAATTATCGGACAGCGCGTTATTGATGTACAGGTAAATTCCGTTTCCGCCAGAACCGGTAGAACCAAACGAACCTTGCCCTTGAACCGTTAATTTGGAGTGAGAAGTTGTAGTCCCCACTAACAAATTACCATCACCGCGCAAGCGCATTAACTCATTCCATGCAGAACCGTTGTACCCGCAGAAGGTGAGATTATTAACTGTACCGCCTGCAGCATCACCGGCAATCATTCCACCAACGCCTGTGCCGGTGAAATAACCTGTAAGGATGCCCTGTCCGGAAGTACCACTAGACCCATTGTAATTCCAATAATGAGTGGTGCTAACTAAAGCCGACGCATTACCTGTCACCTGAAGTCCAACACCGGGGGTAGTTACACCAATCCCCAAACGACCATTCGCATCCAGCGTCATTGCTTGTGTGCCGGTGTACGTTGTTCCCGCTGTGGCAGATGTTTGTTGAAAGAACTGGAACGCGCCGTTTTGGAAGCGCAGCCAAGACATGTTATCGGTCGCCAGTGCTTTAATCTGGCCGTCAGTTGCTGTAAACCCTATGCCGTAGCCAACGCATCCGTAACCGCTGCCGGAAGCACCGATTGAAACAGCGGAATAACTACCATTATTTCCTGAAACGTATAAACCACGGTCGCCAAAGTTTGTAGTTACCGTAGTACCGATTGCAAAGTTTCCTGTGCTGGTGATACGGGCGCGTTCGGAACCGCTGTTTAAGAATCGCAAAGCCCCTGCTGTTTCATTTGCAATCGTGAAGTCAGTACCATCATGCAGCGCGTAGCCTCTGCGAGCACCTCCAGTACCAAGCGACAAGATTGCCGACGATGTACCGTTGATAGTCAGGTCAATCCGGTTTGCAGCAGCACTCAGCGAGGAAGTGGTTCCAAGCACAAAATTCCCCGCGCTATCAAACCGAGCTACTTCTGCACCGCCTTCAGCAAATGCAATCGTATCTGCTGTAGGGGAAAAAATACCGGTGTTGGTATCCCCCGAGAATGTGATTGATGGCGCAGCCGCTGTACCTAACGCATAAGCCACCTGTTGCCCCGTACTGAGTGTAAGCGCGGTTGTGCCAGAACCTGTACCTGTTTTAAATTCCAGTATCCCGGTGTTGTCGCTGCTAATCGCAGCACCGTTCGTCGCATTACCCGCTGTTATCGTCGTTGCCATGTTTTAATCCTTCAGACTACAGTCCAGCGTGAGCCATCCGGCACCGTGACTGTGACACCGTTCGCAATCGTAATCACACCCGCTGACATCGCATTACTACCGCTCGGGATGGAGTAGCTCGTTGACACCGTCGCACCGTTTACAAAGATACCGTTCGAAGCCACCACCGTCTGCGCAGTTACCGTCGTTAAACTAATGCTTGTAGACCACTGCGGCGCAGAGCCACTCGATGTCATGACGGTGTTAGCTGCACCGATGCCAAGTTTAGTTAATGACGTACCGGCTGCATAGTAGGGAAGGTCGCCTGCGGTGTAGCTACTTAAACCCGTACCGCCGTTGGATGTGATGAGCGTACCGGCTACTGTTACCGCACCTTGTGTTGCCGTCGCAGGAGTTAAGCCTGTAGTTCCGAACGTAATACTTGTTACCGCCACACCTGTGGGATCAGACCACTGCGGAGCCGTGCCTGTAGAGGTTAAGAACCTACCCGCCGCACCAATTGGAAGCTTGGTAAACGCCGTACCCGCAGCAAAGTAAGGCAGGTCACCCGCTGTGTAGCTAGATAAGCCCGTGCCGCCGCTGGTTGTTAGTACCGTTGCCGCTGTCGCCGGAGTGATATTAGTACCGTCAGAATAAACTGACCGCCCTGCCGGGTAGGTACAGAAGACATCCTTGCTGTTACTAGCGAAGTTAATTAGTGCTGTGGTGCCCAGCGAGTTCGCCAGCACCGTGTCACGGGAGAGCGTCGTGCCTAAGGAGGTATAAGTACCGATCCCGACTTCCCATGTGTTAGCGATGTTGTCAACGATAGTGTAGTACGTGGTGTTACCGTTACCTATCGCCGCAAATGATTGGAACCCTGCTACCGCACCGTCTAGCGTCAAAGTGCCAGTACCGGCGGTTATCGAGGTTTCCTTTACTCGGTCTCTGACTACAAGTGGCATGTTAGTTCCTATACTGTCTCAATAATGCTCCAGCCCGGTGGCTGATCCGTATCCAGCGTAGTCCAGTCGCTATTCGTGTTGTTCTGAATATCCACCCATGTACCCGCCGATACTTGTCTGCGTGAATCCCCGGAGAACGACATCTCAGAGAACCCTACACCACTAAATGTTGCTACAGTTACTTCAATGATTGGCGGCACCGGCGGCTGCGAGGTCTCAATCAACTCCCACAAGTACCGGCAAGTAAACGCATCTGCCGCCGCAAACTGCTCCAGCAACGACGCAACGAATATCGCCCCCGCCGCGTTTACATCACTACCGGTTACCGACTCATTTAGCGATACAGCAAAATCTGCCTGCGCTGCGTTGCTATCACTGCCTGTGACCGCTTCACTTATTTCACTTATAAACGTAACTTGCGGCGCTTCCGTGCTGCTGGCGTTAACCGTCTCGCTTACTGCTGCATTGACGTTGAACTGCGCTACTACCGCATCCGAACCTGTCACAGTTTCACTTACCGCAACTGCAAAGTCCGTCTGTGCTGCCTCACTACTTGACCCAGATGCTGTCTCACTTACCGCTACTACAAAGTCTGCTTGTCCTGCAAACGCATCAGACCCAATCAACGACTCACTTAAGGCAACACCGTAGTCAACCGTTACATCTTCTGTGCTGCTGCCGTTTACTGTCTCACTTACCGCTGCGTTAACAATAAACTGCGCTGCTACTGCATCTGATCCTGCTACTGACTCACTTACTGAAGCAAGTACATCAAACTGCGCAGCTTCAGCACTACTCGCATTAACTGTCTCAGAAACCGAAACGGCGAATACTGTCCCGCCCAGTGCGGAAAAGGGCGCTTGTGCAAAGGTCGTGATGCCAAACATGCGCCCTTAACCTCTTATCCTGCCGTCAGTTGATCCTCATCGAACCAGCGCGACTGTGTCACCTCATCGCTGTCAGTCCACGAAATCAGGTACTGGATATTGCCATCTTCATCCATCTTCATGGCTTCTACCGGGCCTTGTGGGATTACGCCCTTGGCCTTGACGGTGTCGCCTTTTTTAAATGCCGCCATATGTCCTCCGTTACGCTGCGTCTGCGTTGAATGTGTAAGTGACATTAATAGTGTCACCTGAGGCTACGATCTTGTCGCCGCCTGTGAAGTCGCCTTCTGAAAACAGGATGCCCGATGTGCCCGTAGCTACACTGGTCAGAAACGCGCCAGCAACAGTGCCACCACCGCCGGTAATAACAAACGATGAAGGTGAACCTGAGTTATCAATCACCGATGGATCAGCCAGCGTAGGCGTACCAAATGTCACCGCCTTGCGGTTTCCGGTGTAGTCTGTGAACTCAGTCCACGCTTTAGAAGCCAACGTGTCAGAAGCAGCGTAGGTCGTGCCAGAACCGGGACCGGTTACCAGACCAAGATACCAAGCGGCGCTGTAAGTCACACCCTTGAAGTACTTGTTGTTTAAGTCTTGCAGCCCTTCGTTGACAACGAGATTGTGGAACTGATCTTCCCACTTCAGATTACCGTCAGCATCGAAGCACTGCACGTTAAATACACCACCCAGACCTACACGAGCGTCGCCCTGCGCGGACTTGCCTACGCCAGCCTGAACGGTTTCACCCATAGTTGATTTTGCGATAGGCATGATGACCTCTTAAGGAAAACGAATTAAAGCCG
>Ga0315904_10002256_pt1 | contig 29992 bp, 46 predicted proteins | sample LakEriMetagenome_6_FD_203529 | JGI IMG/M metagenome (GOLD analysis project Ga0315904, IMG submission 203529) | Freshwater fungal communities from buoy surface, Lake Erie, Ohio, United States - Buoy 12 MA120 | ecosystem: Environmental > Aquatic > Freshwater > Lake | place: USA: Lake Erie, Ohio...
GGCGCATATGCCAACGATAAAGGCGATTGTACTAAATATAATCATCGGCCTTGAATAGTATTGCTTTCGCGTGTGGTGCTCTTGCGTTTATTTTGTCGACTTGTTCCTTAGAATTGTCGTAGTGAGTCCCGATGTGATGTTTCATCACGAATGTGTACTTGTCCATTCCTTCGGTAAAAATCACTTTTGCTCGGCTGATTCCAAGTCGGTCGGCTAAGTTAAAAACGGATTGACCCTCCGATTTTCTGCGAGCGGTCAGGATGAGCACCTCCATTCCGTCCGCGAGGAGTGATTTCGCCAGTCGTTTGCCTTGTGGCGTTGTGAGAACCCCGTCGTAATCGAACGAGACTCGACTTTTTGCAAGATACTTATTCATTTTCGTTGATGTGTCGTTTTAATTCACTGAGAATCGTCTTGGCGTTACAACTGGTGCACGAGATTCGTTGGTCGCTCATCTTGTTGAACCACTTGGTGATTTCGGTGATGATTTTCGGGTCGCTGAGACTTCCCGTCTTGGGCAATGAGTTGAGAAACGTCTTGAGTTGTTCGACGTCCTCATCGGTCAATTTGTACTTTCCCCATTTTCCGAGCGGGCACTCGGCCAATCTCAACCACGTCTTGAGGCGCATATCGCAACCGCAGAGTCTCGCTTTCCGTCGGTAGTATGTGACGACATTCTCGTCATCTTGTTCGTCAATTTTGTTGCCGATGAACTTTGTTCCGCACGAATGCGTTTGTTCCTTGTAATACTTGCAACCTCGGCAAGTGTCGAATCGTTCGCGTCGGACGGTATTCGGTACGTTAAAGTTGAACATTCCTTTTAATTTTATTGATTGCTTTCTCCACTAACTTGTAAAGGGTCTTGACCTCGATTCCCGTCTCATCGGAGCACTTTTGATAACTGAAATCGGTCATCATATATAGTCGGAGCATTGTGGCGTCGAGTTCGGGCATCATCGAGATATAGGCATCTAAGTATTCGTTGTCGAGTCGGCTTCCCAACCAAGGAGCGTCGCGTTCCTTTTCGTGTGCGGTTGATTCGCTTATCCACCTTAACTCAAACGAGCGGTATTTTGTCCCGTATCGGCTTGACTTGTCGATTGCCATTAAGTAAAGCGACCGATTGACGTAAGCGAATAGGCCGCCATCACTCGCCAGTTGACACAACTTGTCGCCCTGATTCTCGAGTATCTTGAGCATCGTCTCGGAAAGGAGGTCATCGCCCTTCACCCGGTCGCGCATCAATCCGCTTGCAAATCGTTGCCATATGGGGAGGTGTTTACTCAATTCGATATTTATGTCGCAAGTTGTCAACTTTGTTCGATGTAGCGAATAACTTACATATCTTTGCCAAATGTAACACACGCCTAATGTGTGGAGTCATAAAAGAATTGACAATGCAAAAAGTAAATAAACTTGAGGAGTTCATACTTGACGAATTCGGAACGCGTGACCTTTGCGCTAAGAAACTCCGGGTCTCAAGATGGACGATTTATCGTTGGATTGAACGACCTGACGCAATTCAATACAAGCACCTTCGCCGACTGAGTGAGGTGACCAATAAAGACATTTGTCATATAGTAAGTAATCACATAAACAATCAATAAGATGAGCAATTTTGAACCACAAGAGAAATTCGGAGCATTGTTCCGCAACACCAAAAAGACCGAGGATAAACAACCCGACTATCGCGGTAACATCAAAATAGGCGGCGACCTTTACAACCTCGTCGCTTGGGTCAAGGAGGGTAAAAACGGCAAGTTCCTATCGATGAAAGTCGAGACGACCGAAATCAAACCGAAACCACAAGTTGAGTCCGATGAAAGTGGTAACGACCTCCCGTTCTAATTGCCCGCATCGGGAACCTGAGGACTTGAGTTATCGCGACTTTATCGACGATGCTATTGAGCGCGTTGATAAGGGCGAGATTCAACTCAAGTGCCCAGTGTGCAATCGTTTCATTTGGGAATCATTGTATCACGCTAAAACAAACGAAAATGAGTAAATTGATAACTTTTGTTTTATTGCTTGCCTTATATGGTTGCGATGAGCATCAAACACAATCTCAAGACGGTAGAATTAAATTTAAAGACTACGCTCATCAAAGTGGGGCGTCGTTGTCAATAGTTGCCGTTGACTCGATTGAGTTCCTTGTCAATCATCGAACTGGTCATATGGTAAGGATAACAAAAGGAGGTGAGCAATGAACGCACTCTGCACGATTATCATTTGGTGTGGTATGCACTACGCAACGCCTCAATGGATGCATAAGCAGATACCCGAATCGATGTGGTCGCGCTTTGAAATTTTCATTTATAAGTACGGTCAACAATCAGTGGTTGAGCATAACCCATCGACAACCGCTTTGATTGGTTTCAGTGCCGGGGGACTTGATGTCTTTAGACACTATTCAAAAGACTACGCGCTTATTGTACTGCTTGACCCGACGACTCGTCCCGAATTCGAACGGATTGACTTCGGTAGCAATGTCGTGATGATTTACAACTCGTCGAACTGGGGAGGCACAAATAAAAGTCTCACAAAAGTCGCCGAGCGCATTCGTGCCAGTGGTAACGATGTGCAATCGGTTAAGTTAGGACATAGTGAAATTCCATCGTATTACTTTAAAAACAAAATGAGCAATGACTACCGACCAATTAAAAGAGAGAATTGAGTCGTCAATTCAACGATACTACTCGCGTGACCAAGTCCTCGAGTTGCTCGCCAAGTTGACCGATAAGACAAGTAAACAATCAACTCAACCACGACTTTTCGAATGAATACAATCGAGACCCTTTTGTCGCTTGTCAATCCTCGCGACCATAAACGGGCACTCATCGCAATGCACCCGATGTTGATGCCTGAGGTTCGTTGTGATGTCGCCCTTCGAATTGCCCAGTTCGATGCGGAGGAGCAAAGCATCGAGGCAACTATCGACCACATTTGCGAGTGTGTGACGATGTTCACGGGCGTCAAAAATATCCGGGAGACAACCAGTCGAAAGCGGCGAGAGGTTATGGCGCGGCAGATGGTCATTTTTTGCGCTTGCGCCGAACTTGTCGGAACTAAGAAACTCACGTTGTTGCAAGTTGGGTCATATTTCGCGAACAAGTACAATCACGCGCTCATCATCCATTGTCGAACCAATATCGCCGACCTTTATGTGACGGACAATGATATCCGCGAAACAATGGACAAAGTTGCCGATTGCCTATATTTGAATGGCCTCATATATACCAAAGTATGCCTAAGTTCGACAACCTGATAAACGTCAAGGACGATGCAATGACCGAGAGGGAACTGATGAACCTCGAACCGCCGAAAATGGGTCGCAAGGAGCACGCCCTTAATGCTCAACTCATTCAGGACTTGCATCAAGAGAGACTCGTCAAGTACGCCAGTGAGCGGATGATTTCCGTTGACAAGGCCACATCGGAATTGATGCGCCTACATTCGGAGGGAATCAATATCGCCAGTCATATCTCGTCAGTGATTGGTGTGAGTCACAACAAGTATATCCGTCAGTTAACCCGGTTAAAGGAAAATAGTTGGTTCATCCGATGATTGAGTTCCTTCCCAAACAACTCGAGTGTCTCAAAGCACTGGCGACCGACTCGCCTTTTGAACTTGTATTGTTCGGAGGAGGAGCGGGCGGCTCAAAATCGTTCATCGGGTGCGCTTGGCAAATTCAACGGAGGTTGAAATATAAAGGGACGAGGGGACTGATAGGTCGTTCTAAACTCGACACGTTAAAAAAGACCACTTTAAAGACGTTTTTCGAGGTCGCGGGAATGTTTGGACTTGTCGCCAACAAGCACTATCAATTCAACGCGCAATCGAACGTCATCCAATTTGCCAACGGGAGCGAGATTCTCCTCAAGGATTTATTTGCTTACCCATCGGACGTAAATTTCGATTCACTTGGGTCGCTCGAGGTCACTGACTTCTATATTGACGAGTGCTCGCAAGTATCAAAGAAAGCGGTCGATATCGTGCGGAGTCGCGTCAGGTTCAAGTTGAATGAGTACAATTTGCAACCAAAAGGTCTCCTCACTTGCAACCCGTCAAAAGGTTGGTTATATAACGAGTTTTTTTCACCTTGGACGACTGGCGAGTTGCCTCCTTATATGGCGTTTATTCAAGCGCGTGCCATTGACAACCCGCATCTCCCGTCATCGTACATCGAAACCCTCTCCAAATTGCCCGAGGTCGACCGCAAGAGGTTGCTCGATGGCGATTGGAACTTTGATGATTCGAACGACGCGCTATTCAACACCGATGATGTGCTCCGATGCTTTCGTCAACCCGATGAGACTGGCGAGTTGTTTATCACGGCTGACATCGCTCGACTTGGAAAAGATAGGTCGGTCATTGGATTGTGGAAAGGTCTCTCCCTTATTCAAGTCATCGAGTTGCGTCGCAAGAGAATCACCGAGGTTGCCGACGCGATTAAGAACCTCGCGAACCTCAAATATGTGAAACTCGGCAATATCATCATCGATGAGGACGGTGTCGGCGGAGGTGTCTGCGATATAATCAAAGGAACGCGAGGTTTCCGTAATGGTTCGAAAGCGGCTCACCCGGAGCGGTTTGTCAATCTCAAAGCGGAGTGTTATTTTAAACTCGCGGAGTTCATCGAATTCGGTCGTGTGATATTCCCGAGCGAGTATAAAGAGACCATTGTCAAGGAACTCGATATGATTCGCCGTAAAAACCCCGAGGGCGATAGTAAATTGACGGTGACAAGCAAGGACGAGATTCAACGGATGCACGGCCTATCACCCGACTACGCTGATATGATTATGATGCGAATGTTTTTCGAATTATTCCCGAATTACGGAAAATACTCATACGTCTAAAATAGTTTTTCCACAACGAAACCCGCGTCAGTATTGAGTTTATCGCAGTTATTAACATAGCGCGATGAAAATAATTTCATTGACCGCTTGCGTGTAGCAAAAGTGCGACATATATTTGTCAAAAATTAAAACACACACACAATGAACGCGCAAGAATTAAAAAAAGGGTCAATCGTAAAAATGACATTCATCACTCAAGGAAACGAAATCAACCCCAATTGGGAAGTTCGTTGGACACAACCAATTGGCGAAGGTGATGACCAAACAAATATGATTTGTTATATTGCTGAGTGTAAGGTTCAACGCGTGACTCCTCATTTTTTCACCGTCATCATTCCACACTCAAACCGCGAATCGGTTCGATTTTCAAAAGAGTGCTTTACCACAACCAAGCAATCCTACGCTGACGATGCCGATTTCAAAGCATCAATCGTAAAAATATAAAACAACCCGAGGGGCGCGACTCGACAACGCGCATTCAATCAGTAAACAACTCAAAAATCAATCGTATGAAATCGAAAAAAATCATAGTAGTTCAATTCGACCGCGTAACTCATAAAATCACCAAGAAATCAATTGACGAGGTTAAATATCTTCTCTCAGGTATGTATAAAGAGGAGGATGTTGAGAAAACCCTATTGAGCAGAGAGCAGATTTATACTCCATATTTTATCTACTTACTATTTAATCGCGTTAAATTTTAAACCATAAAAATCAATTATATGACAATCCAATCATCTTACACACTCATCATCAACAACCTTCCGAACCGCACATCGCAGATTTTCGAATTCCGAAATATACGCGAGGCACTCAACTCATTCATTGAACGTTGTGACGCCCTTGACCTTGAATATAGGGAGGACAACAACGGCAATTTCATCGCGGGCGGTATCGGTCGTGACTGGGAACTCGAACTCATTAGCAACTTTTAAACTCAAGTTATATGTCAAAGCAAATCAATTTCACTATCACGCGCCCGATGGCCGTTGATACAATCACAATCGAATTGCCTTATTACTGCGCGTATAAGAACCGCGATTGGCAATGTTTCTGCATCATCGACGACAACAAGGTTCTCGAAATCATCGACAACAAGACGGGCGGTCTCATCGCGGTAAACGACCGCGTCGGAGAACTACTCAACAACTTTGATGTCGAACCTATCGACCGCGAGCGTTTCATCCAGTTGTACGCGAAAGTAAACGATTCATTCACCCAAGCACTACCATACGATGGACACGAATAAGATAGACGCCCTTCAAAAGTTCAATCAGCGACTGAACTCGCAACCTACTGACGATGGAGTTGAATCAACGCCCGATGGAAAAGCGCGAACCCTTGTCATCAGTCACATCGAGATGACCCTCGACGAGTTATTCTTTGGCCAGTGGTCGACTGAAAATTTCAATTGGAACACAATCGCCAATGAGGTGCAAGGATGCCTCGAGTTGGTCGTCGTTCATCCGATTACTGGCGAGCGCATTAAACGCCTCGGTTGTGCATCGGTCATCATAATGGTCGACCGGGTTCCCGATTCGCTTAAAAACGACCCGCAAGCACGAAATCAATGGGCACTTTCCCCATCGAATAAGAAACCGAACGCCCTCGACCTTGCGTTCCCCAAGTTGAAAGCGGAGTGTCTCAAAAATGCGGCGCAATCCTTAGGCAAGATATTCGGTCGTGACCTTAATCGTAAAAACGCCGACACCTATCGACCCTTTAAGTTGCAACGACCAGTCACCGAACTCCCCGAAAGCACGATGCTCAAACTTGAGCAAGGTATTAAAAGCGGAGCGGATGAGTTTGAGATTCGCAACGCAATGGAAACCCTGTCCGACCTGATGAGTGACGAACAAAAAACCAAGTTAAACCAATTATTCAACGAACGAGTATGAACCAGTACATTCAAGATGCGATGATGCAAATCGCACAAAATTCAATCGCTTGGGACAAAGTGCGCCTCGGCAAGTTTACGGGAAGCGGAATCTCTGCCCTGATGACTGACCCTCGAACCAAAGCCGACAAGGAAGCGGGCAAGTGGTCGCAGACGGCAGAAAAGTATATCATCGGCAAAGCAATGGAGGTCATCACCGGGCAATCGACCGATGAGGCGTTTGGTCGAGCGATTGATTGGGGGAATGAGTGGGAAGAGATTGCACTCAAACACGTTCAACGCGCCATTAACTCACCTGACGACCGAACCGAGTTGAAACCTTCATTCAAGTTGTTCAATGATTACACCGGGTGCTCACCCGACGCGATGATGCATCACGCCGAACTCGGAATCGATATCGGAGTGGAGGTCAAGTGTCCTTTCAACTCAGTCAATCATTTTATGCATTCGCGAGTCGTTGACGGCGCATCGCTTTACGACATCAATGAGGATTATTATTGGCAAGTTCAGTTGAATATGCTGACTTTTAATCGTACACACTGGGTATTCGCCTCATTCGACCCACGACAACCTGACCATCGGATGCTACATCACACCGTCATCGAGTTCGATGCGTTGAAAGTGGGCGAGTTGCTCGAGCGAATTGAGCGTGCTGATGCCTATCGACGCGAGATTGTCAATAAGTGGAGCGCGTTGTAAATTACTTTTTGACGACTCAATCGAATAATGGTGTACACTTGTACTGCGACTCAGTTGAAAAAATCAAATACATACCATCACCGCATTGCCAAAGCACAATCGTGCACTGGGTCGCCTTTGCGCGTGATGGTTGTATTTTTCAAATGAAAAAATCATTCCTTGTTTACCTCGACTCTCTTGAGGTGCTTAATGTACTGACCGATGAACAAGCGGGAAAATTGTTTAAGGCAATCCGTTGCGTTCAGTTAGGTATCGAATGCGATACTGACCCTTTTATCACGATTGCTCTTGCTCCATTCATTCAACAATTCAAACGTGATGACGACAAGTATATGATGATTGTCGAACGGAATCGTGCGAATGGTTTGAAAAATAGCAAGTTATTACACGCTGAGAAACGAACCCAATCGAACCCAGTGGGTTCCAATGGCATCCAATCGAACCCAATGGTGACCGATAGTGATAGTGATAGTGTTAGTGATAGTGTATCTACTAAAGTAGATAAGACACGCGCCACTAAAACAAAAGCACCAACCGAACAAGAGGTCATTGAATTCTTTACTGCAAACGGCTACCGCTCCGACATAGCATCAAACGCCTTCAATTATTACAATTCGGCCGGGTGGCGCGACTCGCGAGGTAAATCCGTCCTAAATTGGAAACAAAAAATGCGAGGCGTTTGGTTCAAAGATGAACACAAGGCCAAACAACCAAATCAATCAACCTATCACGACATAGAAATTGAACAATGCATCCTCGGCGCGATGCTACTTGAACCCTCAAGTGTGGCAAACGTAGTGTCACAAGTTACCGACGTGATGTATTACGACCCAAGACACCAAACGATTCACGCCGCTATCGCTCACCTGACCAACCAAGGTGACCCGGTCGACCTATTGACCATTAACCGACACCTTCGAAAAACTGGCGACCTTGAATCAATCGGAGCAAGTTACCTCTCACAACTGACAAACCGAATCGCATCAACCGCAAACCTCGACACTTGGTGCAAGTTGCTTTATGAGTTCCATCTAATGAGACAAATGCGAATGATAGGACTCGAAATTGCCGATAGGAGCGTTTTAAACGAGACCGATGCCTTTGACCTATATGCAGAGTCGATTTCGAAACTTGAGTCGATTCTCGCGGCTAATATCAAAAGCGACGTCAAACACATCAGTCAACTCTCAAACGAGGTGACCAAGAGCATCATCACCCGAATGAACTCATCGAGTGAGGTCAGCGGATATTCGACAAGCATCAAAAGCATCGACACACTCATCGGAGGTCACCAAAAGTCCGATTTGATGTATATGGCGGGACGTCCCGCAATGGGTAAGACGGCAATGGCGTTGACTGAGGTGCTTGAACTTGCCCGGAGAGGGACGCCAGTCGCATTTTTCTCACTCGAAATGTCATCTCAGCAAATCACTTATCGATTGATGTCGATGCTTTCAGGAATAGACGGTGCAACGTTGATGAAATATCGCCTCGACGACGAGACTCTCAAAACATACTATCGTTACCTCGACCAACTTAACGCCCTTCCGATATACATCGACGACACACCCGCTCTCTCAGTCATCGACCTTCGCGCAAAAGTCAAAAGGTTGCAACACAAAAACGGAATCGAGGTCGTGTTTGTCGACTACGTTCAACTGATGACAAGCGGAACCAAGGGAAAGGGAGTCAGTCGCGAACAAGAATTGAGTCATATAAGCAGAAACCTCAAGTTAATCGCAAAAGAGTGCAACATTCCGATGATTGTGCTCGCCCAACTTTCAAGAGGTGTGGAATCGAGAAGCGAAAAAAGACCGTTACTCTCCGACCTTCGTGAGTCCGGGTCGCTTGAACAAGATGCCGACGTCGTGACCTTTTTATTCCGACCTGAGTATTATGATATGCTCCGCGATGATAGCGGAAACTCAACCGAGGGACTGGGTGAGTACATCGTCGCCAAGCAAAGGAATGGGAGCATAGGCATCGCACAAATGAGATTTCACCCCTCAATAATGAAATATACTGATTATACCGAAAACCCTTTTTAAAATGAGAATCTACTATAATACCGACAAGTCGTGCGACATAGTGAACGACAACAATGTTCTATTTCATTTACACAATGGATGTGTGAAAGTCATCGGGCGAGTGTCATCGAATTGGAAACATCATCGAAAGCAAAGCAATCGATTTCCTTCCCGATATTCGCGATATCGTGACCTGATAGTCGCGGCCATAATGAATGAAAAAATGTAAAATTTGCAAGGAGTTTTTTGAACCGATATACTCGTCACTTCAAACAACTTGCACCAAACCTCAATGCATCATATCATATGCAAAAAGAGTCGAAGAAAAAAAGTCAAAGCGTGAAATCAAAGCAATGCGAGACAGGGTCAAGTCAGTTAGTCACTGGCGACGAGACTTGCAACAATCATTTAACGCATACATCAGGGAACGAGACAAGCAACGACCTTGCATCAGTTGTGACAAACCTCTCGTCGGGAAATATGATGCGGGTCACTTCTACTCGGTGGGTTCTTATCCGAACCTGAGATTCGATGAGTCTAATTGTCACGGCCAGTGTGTAGAGTGCAATCAGCACAAGCACGGCAACTTGATTGAATACTCATTGAGACTCCCCGAGAGAATTGGAACCATCGAATACCATCGACTGCACAAAATTAAAAACGAACCTTTGAAACTATCACTCGACGAGATAAAAGAGAAGATTCAACACTATCGTAAACTCCTTAAATCACTTAAATAATGTACACCGAAAACGAAATAATCAAATTGATGCAACTCCGCGAGAAACGTTGGGAATTGCTAAGAAAAAACGACGAGATGAGCGAATCACAAGTTCGAACCAAGTTGAACAAAGTGAATACCTCACTCTATAAACTAACTGGCAAAAGACAATACCTATGATTGCATCATTCACCTACCCCGAATACTTGAACGAGGTGTCCGAAATCATCGGTCGGATGCGAAGCGAATCGAATGAGGAGTTGCGCTCCCTATTCCCCGAATTTTCACGGGGAACACAAGAGGACAAAATCAGTCGGTTCGGAGTCCTTTGCGAAATGGTGTTTGCGTACTATCTGCAAAAAGAGGGGAAACCTTACACGATGGGCGTGCTCCTCGGGGGGAAACCAGTGCCCGAACCCGACGTGATTGTCGGCACAGGTCGAATCGATGTCAAATGGGTGAGCGGTGATGAGTTCCGAGTGAATACCAAAGCACACCGAAAAAAGTCGGACGTCACTCACTATGCATTCATCAGGATTGCCGCACCCAATTACGCAAAAATGTGGGTCATCAAATATGACGAGGTGAGCAAGTGGGAAGAAAAAACCTCATTCACGCCGTTCCTATTCAAAAAGATAACCGTCTAATGGTTCGACTTGACTACAATCCGATTGAAAAGGTGCTCCGTATATGCGCGCAAGAGTATATTTTGGACGAGGGTTTCATCACCATCGGTTCGAATCTCTCCGAATCAATGGCGCATTTGTTTGCCGATTACGTTGACGGCGTTGAACTCGATGACGAGACTCGCGCAAGCACCAAAGCAATGCGGTCAGTATTCAACGAATGGCGTGCAAATATGTACGACGACGATTATTGAAAAAAGACGAGGTCAATCAATAACGCCAGTGCGCCGCCGCCCATAGTGAAAAGAAAGTCGGCCATATTAAACCGACGGCCATCATATGAATCGAGGAATTCTTTTGCGAAAGCAAAAAGGGCGCAGATGATTATACAACTTACTGGAGTCATTAAAGTCCAAGCAAGCGCGTAAATCATAAACCCCGCAACAAAATGTTGCAATTTATCAGGGTGAATCATACTTGAAAGTGTGGTAAGTCCTTAAACGATTTCCATCGACCTCCCCATTCAACATCGGGATATTGAATCGCGACGATGTGGGCGAACTTCTCAAATAACTTAGGCGACCAGTCGAGTTTTCCCTCTTTAGTTTTGAATGCGATGTCGAATGCTTTGGATGGATAAGAATTGTGCTTGCCTCCGCGTTTGATTTGGGTGACAATTCCACCGGGTTTTGTTCGACCTTTTGCATATAACTCAAGTTGTTCCTCAGGTGTCCGATAGGTGCAAGTGATAAGTGGTTGAGGTAACTCAGGATTGAGCGCGGCGAATGCCTTCGACCCATCACGCCAACACTTTTGGAGTAAAGGAACGCAGTCCTCAATGTTTCTACTCGGCATTGGTCAACTTGTTGATTGTGTTGTCCTTTAAAGCACTCGATTTCGATGACCCGACATAGTATGAGAAGATGCTCGCTCCGATGCTCATAATCGCCCCGAAACACATATCCGCGAGGCGTTGATTCTCCTCGGGAATCACGATGAATGTGAGCGTCATAATTGTTGTAACAAGTAACAAAAGACCAGTTATAACAACCGCCGCCATCAACCAATCTCGACCTCCAGTCGTTTTAGTGTATTCGGCCTCCCTTAATCGTGCCGACGTCCTATCTTCGACCTCTGCCTTATACGTCTCAAGTTCATTCTGCACATCGATTCGGTGCATCTCGAGTTGCCACTCCATTCGATACTTTTCGAATTCAAGAGCAAGGTCACGATGGGCGGCACTCTTGTCCTTTTCAGCGTTCAATAATTCACCGACTCTCTCAATCGCTTCAACCCCGGTGACGTCTCCGACTATCTTGAGCACATCACCCGCGACGGGTTTGACCTTCTCGCGGATAAACGTTCCGAATTTTGAGTCTGCTATTCGCTTGCCAAGTGGTTTTTTTTCGCTCATTTTGGTTTGATGATGAGGTTGAATATACCCGTCAATATCGACTTGTAATTCGTAAAGATATAGATAAATATCTTCTCACCCAAGAGCGTCCCGATAGGTACTAAATACTGCGAAGAGTCGCCCAAGTTGTTCGACTTGCAATAAAGTGAGACCATATACCCCGAGAATACACTCATTCCGACAACCGCCAACCATTGAATGACGGTGAGTGCTCTTTTTTTGTAAATCTCATACGACAATTTTCCAAGTAGTCCGATGCTCATACCGATGATATAAGTTGATTCCTTTGTAAAATACTGACCTATCTCACTTAACGCGTTTTTCATCTGCCTTTTTGCATTTATCGAGGAGACTTTGCTCATATGCTTTCAAGACAACGAGCATCTCTTTTCGCTTATTAACGGAATTTTTCTCGTTTTTCATCGCGGCAATTGTGAAAGTCGATAGTCGTTTGAGTCTTGACTCATTGCCGTGTTGCCTCGGCTGAAAATATACGAACCACTTCCTTTTCGCATTTGAATCGGAGGTCGTTGCGGCCATTGATTATTTGAATACTCCGGGAAGAGATTCGAGTTCGCGCACAAGTAGTCAACCATCACCGCAGTATAATACTCGGCGTTTGCTTTTGCGCGGTTGAGCATATCTTTAAACACGACGTCCGACACTGGCGTCGAGTCCTCACTTTGACGTTGCACAAGAGTGCCGTTGTCGACTTTATAGGTTAATGACGGCAACGCCTCGACCATTGTCCACCAAAGGACAACTCGACGAGCATAGTCATCCACGAGCGTTTGATAGTCGCCCGCGAGAGTATTGTTTGCGATGTCATCCTTCAACTTGGTATAAAGTGACGTTCCCAAGTATGCACTCAAATACTTATCTTGTGACAAGTAAATTGATGGGTAAAGTAGATTCGGGTCAACCGCTCCGTTGATGGTTGTGTATTTTTTGACGTAAACGTCGTTGATGAATAGAACCTCGGCCATTATTCGTAAGTATATTTTAGTGAAGCGTGATTCGGCATTGAATAGGGCGTTTGTCCCTCGATTCCCTTTTGTGGAACGTATGGATTGTTGCCGACTCTCTTGTCATTCTCGAGTCCTTTGTTCGGTAAAATGCGACCTTTTTCGTCGCGTTTACGCATAAAGATTAAACGTTTAAATGCGTGTCTGCAAAAACAACCGCCCTTGAACGTGAAAATGTCGTAAGTGCTCGAACCTGAGGGTGCAAACTGACCATTCACACCGTTGTCGCTCATTTGTTGAATGTCCTCATATCGGAATACTTTACCCTCCTTAGACATCGAAACCATTGCGCGACAAAAGTCCCGCGATTTTTTGCTCACGTTGGTCGTGTATGCATAGCGTAACTTATACAACCCTGTGTCACCCCATTGTGATTTTCGGTCGCCGTTCGCATATGAGTCATATGACGCCAGTTCGAGAGATTGAATCTTATTGATTGCATCGACCTCCTCGTCGTGAGTGTGACAAGCATCCTCCTCACTCACAAGTTGCCATTCGTTCAAATCAATATATTCACCGCGTTCGGTCATTGCCTCAATCCAATACTTTTCATCCTCCTCACTCATATCAATGTCACGAACTTTCGACATTGTAACGGGTGTGACGGATGCCGTGACAACTGGTTCGGGTGTTACAACCTGAGGACTCAATTCAATCGGTGTGTTTGGAATCACGTTGATTTGAATGCCCTCCATCTCATACGATAGTACCTCGGTGAATGCTTTTGCAAGTCGGCGTTGAGCGGGTTCGATGACTTGGGTGTTGAATATCTGCAAACCGATTCTCATCTCGTCCGAGTTCGAACCGAAACCGCTCTCGGCACGAATTCCGAAGATGAGAGGAGTCGTCACTCGGTGACCAGTGAGAACCTCAGTGCGCGATGCCTGACTCAAAAACTCATATTGTTTATCAGCATCAGAAATAGGGAAAGCAGTGATATCAGGTTTCGGAGTATCACGCTCGTTGAAAGTCATAATAAACTTTCCCGCATTGCGCTCACCGCTTAACTTATTCTCCCAGTCTCGCATCATCGCGCGTTGTTGGTCAGGGTCAGGAGACCCGCCAAAAAACGAAACGATGAACGAGGGGAATAGTCCGCTACTGATATTATTGACGTGATAAATTCCGATTTTTTTCGAGAGTTCGATGTAGTTAACCGCTGACCAGTAGTCCGGGCGCGGATACGTTTGACCGCTTGTATAATAAAACGACCAATATATTTGACGAGGTTCCCTTGTTGCCGTCAGTGGGTTGTATTTTGGAATAAATGTCGGCTTGTTTTTTTTCTTTTTTGGTGCAGACCAGTCATCCGACTGATATACTCCGATGATTGACTCATCTTCGCCCTCGATGGCCATACGACATTCTTCAAATGGAATGTGGTTTATCTTGGCAATGCTCAACCTATCAACCGAATAAATCACCTCAATAAAAAACCCGCCGTATTTTTTTAAGTCGTGCGAACAACCATAGTACACATCGTAGGTATTAAGTGCATCAACACGCGATTGATATTGTCCCGCGTCGAGTCCTTTGCCCGCAATCATATCACCGATTGAGATACACAATGACCCGTGAATGGGCGATGTTTCCGCGAGTGACCGCAAGTATTGAGGAAACAAATTGTCGACGCCAAACGACACGAAACCCGCTCGGTCGGTCTTTTCGCTCGCGCTCACTGGCGTATAGTCCGAGAGCATTAAATTAACTACGTTGTTGTTATCCATTGTATATGACGTCGTTGTTGATTGTTATAGTCGGCAAATCGTAATAGGTCGCCGCGTCGGTCATATCACACCAACCAATTTCGCACAAACCGACAACCGATGCGTCATTTGGGTTCGTGTTATTGCTTGAATTTTGACCGTATATATAATAACGATAGCGACCCGCCAAGGTCAACGATACCGTTGTAATTGTCAAAGTAGTTATTCGTTGCGACTCACTCACGATTGTTCCGACTTGCGCTAAAGATACGCCAGTTGTCGAATTCTCCTCGTGTGTAAACACAACTAAATAATGAGTGAACGGCGTTGAATAATACTGACGCGCCTCATCGAGTGACAATCGAATCGTTTGATTTGCGGTGTTCGTGTTTAAGTATATCATCGCGTTCGTTTTTAAGTTAAAAAAAAAGAGAGGAGATAAACCCCTCTCCCTTTCCAAGGTGATACTCCAAAACCAAATTAAGGAAGATTGTTCCAAATTGAAATTCCGGGGAAATTATCGAATGGCGTGTCAGTGTACTGAGCAAGGAAATCGGGTTGATTCGGCTCCTCCGCAGTTAATGTGATTTGATATCCGTTAAGGTCGGCGCGTGCTTTACCACTGCCGAAAGTTCCCGCAGTCAAAAAGCAACCATCTTGACGACCTATCATCATAATCTTGTCATCGAACAAACGAACGAATACAACGACGCGAGTCTTGGCAAGTTGCTCAAGTTCGACTTTCTTATCGTTGTCCAATTTACCCAGTGTCATCTCGACCGTATGAGTATAATACAACGTGCCATTCTCAAGGTTCGCATTCGGGGCGATTGTTACGCCGCCAGTATTGCGATTTGCTTGGTATGGGTAGATTTGAATGTCGGGAGTGGGTTCGGGCAATTCCGTTATTAACTTACTTGTCGGGTCGATAACAACGCCAGTTTCGAAATCGGAAAAAAGTCCGATATATATGTCCTTGATGCCTCCGACTCCCTCGTTGCACGAAAGCAAAAAACCACGGCTTAATACACAACTCATTTTTTTAGATGTATAAATGGGGAGGCATTACACCTCCCCGTTATTATTAGAACCAAGTCGAATACGCGGCGATTTCGCTACCGAAACCGTACTGACAACCCGCAAAGAACTTCGCAGAGAAACGAACGTTGTCCTCACCGAATTGTTGCATCGGCGCAACGAGGATATTGTTCCAATCGCTGAGCACGTTTGTACCGAACCACAAGTTCGATTTGCGTGACATTACCATTGTAGACGCTGGCATTCCCGCGCATACTGCAATCGGATAAAGACCCATGAACAACTTTGGAACCTCAGCACCGCCGAAAGTGTACCAACCATTGCCCGCCGCCGCGTTTGCATACATATACTTTTCCCAAACATCAGCAGACATATAAATTGTCGGCTTTTCATTTGCTTGCTTTACTGCCTGAGGCAATTCAGCAATCAACAATTGCAATTTAGCAATTACGTTGGTTGAATCGATTGCAACTGGTGAAGCAACAAAGTTGATATCGCCGTCGCCGTCAGCACCGATGAGTTGCAAAAGGCCGTCATATTCCCCCGCAGTTGCACCGTTACCAGTCCAAATGAGTTGTTCGTTCTTTTGCGCCATACCCTCAAGCATTGTAGCGATTACGTTCTCAGTCACCAAAGTGCCAAGGTCGCCATTCTGCGCGTCGCGTGATGTCCAGTCATCAATGAAATCGTTCAAACACAAGTTGCGTTGAACTTGCAATTTTTTCAATTCGAGAACGCGGTCGTTCAAGTTGATTGTTCCCGTTGGGGCGAAATCACAAGTTGCGTTTGCAAAAGACACATCATCAGTGATGCGCTTCACTACTGCCTTGTAATCGATGTTCTCTTTAAACGTTACCGCGTTAACGGTGTCGTTAGCAAGGAAAGTAGCACGAATGTATTCGCCTGCGAACTTTCCCGCGTAGGTTGTTGGGTTGTTAACTGTTGTTGCCATTTTATGTGCTACTTTTTATTGATTTTCTAAGTTGAACGCGATTCTCTCCTTGAGAGTCATTTGCGCGTATGGTTTCACTGGTGTTGAATCAACCGACTTGGTTGCTTTTTTCAATTCAACTTTCGCCTTTACCGACTCGACTGCGGGTGCTTTACGCAACGCGCTGAGTTCGGCTTTCAAAGCATTCAAATCAGTTGATGACTTTTCGCTCTTGCTCTTCTCGATAGCGAGTTGAGTTTCGAGTGTGGCCTTCTCACCTTCCAAAGCACTCACGCGAGTTGAAAGTGATTCGATTGCCGAAAGCAAATCAGCCGATGACATCTCTTGCTCCGTCTCAGGCATTCCCATCTCGGCGATTTTTGAATCTTCACCGACAACGATGACAACACCGTCCTCCATTTGATACTCACCCGCAACGCAAGGAATCATCGCCCCGGTTTCGTCTTTTGTGTAAACGTCAACACCGATGGCAAACGCCTCGGCACTGGTGTAGATATCGCTTCCGTCCATCAACTTGCTTGCAACCTCGAGAGCAACTTGCTCGCTTAATTGAATGCCGTGTGTCGATGGGTCGATATTGTGTTTGGCGAAAATCGCCTTAATTGAATCGCGAACGTTCATCGTGTTTATTTTGTCAATGAACGGAATCGGGTTGACTTTCCCCTCTGTGTTGCGTGTGTGCGACATAGTTGCAAAAAAAAAAGAGGTCAACCGACCTCTCCTTTTAAACCCTTTTTTACATCATTTAGCAATTTATCCAAATCACTCAGCAGTGACTCAATCGACATAGTAACGGATACCTCATTAAAAATTCCCTCGATTGAAAAACCTTTTACCGCTCCACTTTTGACGTCGTTCCAAATGTCCGCGTCATCGACTTTCATTCCGAGCATCCAAGTGCCGACTGGTAAAGAGAAACCGAGGTGTGTCGCTTTGTCAACTTCCGACTCAATAATCCACGACTCGACCAGTGTGCACCCGGTGACCGCAAATTGATGCTCGAGTGTTGCGCTATGTTGCAAGTTCTTTTTGAGATATAGGTGAGCACACTTTTGAATCGTCTCTTTATCGAAAGTGATATAGTAATCATTCCCCTCCTCATCAATTCGGAGAATGTGCTTGTCGGGAATCAATGCCGCCCCGTATAACATCATCCGCTCCTCATTTACCGCTTGTAAACGATGCTCCGACAAGTGAACCCAAGTCTCTTCGATTGCGGGAAATTCGACAAGCGAAATCGCAGTGATTCCGAGTTTCCCCTCCGCGTCGATGACGCATTTAACTACTTTCTTTTTTTCTGCCATTGTGTTTATTTTTATCCTATTCGTGCGAGGTCAATCACTTTGTCGCGTGCCTCAATTCCGCTTGCTACATCACCCGCGAGTACATAGGCGGGAATCGGTTGTTGTGGTCGGTTGTTTAACTGGTCAAAGTTCAAAGCGTTGAACGATGGCGCACTCGTTCCACCGCCTTCACCTCCGCCGCCGCCAACTGATGGCGTAGTCGATGATGGAGGACTTGATGATTCGTATTTGGTTGATGCGATTTTTGCAATGTTTGCCGCGCTTGTGAGTGCCGCAAATGCAAGTGATGCAATACCCACAGGGTTCGGCACGACTCCAATCGCAACGGGAGCGGCGGCAAGTGAGGCCGTGATTGCTTTGCCCGCGTCGATGATAGCACCCGCAAGTTGCAGTTTTTTGTTGAATTCAAATTGCTTTCTCGCGAGTTGCTCCTCCTCTTTACTTCCTTTTTTGACCTTCGACATTTTATTCGCAAAAGCGACATCGGCAAGTCCTTGCAACGCGGAGACGCCTTGTTGCGCGAGGTCGAGATTTGCTTGAAACGTCTCGAGATTAAGTTGGCGAATTTTCTCTTGCTTCTCTCTTTCGAGTTCGACAATTTTCTCGGCATCACCAAACGCGAGACGTTCCTTCTCGGCGTACTCAAGTTCCAATAAAGCACGACGCTCATCGAAACCAATCAAATCATTTTGAGCGCGCAACACATTCAACTCGTTTGTTCGGGCAATCTCCGCGTCACTTATTGCGGTTGCATTCGACGCGAGTGCTTGGTCGAGTTCTTGTTTCTTGGTATTGTATGCGATTTCGGCATCGAGTCGCGCTTGCGTTCCTTGGTTGTACTTGTCAATTTCGGATTGTAAGCGTTCAAGTTGAATCACCTTCTCCTCCTCCAATACTCCGCGTTGAGCGTTCAATCGTTCGAGGTCATTCTTTATCGAATCAGCGGCGAACTTGGCGTTTGCGATATTGAGTTCGGTTGTGCTTTGTGCTTGTGCTTTGAGTAGTTCGTTGTATTCGCGAGTCAAGGCCATCGCGTTCATTTGTTGCTCGGACATTAACCCCGCAACCTTCGCCCGAACGCCGTCGGCATTTGCAAGAGCGGCCGTGAGTGCAACCTGATTGTCGATTGTTTGGTTGTGCTCGAATGCCGCTTGCGCCGCCGCGACTTGAGCACTGGCCGCCGCGAGTTCGGCAGTCTCTTGTTTTTTGAGTACATCGAGCAAGTCATCATTCGACTTTATGCGGTCACTTATCGAACGGGTCTCATCATCGCGTTGTTGACGCAATACCTCCGCTTGCCTATCGAATTGCTCCGCGAGTCGCGCTTGTTGGGCGGCGGCTAACTTTGCATTGTTCTGCAACTGAACCAAGGCCATATTCGCGTCGTATGTCGCGGATGCATACTCGGTGAATGCCGCCACACCTTCGACAACTGCATCACTCACCCGGTCAACGGTGTTGTTCACGCCAGTCAACACGTCGACCGATTCCTTTCCCGCACTCTTAAACGACTCAAGTGCCGCACTAAACTCCCCACTAAACAAGTTTTTCACGCCCTCGGCAATGAATCCAAGCGTATCGAGAAACGATTGAAAGCGTTCGATGAGATTCTCGACGATTGCGTCGCCGAAATTCTTAAGTGATTGCACTGGGTCATCGAATATCGCTTTGAACCAATCAACGACCGCACCCGCGTTGTCGGTGATGTACGAAAAAAGGTCACGAATGATGTCGGCCGCAGTTCCAAGCACCGCAGAAAAGGTGTCGAGTACCTTTTGATTGCCCGAAATCACCTCTTTTAAGAAAGCAAACGCCGCAACAAGCAACCCGATTCCCGATGCTTTGATTGCCGTGCCCATTGCCTTAAACCCTGACGCGCTTTTTTCAGCGGACTTTTTAATATCGCCCGCAGTTTTTTCGGTCTTTTGAAGACTCTCGTTGACTTTATCGATGTTTGTGACTGCGCCCGTTGAATCAACGGTTAATTGCAACACATATGACTTGTTTTCGGCCATTAGAATGCGAGATAAATGAACAATTTAATCACGAGGTAAAGCATTGTGATGCCCACCGCATAACGAACGGCACGATGGGCATATTTTCGCCAACCACTAAGACGACGACTCTTTTGCTTTGTTCGGAGTCCGACCTTCATCAATGCCAATGCGGGTGAAATATGGTTGCTCATTATGCCGTTTTTGATTGTTGATATTGAATTGAACCGATAAAAACGAACGCTTCAGGGTAAGTGCCTCCCGTCGTCGTGATTCTTATTCGATGTTCGTCAGTGTCGGTCGTTGTGTCGATGCCGATTGTAAATGTATATGCACCGATTCCACCGATTGTACTCAATGGAGTGATTGCACTTGCGTAAGCGATGCCGCCAATCTTCTCAAGTGTAAAGTGATGCAATGACGTCTCACTTGTTCCCGTAACATCCTTAATAGTGAGATTCATCAAACAACTCCAAAGCGTCTCGTCAGGCAATTCGATGCGCTGATTCGATACTCCCTCAATAAACAACTCCCAACTTTGACCCGATGATGTGACCGTTGGGTATCGATGCAAAGCGAATTGACCAAACTGCGACCAACCAAACTCGGTCGCCGATGAGTTGCCCGCACGATAACCGCCTCCGACGTGAATACCGGGAAGATTGACCTCGACGTTTTTGCCGAGCAAGTTGCTCCCGTTGACGAACTTTGTGAGGTTTAAGTCCTGACCGATGGCGAGCATATTCCCGTTATTGGCCGCGATTGACACTTTTGTTCCGTTGACAAGCGAACTCGGTGCATTGCTTAACGATGACCCCGACGTTCGAACTGGGTTGTCAATAATTGAGTTGCGGAATTGACCGCCATTGTTGAACGCCCAACACACGCCATTGACCTCGTCCCAAAAATACCCATAGCGCGAGCAACAATCTTCACTGGGTTCAACGGGGTCGCCGTCGCCGTTCTCAAAGTTGACCTCGCCGTTCGTGGTCACGCTCACGGGAGTCGAAGCGCAGTCATTCACTTGGTCAAGGAACTTAATCAACTTGACTTTCGTGCTTTCCTTTAATCCGACTTTATAGTCGCTGATTTCGAGAATTCTCCAGTAAGCATCCTCAATCCAAATTTTATCGGCAAACGAAAAGGTCAATATATCATTAAGGTCAAGAGAGAAAAACGCCTCCATTATTCGACCCTCGGGTGAATAAAGGTCATTCATATAATTGCGCCAGTATAGATTGAACAAATTGTTGATTGGGTTGCCTTGCACCGTCGAAACGTGCGGAGGTATCTCGGGCGCCCAGTTCAAATCGAAATCGGGAACGTTTGGATAAGTATTTGAATAGTGGTTTAATACGGGGACACTTGTCGTCGGCGTTGCACTATTCGTTCCGTCGTTGTACAAGTTGATGTTAATGTCATCCGCGTGATAAAGGGCGCGCGGACCGGGTGCGACAAACTCAAGATTATCATTGTAAAAACAAGGAATCGGAGTCCCCGTGTTTGGTATTCGGGCGGCGGGTGTGCTCCGCGTCACAAGTTGAATTCGTTGGTCACCCTTGGCGAAATCACTTGGAGGTGTTGACGGGTTGACGGTGTACCCTTCGACTTGAAAGTCCCCATAAACGCGGTTCGCATCCTTATATACTTTCGAGTAGGCGTCTTCACCCGCCGTATATGTGAATTGAAACTTGGCCTTTTGAATGTCGGTCGTACTCGATAAGATGATGTCTTTTGATATGTCGAGTTTATCAGTCCAATCGACCACATCGCCAGTCCCTAAATAATTGTTCTGCGGAACGATGGCGATTTGATTCGGGAAGATGCGACTCGGAATGATGGCGCAGTTGTGCATTTTGACCACATCATTCACGAAATCGATTTGACGCATATCGGGAGCGTTCAAATTGTAATCGATATCGGAACCGACGTCGATTTGTGTTGCTATCAATTCAAACACGGAATCAGTCACCGCGCCAGTTCCCGCGAGGCCATACAACTCCATTGTTCCATAGGTAAACGTGTCGACGGGAGTCCAAGTATTGGACGATGAACCGACTGCGAACGCTTGCCCATATTCGAACTCAACAAAAAAGGTATCTCCGACCACGAGGTCAACATCGAATTGAATGTCGATTGTTCCCGTATTGTTTGAGGTTCCGGGGAATACTTCAAAATTCCGATAGTATGTCGTCAGTAAAGACCCATTTCTCCACAACTTAATGAAAACAATGATGTAGTTCGTTGGCAAAAGTGTCAAGGGCGTTATGAATGCTTGCCTGACGTGAAACGTAAACGTGCCGACCGCCGATGATGTATAGACTCCATTGACTGGGTTGAAATCACCATTGTTGTCAAACACCTCGGTCATATTTTGCCAAGTCGACACACCGTTCAAAGTGTCGTCAACGGCAAAGGGCGAGGGAGGATAAGCGCGGAAAAAATACTCATTCGTGCCCGCTTGCGTCGCCAGTATCGGCGTATTGCAAAAAGGCATATAATAGTCCTCGATGATGTTCTCAATCGATGAACCAACGAGGTCAAAACCCGCCTCTGCGATGATGTTTTTCAAGAGAAACCACCAACTAACTGCGGGCGTCAAATCAGCGGGGAACACTGGTGTGCTTGCGCTTAATATCGGACGAGAATTCGCCTCTCCGCCATTACTCCAAAGTTGCGCCCTATCACATAACGACCACACGCGTTCGGGAGTTTCGGTTGTGACGTTGGTGTAATTGATTTCCTCGTTCAATGTCGCGAGTGCGGCAATATCGCTTAACTTCTTTTCGCCAACCGCCCGAAACAAGTCAGGCGTCTCAGCGTAAAAAGCAACCTGAATGTCAACGAGTCGGTTGAGTTGCTTGAACACTTTCATCACTCGCAAGTGACCGCGCACGATAGGCATCGTGTTGACGCGAATCTCTGCGGGAATCTTTTGGTTGAATGTCGTGTCGGTTGTGTTAGCACTTAAATAATTGACATTTGCAACCGCTCCGAACACCTCCTGATTGCGGTCGTTCAAAGGAATGCGGAATTCACGCGAATAAGACCCTGTCGCCCTTAATTCGGAGAGGTCACTAAACGACCAGTTCTGCGAAATCGACTCATTCTCATAAAGGTCAACGTAGTATTGTTGCGATGTGTCAATCTTAAAAGTCCAACCTGACGCGCCATCGAATAGAAGACTATTAGGAAAATATATATTCCATAATCCGGGAAAGACGCTACCGAAATCAACTACACTAATCACTCCACCTTCGTATTCGTTCAAAGATGGGTCGATGATTGTTATCGATTTGCCTACCAAAGATTCGATTCCTTCAAAATAGTTAACGCCTATTTTGTTTGAGGATGTTGGAACCGACGGCTCAATGACATCGCCAATGATGACCTCGCCCTTTGCTATAATCAACTGAACTTCGTTTATCATAACCAATAGTCTTGAGAGAGTGTAATCGTGAGAGTGACGTTGTACTTTTTACCGCTTCGTTCTTTTTTCTCGTTGAACGTTGTGTCAGCGATTGACACAGGCGTTTGAGTGCCGTCGATGTTTATCATCTGCACCTGATTCGAAAAGAGTAGATTCTTAAGAAATACGAATTCGCCCTCTTGCAACCAGTCACTCGTGATGGTCATATTTCGAGTCACGATATTCTCGCGGTCGTAAAGTTGTCGGTCAGCGGGTCGAAATATCTCGGTCGAATTCCGATAAAGAACTCGACGATATTGCTTGCGTTCGATTTGGTTGTTCCATTCGTTCTTTTTGATAAAATTAAAATAGTCCCACCCCCCTCGCGAACTCACCCAACCAAGTCGCACCCTATCGAATCGGCAATCGACTTGACCATAATCCGAGGCGTTGTAAAAACAATATGTGTTCGAACAAGTGTCGTTATTATCATCGGTCAATGTAATGGTATAATATACCCAGTCACTCCAATCGTCAGGAGTAACAGGTACACCTCCGTCATTGCTTATGTTTTTAGGGTAACAAGGAACGTGAACGATTCCATCAGTCTCGCCAGTGTTAACTCCGAAATTCGACGACCCGCCTGTTGAATTGTGAATCGTATACTTGGCGCTATAAGGAGGATTGTTCGATGTATATCTATTCGTTGGCGTAAATGACAAAAGACCATAATCGCCGTTGAACACTGGTATGAATACAAGTGTTGGGTCGTTTAATCCGAATGTTGATGCGAATTGCCACTTGTGAGTTGAGTTAACTCTATCGGTCAACGCCTGTGACCCAGTATCGACAAGAGCAAATGAATACGCCTCTCCACTTGTGTCAGGGTTCGGCAAATATCCATACGACGGAGAGAGTGATGCGTTGAACACGATGAGATTCACATCGGTTCGTGCCTCCTCATTTTCGGTCAGCACCGAATCAACCAACCACCACTCTTGGAGTTGAACATCATACTCCTCGTACGCGCCACCGACTGGTTCAATTTGATAGTTGGTAAAGTCGGCAGAGTGCCACCCCGCAAGAGTGTCCTCATTGCGTAACTTGACCACACTTTGCAAATCGAAAATCAATTTGCCATCGACATCAGGAGTGACTAAGAATTGTAATATTTGCCCGGTGCTCGATGCAACGACCTTGACACCATACTTGAATTGTGGTTGACCAAAGTTGTCCGATGTTGCGATAAACATCAACCGCTGACCTCGCGGTGTAAACGAGTACGGTTGTGATTCTATTGTAATTGCCATTATTTTATTCCTTTGCCCGATTGCGTTCGGGAGTTTAACAATAAACGTTTTTCGAGTTCATTTTTCAGTAATTCAAAAAACTCATCACCCCTCGCATCGATTTCCTCGGTGATGGCCTCGTTGAAATAATTGATTCCGACGATACCCTTTCGACCGATGCTTTGTGCGATATTCCACGATGCCGACCTCAATCTCGATTCGGTTGTCTTAATGAATTGACCCTTTTCGTTGCGGAGTCGAATCTTGCGAATCTTCAACCAATCATATATCGAGTCCGATGGCGGTGCTTTGCTATTCGGCTTGCGACCATACTCGATGACATCGGCGTATCGTTTAGTTAACCACGATTTGGTCGTAAAGTCCATCGTGTATTTGTTGTTTCGAACGCGCAACTTGTATGTGAGCGATTCCATCAAGTTCCCAGTCGCAACCCGATTCCGACTCTTGCCACGAATCGAACGCATCACCTTGAGATTGCTCATCGCACGCCTGACGACTGACTCGCCAAACGATTCGAGAATATCGATGTCCTTTCCTTTCGCCATTATACAAGGGTGAGATTGAGTTGTGCCGCCGCGATGACATACGCCTCGGAATTCGAGTCACTGGTTGCACCCCAATTTAAGTAGGTGTCGCCCTCAATTAAAATTTGACCCTCGTAAATCATTGCGCCGTCAACATCACATAAAGAGTATTGCAATGCCGCACGACTTTCGAGGTCATCATAACTGATGTATAGTTTCAAACATTCGGCAATTTTAGTATCGCCGTTACTCCAAATGTCTAATGGTTGTATGTTTCTCATTTTATAGTGTTTCTTGATATTCGATTGTTGAACCCGCCCTTAATGAAAACTGACCAGCACCCGCGCAACGAACGCGAATGGTAAATGTTCCGCTTGCCGTCGTTCGAATCATTCCCTCTCCAATGCAAACACCTGAACTCGTCATTGCCCCGTTTGTACCCGTATCATAAAGAACCCCCGTCTGATTCACTACCGATGTTGCCGAAAGTGTTGCGGTATATCGATAAACCATCCAATTAAATGTTGGCCCAGTTACACTAAATGTCACACCGTTAAGTGACGTAAACGCAAGCACCGCTTTCCACTTATATGTTTTATTCGCGCTCACCGCAAAAGACAAATCAGTCACACTTTCAAAACCAGTTCCGACATTTGTGAATGTTGACGCAAGTATTGCCGTTTGAGTTGCGACAATAGACAAGTCGGTTGCAAGTTGCGCCGCGCTGATGCTACTCACCGAATTGTCGGCGTTTACTCTCAAGTAACGAATCGCGTTCGGGTTCGGTAGTGTTGCGATGTTCGTCCCGACGGTTGTCAATCCGATACTATTTTGCTTGCCGTTGAAAGTTGACCAGTCCGCACTCGACAAAGCACCGCGATTCGATGCCGATGCCGTCGGTAGGTTAAACGTATGAACCGAACCACTTGAGTTGATTGCGAAATCCGTTCCCGCAGTTCCGACGGCAAACGTTTGGGTTGAATCGGTCAGGCCGTTGAGCGAACTGAGTCCGATGGCATAGGTCGTATGAACCTCTCCGATTTTGTTTCCCTCCGTGTAAAGAGTGACCGTCTTCCCATTTGTGTTTTGAATATCGAACTCGATGTGAATGCGGTCGGTTGCGAGTGTGACCGTGTTGGGGACCGATATCGTGAAAGTGTACAAGTCGGGAACGTTGCCGTTCGTTATCTCCTCCATTGTCGAGGTTGCAATCAACGTGAACGTGCTTCCGTTATATGTGTAAAGTTTCGCGAGTATCTGCGCGTGATTCGACCCGCCTCCCGTCTCACTCAAGTATACATCGATAGTCCACACTCCCGACGGGATGACGAGGTGATTCGGTGACCCTACATCGGTGATGAAACGAGCAATCACGCCAGTGGTCGCCCGTGTAAAGTTCGCCGCTGACCCGGTGTTCGCCGCAGTCCCGAGTTCATAATAAGCGTTGCCGCCGATGCTCGGTTGCGAGACGTTGCCGTTAAAGTAGAAAATTTGACCGCCGCCGCCTCCCGTACTTGGAAAATTGGCGAGAGTGCCATCACCCCGAACATATTGGTCAGTGGTTCCCGCTCCTGTCACCGCGAGGGTTCCCGATGTGGTCACTGGTGAGTTAGCGACATTAAATGCACTCGGCATCGTGAGACCGACCGATGTGACCGTTCCACTTCCCGTTGACGGAGTTGCCGCTTCCCATTCGCTCGTCGTTGTGTTATATGTAAGCACCTGACCATTCGATGGACTCGGAGCATTCACATCACCAAGGTCATCCAAGTTGGTTGGTATGGTCGGCAAATTGTCAAGGTCGTTATAGTCACCCGATGTCGCAACCGCCGCGAGTGTCGGCTTGTTGAGTATCTCTTCGACACCGCTCACCGCATTCCAATCGGAATTGACTTGTGCGGCGGGAATCGTTGGTTTGTTCAATATCTCGGCAACTCCCGAGGTTGCGTCCCAATCTGCGTTGACTTGCGCGGGAACATCACCAATCGTAATGAAACCACTGTCGTTGGTCAGTTCGCTTGTTGCCGTCGGAATCGTCGGCTTATTCAAAATTTGATTGTCGCCAGTTGTCGCGTTCCAATCTACGGGCGTTTGGCGTTGACGATAACCCGCTCCGACGAGTGTCCAATATGAGGTGTTCGTTGGAATTATGGCGTCGTTGCTTGCGGTGCATCGGTAAACGTTGCCGTTATACCACACCAAATCGCCGACGATGTACTGGTTGCCGAGCGACGTGTTGTGATTGACGTTGTACTCGGTGCTCGAAAGCGTGCCCGAACCGCCTCCGCCACTTGAATTGACTTGAACGCGACCGTCACCTAAATCTTGAATAGTGGTATTCGTGCCATCGACCAAATCGAGAATAGATTGAACGACGTTGTTAGTTCCGTTGACCCTTAACACAAGGCCAGTCCCACCGCCGCCCGAACCGCCCGAACCCGAACCGCCCGCACTCCAATCAGCGGGAATCTCGCAAGCACTCCAATCATTCGGGAATGTCATCGATAACTTGCAATTCACCCCGGTCAAGGTGTGAGTGTACTCCTCAATAAAAGGTTCGATTGTGGTTCCTCCCTCAAGAGTGACCTCAGTTCCGAAGATTATGCCGCCGTTTTTGATTTCGCTGATTAAGTCCTCCGCCAATCGGATGCAATCACTCAGTGACTCACGTTGATACTCGGTCGGTGTCTCCTTGTCGCGAGGTAGGTCAGCAAACACGACATCGAATTCATACGACATCGACCCGTCTCCGGGTGTCATCGATACGGGAACGACGTGCATCCAAGGATATTCATTCTCCTGAACGATGTCGGTCACATCGATTTGACCGTGTGAAAATCTGCGAATGAGATAGTGCCCATCGGCGAATGCCTTGAACCGCTCAATCACTATGTTGTAACTTGTCTTAGTAAGCATTGCTCTGCATTTTTATTCGTTGTCGTTGTGTGTCGTTGTAATCTCTTAAATAACTCAAGTGCGTCATCACCTCATACACTGGTCGGTTGAGCACCGCATCGAATTTCGTGATGTCTCGGTCGGTAAGTGTCTCGATGATATTCATCCACCCCCATCGGTTCATATCATTTGCGCCAATTGGTTCCTCATCATCGTCGTCTCCTCCTCCAAAAAGGCCACTGAACTTTGAACCAATTCGCTTAGAATAGTCGAAAAAAAAACCAACACACCGTGCACTTGCGCCATCGTGAGCGACTTGACCGCATCCATATAATACTTGACCCTATCAACGTCATATATCTCAAGTTCGTAGTGTTTGCCGAACCGACTTTTAATCGGGCGATATAGCACCGCCATTAAGTTCGGGAGGTGTGAGTAGTCGATTTGTTCCTTGTCCTTCCAAATCGCTTGCGCGTAAGTGTCGAGGTCGATGTGCTCGCGGAGTGATAACGCGTCAATGTCAGGAACGAACCCGAGGTCAGTGTCACCCTTCACAACGTAGTCAAGTCGGGGAGCACCATTGTCCAAAGCGGTCGAGTATTCGTTCACGATTGTTTCGATGGTCGATGCTTGCCACGATTCGACGGTCTTTTTTGATGCGCCAGTGATGAGCATCACTCTCTCGACATCGGACTTGAGCGAATGATATCGCACGAACTCTCCGAGCGTGATATCGTTGTAATTCTGCGGGACGGTTATCTTCATAGGTTCGCGGCGATGTGAATAATGGGTTGACCCTCGTTGCCCGTCAATTCGGTGCGCTCAACGAAACCGCGTTTTTTACCTTTGGTCTTGAGGTAGAAGATAGTCGACGCGACGTCACCGCCATCAATCAGGGTGTGCAACTTGGACTCGGCGAAATCAATCACCTCCTCACCGATGTTCTCAATATCCTCTTTATACTCCGGGTCATCCTTCAACCAGTTGTAGTGAGTCCTTCTATCGATGCCGACCTCTCGACACGCCGTTGATACGATGCCGAGCGACTTTCGCATCGCTTCGACCATCGCCTTTTTGAGTGTAGAGTTTTGATGATTCATATAATGTCAATAACTGCATTTTCCCCGAAAACACTGGTGTTTCATCGGTGACGAAATCGCACTTTCGGGTTGTGCTTTCGACCGAATGTCAATAAGTCAACGCCCTTTCCACTGCATTTGGCAAACTGCATAGCGTTGTTTCGGGTCTTTATACTCCGAAATCATCTTAGTCTCGGCCATACAACGACCGATGAACTCGCTTTTGTCCTCTTTTGCTTTTGGTTGTGGTAACGGCATTTTAGTCTCGTTTGTTTATTTCGTTCACTCCTTGTACTATCCCGATAGTGGCGCAAATGCCAATAGTCAGGAGAATTATGCTAAATATAATCATCGGCCTTGAATAGTATTGCTTTCGCGTGTGGTGCTCTTGCGTTTATCTTGTCGACTTGTTCCTTGGAATTGTCGTAGTGAGTCCCGATGTGATGTTTCATCACGAATGTGTACTTGTCCATTCCTTCGGTAAAAATCACTTTTGCCCGGCTGATTCCAAGT